>JYMV01002036.1_pt1 | contig 11257 bp, 9 predicted proteins | sample 338911 | NCBI WGS metagenome assembly JYMV01 (sample SAMN03354496, study PRJNA234377) | hydrothermal vent metagenome | biome: Deep sea; feature: Hydrothermal plumes at the Eastern Lau Spreading Center, Western Pacific Ocean; material: Seawater | place: Tonga | collected 2009 | depth 2000 m m
AAATTCGTCAGAACAACGAATATCATAACCATAGCTCGAAGTACCGTATGAGATGATTCGATCTACCCCCCTACTTGAGATTTGGTCGGTCTCAAACGGCTCAATCATTCCGCTTTCACCCGCCGTTCGGCGGATCCACCCATCAGACTTAATCGACATAAGCGACCCTGATGCCGGCCTCAAGTATTTTGAATGACAATAGAAGGGAACACCTCACTATAGTCTCGTTTGCGAGCTGAAAGAATCCCAGAGGCGTTTCGCGCGATGGTCCGATATGCCTGCGCTAAACCACCATCCGGGTCCGCAACCACCGTCGGTCGACCACCGTCAGCATCTGACCTGATGCGACCATCAAGTGGAATATCACCGAGGTGTTCAACACCGTACTCAGCCGACATCCTTTTACCGCCACCCTCCCCAAATATGTGTTCCTCGTAACCGCAGCTGCTGCAGATGTGCGTACTCATATTTTCAACAATTCCAAGAACTGGGATTTCTACCTTCTCAAACATCTTCAGTGCCTTTCGGGCATCCAGGAGCGCGATATCCTGTGGGGTGGTCACAATCACCGCACCGGAAACCGGCACCTTCTGCGCCAGTGTCAGCTGGATATCCCCAGTACCCGGAGGCAAGTCGACAATCAAATAATCAAGATCACGCCACTGGGTATCTTGCAACAACTGTTCCAGGGCCTGAGTGACCATGGGCCCACGCCAAATCATTGGCGTGTCTTCTTCGATTAAAAACCCAATCGACATAACTTGAACGTGGTAGCTGCTCATCGGTTCGAGGCTCTTTCCATCTTTAGACTCAGGTCGTCCGGCGATCCCTAACATACGCGGTTGACTTGGCCCATAGATATCCGCGTCCAAAACACCGACGTTCGCACCGTCCGCGGATAAGGCCATCGCCAAGTTGGCTGAGACGGTCGATTTGCCGACACCACCTTTTCCAGATGCGACAGCGATCACATTACGCACGTTCTTAAGCGGGGTAACACCTTTTTGCACTTCGTGGGACACCACTTGGGTTTTGATCTGGACTTGTACCGATTGGGCGATCTCCAATTTGGAAACTACATCCACCACCTGCTGCTTTAAATCGGGGTGCCATCCCTTAGCGGGATAACCCAAAACCAGGTCAATCGAAACGTTTCGATCGTCTACCACACAATCTTTTACCGACTTGCCAGCCACCAGATCGAGACCTGTATGAGGATCGACAATCTCAGACAGAGCGTCTTCAATAATGCTTTTTTCGACTGTACCCATAAGAATTTTACGGCCTCACCGAGATCGAGTTATGCTGGCTTAAGCGAGCAGTTCAGACCAGAATCTGTGTGCTTGGTTATGTATGCGAATGCTAACACAGGACCGGCAGACCTTTCGTATCGGCTAAAATACATTAAACGCCTTAGAACCAGATAATTCGACGACGCTCGTAAGTCAGCGGAAACTATTTCTCCAACACCACTAAATACCCGCATTCAAGCATCCGACATCCATGACAACGTCATCTAAAACAATTCTAGTCACGAGTGCGCTACCGTACGCGAATGGCCCAATTCACCTCGGTCATATGCTCGAGGTGATTCAAACAGATACCTGGGTCCGCTTCCAAAAACTCGTCGGACATGATGCGCGTTATGTTTGTGCCGATGATGCGCACGGTACGCCCATCATGCTCAAAGCACGATCTGATGGTATTGAACCGGCTCAGTTGATTGAAGAGATACTCGGTGAGCATCAGCGTGATTTCGCGGGATTTCATATTCAGTTCGATTTCTATCACACGACCCATTCGGAAGAAAACCGCTATTTTTCTGAGACAATTTACAATCGTCTCAATGCAGCCGGCTACATTACCAAAAGAGTCATCCGACAAGCCTATGATCCAGACGCCAATATATTCTTGCCAGACCGGTTCATTCGGGGCGAGTGTCCCCGCTGCGGCAGCCCGGATCAGTATGGTGATAGCTGTGAATCCTGTGGTGCGACCTACTCCCCCGGTGACCTGAAGAATCCTATCTCTGCAATCTCCGGTGCCACTCCCGTGGAAAGGGAATCTGAACACCATTTCTTTCGATTACCGGACTTTGAGCCGATGTTAAAGACCTGGATCGGCTCTGGGCGCCTACAGCGTGAGGTCGTCAACAAGCTGGCCGAGTGGTTTGATTCCGGACTACGGGAATGGGACATTTCCCGAGATGAGCCCTACTTTGGATTCGGAATTCCGGGATACCCCGGAAAATATTTTTACGTATGGCTGGATGCGCCCATTGGCTACCTGGCGAGTTTCAAGGCGCTGTGCAACATTGAAAACCTGGATTTTGACGCTTACTGGAAACCGGACTCTACAACCGAGTTGTACCACTTCGTCGGCAAGGACATCCTTTATTTTCATGCCCTGTTCTGGCCAGCCGTTCTACACGGTGCTAATTTTCGCACGCCAACATCTGTGTTCGTTCACGGCTTTCTAACCGTCAATGGCGAAAAAATGTCCAAGTCACGTGGCACCTTCATAAGGGCCGAAACCTATCTCCGTCACCTGGACCCGGATTATCTGCGGTACTACTTCGCAGCCAAACTGAATAATCGTGTTGAGGATCTAGACCTAAACCCGGAGGATTTTGTCCAGCGTGTCAATTCTGATCTCGTCGGCAAGGTTGTGAATATCGCTGCACGATGCGCCGGATTTATAAACAAGCGATTTAGTAACGAGATTGGTGATCGGCTGGATGATGCCGACGCATTCAAGAATGCGGTCGATGCCGGGACCTCAATAGCGCAGGCTTATGACAATCGTGAATTCGGCCGGGCGATACGAGAGATCATGGCCGTCGCTGACGAAGCCAATCAATACGTCAACGATCGACAACCCTGGATCGTTGCCAAACAAACCGGTTCCGATACCGAGCTTCAGGCCATCTGCTGCCAAGGCCTAAATCTTTTCCGACTGCTGATCACCTGGCTAAGTCCAGTAACCCCATCTCTAGCGCAGCGTTCTAGCAGTTTCCTGTGCTGCGATATCTCCGGACCTGGACAATGGTCGAACCTGTCTCAGCCATTGCTGAGCCATCGAATTTCAGAATACCAGCACCTGTTGACGCGAATTAACCCAAAGGATGTAGAACAGATGATTGCCGACTCTAAAGAACCCGAATCACCCGTGGCTAAATCTCATCTCTTAGAAGAACCCATCCGGCCTGAGATCACCATTGATGACTTTTCAAAGATAGATCTGCGCATCGCCAAAGTTGTCGATGCGCAATTCGTCGATGGCGCTGACAAGCTAATCGAGCTGCAGCTAGATCTCGACGGTGAATCCCGCACAGTATTTGCCGGCATCAAAAGTGCCTACGATCCCCAAACACTCATCGGACGCCAGGTGGTGGTGGTCGCGAACCTCGCCCCCAGAAAAATGCGCTTTGGCACCTCTGAAGGTATGATCCTGGCGGCTTCCGGCAGCGATGACGAATCTGGCATTTTCGTCATACAACCCGATGCCGGTGCAGAACCTGGGATGGGTGTGCGCTGATTGTCCGGTAACCACTTAATGTGCCGAGGAAACTGACCCTCAATGAGTGGCGCGGTCGATCCCTACACAATTGACCAGTGGCTGCCCCAGACGCAGTGCCAGCGCTGCGGGTACCCGGGCTGCTGGGACTATGCGCTCGCTATCGCTGCTGAGTCCACCCCAATAAACCGGTGTCCACCGGGCGGCGACATCACGCTTCGTGCACTGGCTGAAATCACAGACAAGCCAATGATCCCACTGGACCCCAGTTGCGGCGCAACGGGGCCGTTAGCCTGTGCTGTTATTAACGAGGAACTGTGTATCGGCTGCACACTTTGCATACAAGCGTGCCCCGTCGATGCAATCGCCGGGGCTTCAAAGTTGATGCACACCGTGATTGGCCTTGAATGTACGGGATGTGAACTGTGTGTTGCGCCGTGCCCGATGGATTGTATTCAGATGACGCCGATAACTGGCATCCGCTCGGACAATGAAGATGCCAGTCCATGGCCTGAGTATTCGAGTGGCATGGTCGTCCGAGCCCGCAGGCGGGCTGAGATAAAACGATCGAGGTCGCAACTGTCAGCGGAGTCTTTTGACAATAAAACAACATGGACAAAGACCGTCATGCAAGAAAATATTCTCAGCAGTGTAAAGCGCACCCGTACCCGTAGAAACAGTCTGTATTTGAATAAAGATTAAAAGCACTGTAACTCAGATGAACCCTGTCAAAAGAAAACAAATCTACAAAATTCTGGCTCGCGCCCACGGGAACCCTTCTACCGAACTCAATTTCAGATCCAACTTCGAGTTGCTTGTGTCAGTAATCCTCTCTGCCCAGGCTACTGATATTTCAGTCAACAAGGCCACCAGCAAACTGTACCGCAAAGCAAATACGCCACAGGCAATACTGAACCTGGGACTAACCAGTCTTAAACGTCACATTCGAACAATCGGGCTGTATAACACAAAAGCACAGAACATCATCAAAACGTGCCAGATGCTGATCGACCTGCACGACGGACTGGTTCCTTCCAACAGAGAGTCACTGGAAGCTCTCCCTGGCGTCGGTCGTAAAACCGCAAATGTCGTCTTGAATACCGCATTTGGAGAACCCACCATCGCGGTGGACACGCACATCTTTCGAGTTTCCAACCGAACCGGACTCGGCCCCGGTAAAACGGTGCTGCAGGTCGAGCAAAAGCTACTTAAATTTACGCCTGAACGCTACCTTAAGGATGCCCATCAGTTGTTGATTTTGCATGGCCGTTATACGTGTACCGCACGTACGCCAAGATGCCCTGCTTGCGTGATTAGAGAATTTTGCGACTACCAGCCCAAAACACGTGAGCCAGGCTGACTCACGCAAACACAGGTTCAAAACTCCTTTTCCAGTCGTGAATATTTATAGCGACCCACGCCGTTGGCGCAACGCTTCGAACAGCGCGATACCCGTTGCAACCGATACATTAAGACTACGGATCCCGCCCGCTGCAGGGATATGCACGACTTGATCACATTGTTTTCGCGTCAGTCTACGCAGACCTTTATCTTCCGCACCCAATACCAGCGCCACAGGTCGGACTAAATCTGTACTATAGATGTCGCTTTCGGCTTGCTCATCAGTACCCACAACCCACAGTCCACTACTTTTCAGGGTGGTCATGACCCGATTCCAGTTGCTCTCTTCAAATATTGACAAATGACTGATTCCACCGGCAGCCACACGCATTACCGTGGTGGTGATGTGGCAGCCTTTTTTGCGGGGGAGAATAACGCCATCGACTCCAGCAGCGGCTGCGGTGCGAAGACAAGCGCCAAGATTCTGGGGATCTTGAACACCATCAAGCACCAGCAACAGTGGTACTCGTTCAAGCTGAGTTAGATATTCTCCGAGCGGTAAGTCGGGTCTAACCAAGCCAGTTGTGTGAATAATTATGACACCTTGATGTTTGACCCCAGCAGATACTTTATCGAGTTCTTTTTTGTTGGTTGCCCTGATCTGAACCTGTGAACGATGGGCTTGTTCAGTGAGCTCCTTCAGTCGAAGATCATTGCGCTCAACATCAAATAACAATACCTCTACATTGTTGGGGTGTTTTAGGGCATTCTGAGCCGCGTGAAACCCGCACGATGTGGAGACTGTCGTACTCATAGTGATAGCGACCGCTTCCGTTTCATACAACACCCATTATGAGATCAACTTATTTTGTAGCGTTAAGATTCAAGCGACCCTGTCCGGTATACCACGCCGTGCTGAGGATCGTTTGGCGGTCGCAACCGCCCAATACAGCCTGCCCCAGCAATCCTGACTGTCTATCTCCCACGGTGTATCATTCTTTTGCGACGGTAAGTCCTTCTCCTGGGTATAGAATGGTTGTTCATTATGCCGGAAAAATTGATTTTCCCCTCTTCTGGAGCTGTTCCTGTCAGTTTGACTTCAAGGACATCTCCCAATCGTAACGTTCTTCCTGTGCCCCTGCCCAAGAGTTCCATAGTCATCGGGTTAAACTCGTAATAATCGCTCCCCAACTGGGAGACATGCACCAACCCGTCTATTGGCTGGTCGAGTAGCTGGACAAACACTCCAAATTCAGTGACTCCACTGATAGATCCTCTAAACACCTGGCCGATCTTATCCGACATAAATTGGGCTTTATAACAGGCACTGACCGCTCGTTCTGCACTCTCCGCACGACGCTCAGTCATCGAACAGTGCACACCGACGTCAGCGAGCTCGGCATCCGTAGTCTCAATGTGTGTTGAACGATCGTACTCCAATATATTCTTTATCAGCCGGTGCACAACGAGATCGGGATAGCGACGGATTGGTGACGTGAAGTGGGTATAGCTGTCAAATCCCAAAGCAAAATGAGGGCCTACGGACGAGTCGTATCGTGCCTGCTTAAGCGTCCGCAGCACTAGTCCTTCCACCCATTTGCCACGTCCTGGCATCTCCCGGGCCGCATTGAGGGTCTCGTTAAAATCCAGGACTTTGGGCGCCTGACCGCCAGACAGCGTGAGGCCAAAGCGTTGTAGGACCTGGCGCAGATGCTTAAGATCTTGCGACGAAGGGGCATCGTGAACTCGATACACGGCTCTGTCCAAGGACTTCTCAAGGGTCTGTGCCGCGCAGAGATTGGCAGAGAGCATGCATTCTTCAACGAGCCGGGTTGCACTGTTACTTTCGCGGTAACCAATAGTTTCCACCGCACCGTTATCCGCCAATGTAAGCGCAGCCTCAGGAAAATTAATGTCTATCCTGCCTGTGCCGATACAACTATCCTGTCTTGCCAGAACAATCTCTGACACCAAATCGAGACTCTCGCATACCGCCTTACCCCAAACCCGATAAAATCGCTCTGCCCTTTTGTCGAGATACTGGTGTACTTCATCGTACGTCAGCCGAAATCGTGATCGGATCCAGGCCTGATCAAAACCCCACTCCAAAATTTTACCAGCAGAGTTAATAGCAATACTGCAGATGATGGCAAGACGATCTTCGTCAGGGCGCAAAGAGCAAAGATCATTTGAAAGAACCTCTGGCAGCATGGGAATCACACGATCGACAAAGTAAGCCGAGTTCCCACGTGATCTGGCCGCCTTGTCCAGCATGGTTCCAGGTCGCACATAGTGACTCACGTCCGCTATTGCAATCTGCAACAGCCTGCCATCATCGGTGTTACGAGCACAGATGGCATCGTCGTAATCGCGTGCGTCATCGCCATCTATTGTCACAAAAGGTAGATCGGTAAAGTCCAGACACTGCTCTTTAAACTGATCGCCCGTGGGTCGTGTGAGTTTTTTTGTTTCGGCAATAACCTGCGGCGACCACTGCGCCTCGAGATCATGCGCCTGAATGACAGCATCGGTATAGGAATTATTTTTGTTTGCGGTCATAATTTATCTCTGTGGCCGGCCCCTTCTCCGCTCTGTGCTGGTCAACCGCGCAACATCAGTGACCGACCATGATCGCATTTTTTTGCGATAACTATTGTTGCACTTGGCTTGCAGCCGTTCACCGTGAATAGCACATCTTAAAGAGATTGTGAGCCCAAACAACTTCTTTGATGTTCGATTGACAACCCACCGAGCAGACGGTAATGTTCGCGCCCGCAGTCTGCCGTCGAGCCCACAATGCAAGACGCTCGATCCAGCTTTTGACCAAAGAATCCTTTGCCGAGGTGGCGGAACTGGTAGACGCGCCAGCTTCAGGTGCTGGTGGGGGCAACCTCGTGTCGGTTCGAGTCCGACCCTCGGTACCATTTCAGTGCAACCCCGACAAACACGACTCAAGAGTACGGACTTTTGCGTACGATCGTATCTTCTCGATCCGGACTGGTAGAAATGAGATCTACCGAACATCCCGTTAAAATCTCGATTCTGTCTATGTAATCTCTTGCTGCTTGGGGCAAAGCGGCAAATGTTTTGATAGCAGACGTCGTGGTCTCCCAACCCGGCAGCACCTCATAGATCGGGCGACATGAAGATAATCTGCTCATGTCTGGGAAAATATCGACATGCGTGCCATCCACTTCATACCCTGTGCAGATCTTGATCTCATCAAGCCCGTCCAGAACATCAAGTTTAGTTAAGCATAAAGAGGAAACGCCACTGATCAAACACGCCCGTTGCACCATCACAGCATCAAACCATCCACAGCGACGTGGCCTTCCGGTCGTAGAACCAAATTCCTGTCCTCTTGAAGCAAGTGTTGCCCCTGCCTCGTCAAACAATTCAGTTGGAAAAGGACCACTACCGACCCGAGTCGTGTAGGCCTTTGCGATCCCAAGAATGCCGTCTATAAGCATTGGCCCTATACCACTGCCAGTGGATGCAGCACCCGCCGTGGTGTTTGATGATGTCACGTACGGATAGGTGCCATGGTCTATATCCAACATAGTCCCCTGGGCACCCTCAAACAAAATTGAGCCGCCTTGGTTAATGCAGTCAGTCAGCTCCATAGTGATGTCACCAACCATAGGCGCGAGTTGTTGGCCGAAAGATACCGACTCTCTAACCAGGCCATCGGCATCGATACTATCACTGTGGTAAAAATGTTTAAGAATGGAGTTGTGGTAGTCGAGCGCTTCCTCGATCTTTGGCCTACAAATATTCTCATCCATGAGATCCCCAACTCTGATACCGCGACGTGCTGCTTTATCTTCGTAAGCTGGGCCTATACCGCGGCCCGTGGTACCAATTGCTTTCCGGCCCTTTGCATTTTCTCGCAATTTATCCAAAACAATATGATAGGGCAGAATGACCGGGCAGGTATGACTGATACGTAGCCGTTGTTCAATATCGGCGACGCTGCCCTGCAGCGCCTCTATTTCCTGGATCAGTGCTGCAGGTGACAACACCACACCACTGCCGATCAAACATTTAACCTTTGAGTGGAGGATTCCAGAGGGAATCAAATGCAGAATGGTCTTCTGGCCATCGACCACCAGAGTGTGTCCAGCATTGTGACCACCCTGAAAGCGTACGACGGCGTCTACGTGGCGCGTCAGCAGGTCGACGATCTTACCCTTGCCCTCATCACCCCACTGGACACCCAGGACGACAACATTCTTAGCCATAAGGTCGTTCGACCCGTCTATACATCTCTAGCGCCTTCAAAGATCGAGTGTCTGAGCGGAAACATCAATCGACCGCATAAAGTAGCAGCAGGCCGGCAAACATACAGGCCCCACCAGCGATACGTAACCGTGAATCTTCGATCTTGCTGATGACCTCAACCAGTCTTCTATATCGCCCCGGACTTGCAAACGGAATCAACCCTTCGACCACCAGGACGAGGGCGACCCCGACCAACAACTCTTGCCAGTTCATCAGTCGCGTGGATCAATCGGCTAGATCGGGCTTCGCAGTATTAAAATATCGAAAAAACTCCGAGGTCGGCTCGATAACGAGAAGATTATCCGGTGAATCAAAGGTTCTTGTATAAGCGTTAAGACTCCGGTACATCCGATAAAACTCCCGATCCTGGCTGAATGCCTCTGCATAAATGTTGGTTGCTGAAGCATCGCCGTCCCCTCTTAATTCTTCAGACTCTTTATTTGCATTCGCGAGGATTATGGTGCGCTCTCGATCCGCATTCGCCCGGATCATTTCAGCCACCTCAGCACCTCGGGCGCGCAGATCTTTGGCCACCCTGGATCGCTCTGCTTCCATTCGCTGATAGACCCTTTCACTTATATCTGGATCGAGGTCAACCCGCTTAAGCCGCACATCGATGACCTCAATGCCCAGTGAACTTATTTCGTCATCGATATTCGTGCGGACAATCTTCATTATCTCGACCCGATCACCCGATATAACCTGCTGTACAGTACGATTTCCGAATTCACGCCGCAACGCATCGTTAACTCGCTGGGCTAATCGGTTTCTCGCGTTGCTCGCGAGTCCACCGAGCTTTGTGTAGTAGTCGCGCGCATTACGCACACGCCATTTCACAAACGAATCCACAACGAGGTTCTTTTTCTCTTTCGTCAGGTACAACTGGGGAGCGGCATCCAGCGTCTGAATCCGGGCGTCAAAGAACTTAACGTTGTTGATAACCGGTACTTTGAAATACAAACCGGCTTCCTCACTAGAGGCTACGATTTCACCGAACTGGAACACGATCGCTTTTTCTCTCTCGTCAACTAAATAAACCGCAGAAGAACCCAGCGCCCCGAGTATTACAATCAAAATTACAATAAATAATCCCTTTCCTCTCATTCCGATAACCTCCCTGTCCGACTACTGCGCCCGCTACGGGAGATACCAGTTTCAGCCAGAGAGTTGGCTATGCCTCCAGCGTCATCAAATCGGGTGGGATCGGTTCTCCCCGCCGAATCGTTGCGTTGCCGAATCAACTGATCCAAGGGCAGATACATGACGTTATTACCACCTGCAGACTGGTCGATCATAATCTTTGTTGAGCGACTCAACACCTGCTCCATCGCATCGATGTAAAGTCTGTCACGGGTTACGCCCGGCGCTTTATGGTATTCACTCAGCACTTGCGTAAACCGCGATGCTTCACCCTGTGCTTTAGCCACTACACTGGCTTGGTACGCCTGGGCTTCCTGCAATACCCGGGATGCGCTACCGCGAGCTCTGGGAATAATGTCGTTAGCATAGGCTTCCGCTTCGTTCCTGAATTTTACTTCGTCTTCGCGAGCCTTCACGGCATCATCAAAAGCACCTTTCACCTCAGACGGCGGCTGAGCGTTTTGCATTTCGACCGCTTTCACATTGATACCAGTCTGATATCGATCGAGAATGTTCTGCAGCAACAGCCTGGTTTCCTGCGCAATCTCGGCCCGACCACCGGTGATTGCAAAATCCATAGTGTTTCGTCCCACGACTTCCCGGACGGAACTCTCAGTGGCCTGTCTCACAACCTGATCTAGGTTCTCGCTGACGTTAAACAGGAGAAATCGCGGATCTTTAATGTCGTACTGAACAGCAAACTGAATATCGATAATATTTTCATCTTTAGTGAGCATCAGCGCTTCTTGAGGAACTGTCGCGAACTGATTTGATCGAGTATTACTGCGATAGCCCACTTCAACCGTCCTGATCTGTTGGACATTGACGATTTCAACCGTCTCTACCGGATAGGGCAGATGCCACCTCAGTCCCGCTTCGGTTACTTGTTTATACTGTCCAAACTGAAGTTCTACACCTTGTTCGCCTTGTTCGACCACGTAAAATCCTGACGCGGCCCACAATAATCCGAGGACCAGCA
>JYMV01033237.1_pt1 | contig 11254 bp, 8 predicted proteins | sample 338911 | NCBI WGS metagenome assembly JYMV01 (sample SAMN03354496, study PRJNA234377) | hydrothermal vent metagenome | biome: Deep sea; feature: Hydrothermal plumes at the Eastern Lau Spreading Center, Western Pacific Ocean; material: Seawater | place: Tonga | collected 2009 | depth 2000 m m
GGAGGAGGGCTCGACCTCGACAGAGTGAGGTGTCTCCATCTTGTCGGGAAGACGGTGGATGACCTGTCGACCGAAGACATCGGGAAGATGGAGGTGGAGAGTGCCACCGAGAGCGACGTTGAGTAACTGGAAGCCGCGGCAGATGCAGAGGGTCGGCAAGCCACTGTCGAGGACGCGGCGCGCAATCTCCATCTCGAAGCGGTCCCGCTCCCGACTGACCCCGTAGACCTTGGGGTGGTCGCCACCGCCGTGGAGTGCCGGATCGACGTCACCACCGCCCGGGAGGATGTAGCCGTCGAGGATGGAGAAGAGACGATCGAAGTCGTTTCCTGCAGGCACCAGCAGGACCGGTTCTCCACCCGCTCGTAGGATGGTGTCGACATACTTTCCCGGCAGGAAGAAGCGGTCCTCCGGGGAACGGCTGTAGGTGGAGATCCCGATCAGAGGTTTGGTCATGGCTCTCGTTCAGATGGATGTCGTTTGTGAAATGTGGTGCTCCGGGTTCCCCTTTTTCTTCTCCAGGGGCGATTGAAAGAACGTACCTCCTGGAAGGTCCTTCTTCTCCGAGAGGTTGGTGCGGCATTCTACGAGTGCTTGTGAAAGAGAAGAAGCCCCGGGTCGCCGGATGTCGCCCGGGGCTCCTCAGTTTCTGGAGCTGGCGACGAGAGTTGAACTCGTAACCTCCGCATTACGAATGCGGTGCTCTACCAGTTGAGCTACGCCAGCATCGCTTGCGAACCGGGGTCGCGGCAGCGACACGGGCGGAGAAGGATAGCCTGTTCCTTCTCAACGTACAACGTTTGTAGAGGGAGACGGTCTGCGGGAAACGAGCGGTTGCCTCGAATGGCTAGGCAGGCGTGCATGGGGATGGGAGTCCCGGTATGTCCGCTGAAGTCGTTCAGTGCTGAGGTGAGTATAGATCTGGGTGGTAGCAAGGTGCTTGTGCCCGAGGAGTTCCTGCACCTCTCGCAAATTGGCCCCGCCGTCGAGCATGTGAGTCGCGAAGGAGTGCCTGAGGGTGTGGGGGCTGGTCTTTCCGTCGAGTCCCGCCCTGTATATGTATCGATCGAGGATCTTGCGGATGGATCTGTCGGAGATGCGCTTGCCGAAGCGATTGAGGACCACTGGATCGTCGGGGCCGAGAGGACGCCATTTGGCGGGGATGCGCTCCCGGTATTTCGCCAGTGCCTCGAGGGCGAAACTGCCGATGGGAACGACGCGCTCCCGTCTCCCCTTGCCGAAGGCGCGCAGAACTCCGGTATTTTCGTCGATATTGCCCCAGTTGATCGCTACCAGTTCGCTGACGCGAACGCCGCAGCTGTAGAGAACCTCGATGATGCATCGATCTCTGGCCCCACGGAAGGTCTCGACGTCGGGGCACTCGATGAGACGGACCACTTCCGCAGCGGTGAGGAAGTGGGGGAGTGATTTCTCGACCTTGGGAGTCCGCACCTCGAGGAACGCGCTGCGAACAGAATTCTCCTCCCGCTGGATGAAGCGGAAGAAGCCGCGAATCGATGCCAGCTTTCGCGCGATGGTGCTCTTCGAGTAACCCCTGGTTGCCAGGTGGGCGAGGTAACGACGAACTTCGTAGATGTCGATGTCTGCGAGGTCGCTCAGGTCTTCGGTGGAAAAAAAGGTCGCCAGCTGGACGAGATCATTTCGATAGGCACGAATCGTTTCGGGGCTGAGATTGCGTTCCCCCTCGAGGTGCGCCAGGAACTTCTCCATCGGTTCAGGATCCGTTCAGCGCGGGGGCGGCGGCCCCACGGCGGAGAGGATACGCACCTCGACGGGATTGTAAAGGGCAGCCCCGGAGACTAGATCGCCGAGTGGCGTCTACCTATCACATCGAGGGCAATAGAGCGGAAATGGTCGGCGTCCAGGAATTCCTCATCGCGGGCGGAATACTCCTTCATGTTGCTCGGGGCCTGGCGTCCACAATTGAGGAGCTTTTCCACCAGACGAGGAAGCGTCTCCCTGTTGTAGAGGAAACAGTACTCTTCCTCGCGCGTCACGATCATCAGAGAGCGTTCATCTTCGGTGGTGTTGGAAGGGTTCGGCTGCACGATCATTTCCTCTTCTTGAAGGTCGAAAGAACGGGCCCGAAAATCGTCGGGTTGCCGGGGAAATGGCCGTCGACCATTTCCGCAGGAATCAGAAGCGACCCCATCACCAGATCGAAGGGATCGTCGATGATGATGGAACCGCCGGTCAGAGTCGCGGGTGTATCGAGGGAGCGGAGCGTCATCCCTGCCACCGCCGGGACTTCCCTTCCCAAGGAGGGGACCATCTTCTTGCCCGGATCTGCTTTGGAGAGAGTGATGGGAGGGGCGGGGGAGAAGAGGATTCCTCCCATGGCCACGGCCAGGAGGCCCTGGGTCAGTTTTTTTTCTCCAGGTGCCATCGTCGGCCTCCCGCCCTGCCAGCGATCGGGTCGAGACCTCTTCAGGGTCCTCCTTCTTTTCTTCGGCTGAAGAGGGTCGCCTCCGCACCTCATTTCCTGGATGATCTCCCCGATGAACCCGATGCGCCCGCCACTCCTAATGGAGCCCCTCGGTGAGATCGAGATCGATCTCCTCCTCGGTTCCCTCGCCACGGCGGCCCGGCCTTTCCTCCTCGAGAGCGGCCTCGATGTCGCCGGTGTCGGCAACTGGCACCTGATGGGCGGATATCCTGTCGGCGAATTCATCGCCGGCGGAGGCCGCTGGAAGGAGTCCCTCGACGACGGGGAGGGGGAAGTCGAGGAGGACAGCGGCGAGGGCGACCCCCTCGAAGCGCTCGAGGCCTGGTGGAACCGCTGGAGCTCTCCCGTTCCCCAGAGTCCTGCCCCTTTCAGCGGTGGGGCTGTCGGTTACATCGGTTACGAGGCTGCCGACCACCTTCACAGGCTCGACAGCTCACCCGCCCCTTCCGGGGCGGTGGGTGAGTTCTTTGCCGGGGCTCCTGACATCCATCTCCTCCTCTACGACGAGGTGGTCGCCATCGACACAACCTCGGGCAGGGGTTACTTCCTGCACCGGGACCGCAGGTTCCAGCAGCAGAGAAGGTGGTGGGAGGCTGGCGGCACCGTTGCACCAGACGATGGGGCGTGTGCCACGCCGATGGCGCTGAGCATCACCGATCTCGAGTACCTCGAGGCGATCGAAGAGGTCAGGCGCAGGATCGGAATCGGCAGCGTCTACGAGGTCAACCTGACGCGAGGACTGCTCCTTCGCGGTTGCCCCGATCCCTGGACTCTTCACCGTCGCTGGCGAGAGGTGCAACCGGTTCCCTTCGGGGCATTGCTGCCGTGGACTCCGGTCGCTGTTGTATCTGCATCTCCCGAGAGATTTCTCTGCCGCCGGGGAGACGCGATCGAGACGCGCCCCATCAAGGGCACCATCCCCCGTGGTAGGGACGCCAACGAAGACCGAGCCAGAGGGGAGCAACTCCTCAGGAACGAGAAGGAGCGTGCAGAACTGGCGATGATCATCGACCTGGAGCGAAACGATCTCGGCAAGGTGTGCGTCCCCGGGAGTGTCACGGTGACCGAGGAAGCGCGTCTCGAGACCTACCCGAGCGTTCTTCACACCGTAGCCACCGTCGAGGGGACGCTGAGGGGAAATCCGTCACCCGTGGATCTCCTGCGCGCGACCTTTCCTGGTGGATCGATCACCGGTGCGCCCAAGAGTGCAGCGATCTCCTGTATCCGGGAACTGGAACCATGGCCGCGAAAGGTCTACACCGGATCGATCGGCTGGATCTCTCCCGATGGTGACCTCGACCTGAACATCGCCATCAGGACGGCGATGGTCCGCGGTGATCGGGCGGTCGTCTCCCTCGGGGGAGCGGTCACCTGGGATTCGGTGGCCCGCGATGAGCTTCAGGAACTGGCAGCGAAGGGCGAGACGATTCTCCAGGCTCTAGGGTGCCTCCCCTAGCCGGAGATCCGGTCCGCCAGCGCCCGCAGCATCTGGGCGATCGAGTCCTGCCCCCGGGAAATGCTGTCGAAGACGAAGTAGCCGCCGACAGCGCTCACCAGGAGGGCGCTCAGCACCGGCAGAAGGCGTATTGTACTTCCTCCCCGCTCGCCGAGACGATTGAGAATCCCTTCCTTGCCAAGGACGAGAGTGATGCCGATGGCGATCAGGACCAGCCCGAGTCCAAGGCTGAAGAAGAGCAGGATGAACAGCCCGAGAGCCAGTGCCTGGAAGTGGGCGGCGACCAGGATGATGGTGAATCCGGCAGGGCACGGAACGATGCCTCCGCTGACCCCGAGGGTCACAAGGTCGCGCCAGGTCGGCCGATCTCCGTCGGCCCACCCTTGAGGTACGTGGGAGTGGCCTCCCTCGCCGTGGTGGTGGTGATGGTGGTCGTCACCATCGCCGTGACTGTGATCGTGATGAACGTGAACCGAGGCCTCCTTCGCTCTTCGCCATCGTCGGCGAGCGAGAACCAGACCGAAGCCGACGAGGAGCAATCCCGAGAGGAGGCTGAAAATGGTGGTCAACCAGTTCTGGTAGGTCGCGGAGGAGGCGCTGCCAGCGGAAGCCTCGATGAGCGACAGCAGCAGCAGGCCGAGGAGGAAGATGCTGAAGGTGTGGGCAAAGGTCACGACCCCCCCGAGGATCACCGCATCCCGGACCCGCCCCCGCGATCCGACCAGGTAGGCCGCCACCATCGTCTTGCCGTGTCCCGGGCCAAGGGCGTGGCCTGCGCCGTAGGTGACCGCCATCGCCAGGGCGACGAGCAATTCCCACAGTTTCACCTCGCCAGAGGCGAGATTGCGAATCAACTCACCGATCGTCTCTTCTTCGCTCTCCCCGGAGCCTTCCTCCTCGCTGCCGGGGCTGCCAAAACTCTCGGGGCGGGGGATGGGCTGGATCGCTGGAGCGTCGCCGGTGTTCGGGGTGGATTCCTGGTCGCCATCGCCAAGGGCGATGGCAGCCAGTTCCTCGACGGAGGGAGGGGAAGTGGTCGCAGGGTCGAAGGAGGGGATTCCCTCCTCGAAGAAGACGATCAGGCCCCGTCCCGCGGTCTTGAAAAAGGTGCCTTCATCGAGGAACTGGAACGGTTCGAAGATTCTGAAAGAGATTCCAGAACCATGTCCGAGCATCGGAAGCCAGCAGAACTGACTGGAAGTCTGTTGCCGATAGGTGCCGTCGCGATAGTGGAGCCACCACCCGCCTGTCGGCAGAGCCGGAGGAAGTGACGCGCGGATGGTGAAGTAGGCATCGAAAGGCTTCACCATCACGGTGCCGGTCAGCCCCGCCTCCTCCCAGCCCTCGATTTCCATCGGGATGGTGCGGCCGTTGACCTGGAGGGAGAGTTCCTTGATCAGGAGCTGGCCGCGGGCTGCCAGAAATCGGTTCGCCTCTTCGGTAGAAACCTTGTCGCTGGCATCCTTGTCGATGTCAGCGAGCATGGTGAATGCCTCGGCGGCAGAGACGCCGAAGTTCAACTCGATCGCCATGTGGTCGCGATGGAAGGTGAAAGTGGTCTGGGTGCCGACCCCTCGCACCAGTTCGTGGCCGGCGGCTGGAGCGGACAGAGCTATGAGCAGCCAGGTCGTCAGGATGAGCGTGAATCGAGATTGCCGGATCAGCACGGTTCCCACTCCTCATCTGGCGGGGAGATCACCTTCAGCGGTGCGTATGCCACCACCAACTGCTTCTCTCCACAAGCCTCGAAGCGTACGGAAATTCGCTTCGAGGTTCCACGCCCGCTTGTCGCCGAGATGATCCCTCGACCGAGCAGGTCGTGATGGATCCAGACGCCGACTTGCATCTCATCGTCCTCCCAGAAGGGATCTTCCAGCCTCTCCGTCAGTCCTGACCGCTGATCCTCTACGGAGATGATACCGAGGCTGCTTCCTGCCCGCTGGAAACAGATGCCCTCTCCCTCGAGTTCGTTGAGGAAACTCGAAGGCAGGCGAGGTTCCCTCTCCTGGAAGCGCCTCCGCCAGGTGGTGTATGTCAGCACAGCCTCGTGGCGAGCGCGGGTGATTCCGACGTAGAGGAGCCGGCGCTCCTCATCGAGGCCTCCCCCTTCAATGTGGCGTGAGTGAGGAATCAACGTCTCCTCGACACCGACGATCACAACGCGGTTGAACTCCAGCCCCTTGGCGGCGTGCAGGGTCATCATCGAGACACGGGCATCGCGTTCCTCGAAGAAACTGACATCGGTGACGAGTGAGATCCGCTCGAGAAACACGATGAGGGGGTCGATATCATCGTCGTCTGTAGCTGCAGCCTGCAGGATCTCTTCCGTCTCGGCTGCTGCGGTCACCAGTTCCTCGAGGTTGCGAGTGCGCTCCTGCCAACTCTCCGGTTCGGAGCGCTCGAGGTGATTCACGTACCCACTCGCCTCGATTGCGGCCTCGACCTGTTCGGGAAGAGGACGATCTTCGAGACGGGCGAGGTCGTCGAGGACCTTGACCAGGTCAGTTAGCCCCTTACGTGCCTTTCCCCTGACGGCGCTGACCACCTCCTTATCTCGAATCGCCTCCCCGAGATCCATGCCCCTGTCGCGTGCGGAGTCGACCAGCCGTTCGAATGAGATCTTGCCGATTCCCCTGGGCGGAACGTTGACGATCCTCCTGAGGGCGACTTCATCGCGGGGGAAGCGCGCTGCGCGCAGGTAAGCGAGGATGTCCTTGATCTCCTTGCGCTCGTAGAAGCCGGTACCTCCGATCACGGCGTAGGGGTAGTGGTTGCGCACCAGTTCTTCCTCGATGGCTCTCGACAGGGCGTTGATCCGGTAGAGGATCGCGATCTCGGAGAGCGGGGTTCCCTCCGCCGACCAGTTGGCAACGCTGGAGGCGATCTTCCTCGCTTCTGCTCTCTCATCGGAAACCTCAACCACCTTCACGTCTTCACCATCGGGATTCTCGGTGTAGAGCCGACGCTCTCCCAGATGATCGCTGGTGAGTCGCGAAGCGACAGAGATAATCTGAGGAGTCGACCGGTAATTCCGATTGAGGTGGACAGTCTTGTACTCCGGGAAATCCTCCTGGAAGCGTCGGAAGTTGTCGGGATTCGCCCCACGCCATGAATAAATCGACTGGTCCGGGTCCCCGGTGATGCAGATGTTGCGGTGTTCCACGGAGAGGAGCCTGGCGATCAGGTACTGGGGACGGTTGGTGTCCTGGAACTCGTCGATCATCAGGTGCTGGAATCGTGCGCGATATCGGGTCAGGACATCGGGGTGCTCCCTCAGCAGTCGCAACATCAGCAGCAGTAGATCATCGAAGTCGAGCGCATTTCGCCGCTCCAGTTCCTGCTGATAGCTGCGGAAGATGCGGACCAATTCACGGTCGCGGAAGGTGGTGGCCTTCTCCTGTGCCTCATCGGGGGAGATCATCCAGTTCTTCCAGTTGCTGATCGTCGACAGCCCGGCGCGGGCAGGGAAGGTGGTTCGGTCGAGTTCCAGGCTGGCGAGGACCTCGTTGTGCAACTGGGTCTGGTCGGTGGTGTCGTAGATGGAGAAATCGCCGCTATAGGGCTCGATCCGGTAGAGGTCCCGGCGCAGGATTCTCGAGCAGAAACTGTGAAAAGTCCGGATCACCGGTGACTCGGCCGAGATACCGAAGCCGCTCGCCTCGAGGAATCCGGGGACCCCCTCGGGAGGTTCAGGATGATCGAGAAGCAGGAGGGTGCGCCGCAGCATCTCGTCGGCGGCCTTGTTGGTGAAGGTGATCGCCAGGATCGACCCAGGGGCGATCCCACAGGCGATCAGGTGGCTGATCCGGTGGGTCATCACCCGCGTTTTCCCGCTTCCGGGGCCAGCGACCACGATGAGCGGGCCTTTCAGCGTTTCGACCGCCACGCGTTGCTCTCGGTTCAACCCCTCGAACATTGAGCTCCTTTCGGAGTGGGGAGATAAGTTCGGCCCTGGGGACTCTCAGGGGGCAGTCTGGAGTGCAGGGAAGAGGATTTCCAGCCCCCAGGATCGAACTCGTTTCCATTGACCTATCTGCCGCTGTTGCATAGGATTGTGTGCTGTTTTTACACCCAATATTGCCGTTGCCCGCCCCCGCCGGGGGGGGCGGTCGGTTCCCCCCCCGAGGAGGCCAATTGGAAGTAAGCCAGAGTAACGAGGTTTCCCTGCGCGGTCTGGTCTTCGAGACCGAGTTGACGAGTGACTACTACCATCAGGTCCGCGTCGGAGTGACCTCACGCAGGTCTTCGAGCGAGGAACTGGAAGAACTCCTCCAAGAGACCGATGACATCGTTCGCCGTTCCGCAGTTCTCGACTTGCTTGGGCGCCGGGACGAGGCCAGGTCGCTGCTGGAAGCCAACAGGTCGGAGCCCTTCGCAGTGCACCTCGATGGCAAACTGCTTCTCGAGGAAGGTCGGTCAGCAGAGGCGCTCGAGGTCCTGACAGAGGGATGGCAGGCTCACGGTTCCATTGTACCGGCGATCGGAACGCTCCTCTGCGAGGCAAAGATCCGCACCGGTGACATCGAGGGCGCAAAGAAACTGCTCTCGAGTTTTTCTTTCGCCCCTGACCATCCGCGTGGGCAGTATCTCGACGGTCTTCTCCATGAACACGAAGGAGACTACAGCGCGGCCCTCCTCTGTTACGAGAAGGCAACGTCAGGTGCTCCAGAGGAGACCCGCTTCTGGTTCCGCTTCGGCTATCTCAACGCCCTCTACGGCGATGAGGAAACGGCGGTGCGGGCCTATGAGATGTGCCAGCGCACCGCTCCCATCTACACCCACGCAATGCTCAATCTCGGGCTCCTCTACGAGGACGCCGAACGTTACTCCGATGCCATCACCTGCTACCGGATGGTCATCCAGTCGAATCCTCACCATCGCCGTGCGCGGATGTACCTCAAGGATGCCGAGGCTTCCCTCGACATGTACTACGACAAGGAGAAGGAGAAGGAGAACTCGAGAAGGCAGCAGTTGCTGCAGATTCCTGTTACCGAGTTCGAACTCTCCGTCAGGAGCAGGAACTGTCTGCAGAAGATGAACATCCACACCCTGGGAGACCTGATCGAGAAATCGGAGACGGAACTCCTGGCCTACAAGAACTTCGGCGAGACCTCTCTGGCAGAAATCCGCAAGATCCTCACCCAGAAGAACCTTCGGCTCGGCGAGGGAGTCCGTTCAGATGACCGAAACGTCCTGCTGGTCGATAGCGAACAGTCTGCGATTCTCTCCGAGCCGGTGAGTACTCTCGAGCTTTCCAGTCGTAGCCAGCGCTGTATGGACCGCCTCGGTATCGAGTCTCTCGGGGATCTGGTTCGGCGAACCGAACTCGAACTGGTAAGCCAGAAGAACTTCGGGGTGACGTCCCTTCACGAAGTAAAGCGCAAACTCAAGGAGTGTAATCTTACCCTCGCCGGCGGATAGCAGGTCGAGACATTGTACGAATATCTCTCCGGAGAAGTGGTCCAGATCCTCGCCGATGGAGTGACCATCGATGTCGGGGGGATAGGCTACCGATTGCGCTGCCCGTCAACCTCGTTGAGCAAGTTGCGCCCGGGGCGTGATGCTCGCCTCTTCTGCTCTCATCGTCTGCGCGAGGAACAGTTCTTGCTCTACGGATTCACCAGCCGGGAGGAGCGAGACCTCTTCGAGAGACTCTGCCGCGTCTCCGGCGTGGGACCCGCCATCGCCATCACCATAATTTCCGGGGTTCCGCTTGAGGATTTCCGCCGGGCGATCGTCGATGGCCAGTCGAAGGTTCTCGAACGGATCAAGGGGGTGGGACGCAAGACCGCGCAACGTCTCATTCTCGAGCTGCGGGGAGCTCTCGAGGAGGAGGACCTTGCCCCTCTCGTTACCTCTTCCGGCAGGGGCCGGTCTCCCCTCATCGATGATGCGATCTGCGCCCTCGAGGTGCTCGGCTTCCCGACCCCGGAAGCGGAGCTTCGGATTCGAAGGGTTCTCTCCAGGGACCCGGGGGAGATCTCCAGCGCCGATCTGGTCCGTCTCGCCACTCGCGGGAGCTGAAGTTCCCCGGGACCCGGGCAGCCCACCTTGACACCTCCTCCGGCCATCGGCACCATCGCCCGTCCTGCCCTCGAGTTGCATCGTGTGGGGCGGTGAGCTAGGAACGATGGTGGGTATAGCTCAGCTGGTTAGAGCGCCTGGTTGTGGTCCAGGAGGCCGAGGGTTCGAGTCCCTCTACTCACCCCAGAAACATGTGGGGTCCCGCAGCAGCTGCTGTGGGACCTCCTCTTTTGTTCAGGCTGAATTTCTGACCGGGTCCTCGAAATCGAATCTCCAGAGGGCATCCTTCCCCGCTGGAGATGCCGCCATCACTCCTCGGTGGCGACCAGTTCGATCTCGGTGTTGATCACTCCTCCTTTTTGCGAGCGATATTCGAGTCGCAGTGTTCCTGTTTCACCTGCCTGGACCCACAGCCTCGTGCGCCACGGCTGGTCATGTCCGATCCCCGACCAGTCGAGGATGTCGATACCGCCGTCTCCCCGGTTGACCACTCGAGCTCCGGAAACCGGTTCGCCGCGCTTGAGGATTCGCAGTTGTTCCGGCCTCCTCCTGTCGATGCGAGCGGCGAGGGCCACCGATGCTCCCTCTCCTTCACAGAAGAGGACGTCGGGCTCACCGATCCTGTTTTTCCTCGCCTGTTCGGTGATGGTCGAGATCCACCGTCGGTTCTCGATGGCAATATCCACCTGCCACAGGCCATCGGGCAACTTTTCGATCGTGGGTTCCAACCAGGCGATCTCGGGCATCTCCTCGGCGTGCTTGATGCAGAAGAGGGCGTTGCGATGGCACTCCTCCTCGATGAGGAAGGAGGGTGGAACGCGAGAAGTCATCTTGCGCCAGCCGCCCAGTTCCACCTTCCCGTACTGAGGATGATCGAAGGGTTTCCAGTCGACAAAATCGATTCCCGAACGAAGAAGGTCGTTGAACCTCATCCGCGCCTTGCTGTCGACGGGTGCATCGCTCTGGTAGAGGCGTTTCTGGGACCAGAGTTCGTTGGTGAAGGAGATGATCCCGCGATGTTCGTAGGTCCAGGTGACAAAGCCGCCGTAAACGCTGTAGAGGTCCCTCCAGATCACCATGTAACGGTAGAAGGGGAGCATCGCCTCGCCATCGGCTCCGATCTGGTCGTAGATCCGGACATCGCCGGATGGATATGAACCGAAGCTCTCGATGCCGGGTCCGCGCAGGATCATGCCACCGGAGTTGTGGAAGGACTGCACCGCAGCGATGTTGTCCCGGGCGAGGATGAAATCGCCGATCGCCCGGGGTTCCGGATAGGAGAAGGGGTACTCGCCAGCACCGTACTG
>JYMV01053755.1_pt1 | contig 11254 bp, 7 predicted proteins | sample 338911 | NCBI WGS metagenome assembly JYMV01 (sample SAMN03354496, study PRJNA234377) | hydrothermal vent metagenome | biome: Deep sea; feature: Hydrothermal plumes at the Eastern Lau Spreading Center, Western Pacific Ocean; material: Seawater | place: Tonga | collected 2009 | depth 2000 m m
TTTTTGGGTTTATAGATGGGTTCAATTTAGAGTCAATGACAAATTCAGGTTTGATCATTGCTCGGAATTTTGTTAATGCTGGAGAGTTCACCAATGAACTTGACGGCAGTATTAATCTAAATAATTGTTTCAATTTGGCCTCTTTTACTAACGATTCTGCGGCAACTATGCACGTATCAAACGATTTTTGGAATGGAGAGGATCCTCCGGACACCAATATTGTTTTTCGCAATGATGGTTTTCTTGGAGTTGGAAACGACTGGAAAAATTTTGGAAAAGTTGAGGGTAAAGATAGTGGACAAATATGTGTAGGTGGCACTTCAATCAATACAGGCACCATGAATGAATCCTTTGACTTTTGTGACACTAGTTCTATACCTCCTTTGGTCGTTGATTATAATTTTTTGGGGGGGACTATTGATTCAACAATTACATCATGTGATTCGTTATGCAAACTCTATGCTAGTGTAGAAATGGTTAATCCAACGTGTTACAATGATGCTAATGGAGAAATTAGCATTAATGTTATTGGAGGGAAAGCACCTTATACTTATAGTGCTGCACCACCTTATGTTTTTTTAGGGCAAGAACCAGCAACAATAATACTTGGACCTAATCAAGATAGCTTGAGTGAAGGGGTTTATATAATACTTGTTAAAGATTCTATCGGAGACAGCCTGTTCCATCTGGCTGTCTTATACACACCTCCTTTGGAAATTGAAATGAGCAGTACCGCTTCCTGTACAGGTGGAGCTGATGGCTCAGCATTAGTAAGTGTCTTTCCTGCTACTGGCAATGCTCCGTATACCTATATTTGGTCTAATGGAGATGTGACCGATTCCTCTTCATATACATCTAATATGATCACAGGCTTAAATGCTGGAGATTATAATGTTACTGTTACGGATAGCAGTGGATGTGATGCAAGTGGAATTGTAATAATTGACTCTATGCCAAATCCAATTGTTAATGGTTTTATTGAAAGGACCTCTTGTCCTTATAATTCAGATGGATCAATAGCTCTTTCCTTTCTCATGGGTGATTCTGGTTATGTTTATATATGGAATGATAGCAATGCCCAGACCGGTTCAACAGCAAAAAATTTGGCTGTTGGTACTTATACCGTTACCATTACAGATACCAGTACTTCCTGCTCTGTAATTCATTCTTTTCTTGTCGAATCTTCTGCTGCTGATAGCTGTAAATGGAAAATATACAATGGCTTTACTCCCAATGATGATAATATTGATGACTTCTGGAGGATCAGGGGGCTTGAGAAATATGAAAACGTTGTGGTTCGCATATTCAATAATCGTGGAATCATAGTCTGGGAAACAGCAGACTACCAGAATAACTGGGATGGAACCGATTACAAAGGGACTGCCTTGCCGGAGGGTATCTATTATTACATCGTTCAGCGAGAGGATAAGTTTTTTAGAGGATGGGTCAGTCTGCTGAGATAATTTATGATTAAATGAAAAGGACCATTGTCATATGGGTTTTAATTTTGATGTGCCTGCAGGCTATAGGTCAGCAGGATGGCCTTTATTCGATGTATAGGCACAATGGGCTTGTGCTGAATCCGGCAGATGCTGGAACAATTGATGCCATTAGTGTGACATTAATTCATAAACGGCAATGGGTTGGTTTTCCGGGTGCACCTACCGGGCAGGCTTTTAGTGTTCACAGCCCTTTGGGATCTTCAGGGCTTAAGCATAAAATTGGATTAGGATTTCATGCTTCTGGAGATCGTTTTGGTCCAAATCAAAGAAATGGTATTTATGGCTCTGGTTCCTATAAATTAAAAGTTGGGACAAAGATGCTATCCTTGGGCCTAAGGATGGGAGTCCAATCTTATAGAATCCATTGGAGCCAGATAGAATATTATAGCGGTAGGGACCCATTAGTAGATAATAAGGTAGGTGTTTCAATTCCGGAATTTGCTGTGGGGCTACGCTATTATGATGATAAGTTTAACGCTGGTTTTTCTATTGGTGAATTAACTCAGCCGGCATTAAAACTGGGTGCCTTAGGGGCCACTTATGGTAATTTATATAGGACATTCATGTTTACTTCTGGATATGATTTTAGCATTAATAAAAAACTAATAATGACACCTTCTTTAATGTTTAAATATGTTCAAAACAGCCCTGCTGATCTTCTTCTCAATTTGAATTTTATAATGTTTGATAAATTTTGGATGGGTCTTGGATTAAGATCAGATTATAAAGGTGCCTCAATTATGCTGGCTATTCTTATGAGTCGGGCGCAATCGCGGGAAATTCTCTTGGCGGCTCAAATGAGATCATGTTTGGGTTTAATGTATGGGAGAAAAAGCCTGAAGTCATACTTCAATTTATCTCTGAGGAGGGGGAAATATTAATGACTTCAAAAATGTCTAAAGAGAATTATTTCTTTTTCGACGAATTGCCTTCTGAGATAAGTTTTTTGTTTAAGCTGGATTCTGATGATCCTGAGATAATAGCAAAGATGGATGAGATACAGGTGGCATATAAAGATGAGGATGGCGATGAGGTAGTATTAACCGTTCAAAAGGATGCTGACAAATTATTCAGATATACTTATTTGCCAATCAAAGAAGCGCGTAAATTGTATGCCATTGACGGAAATAAAGATACGGTAGCTGTTGCTCTTGAAAACAGTGATAGCTTTTTTGTATTTCAGTATCTTCCCAATGATCCAAGCATTATCTTCCTAACTGGAGATGAAATTGATGATAGTGAAGGAATGGTCATCCTGATAAATGGCAAAGAAAGGTCCCTGAAAAAAGGAGAAGGTCATTTCTTTAAATTCGTCCCATTACCTACGGAGCAAGTTAAGCTGCATTTGATAGGGGATAATGGAGATACTTTGGGCACTGGCTACCTTAACAGTGATGGGTTTTTTGTGTTTGAACGATTGCCCTCAAAACAGGATTACATATTCCTCTTGGAATCATCAGATGCTGAAATGATTGATGAAATTCAGCTCTTTTCAATGGAAGACAAAGCAAAGGGAAAGGTGATGACGGTGACTAAAGGGTCTGACAAATACTTTAGATATCATTACCTGGAGCAGGATTCTTCCATCTTGTATCTAATAGGTAAAAACGGAGATACCATCTCCTCTACAAGACGAAACCTGGATGGCTATTTTGTATTTGAAAGATTACCCTCAGAGGAGACTTATGTCTTTATGCTGGAGGGCGAGGAGGTTGATTACCTTGATGACCTATTGATCTTGCTGAATGACATGGAAGGTGAAGAAAAAATAATTTCAGCTGAAAAAATTCAGGATAACTTATTCCGTTATGTTTTATTACCGCAAAGTGCAATGGGGGCTCCAGACCTTTTAGCATTTGATGAGGCACCCCTGATATTGAATAAGGTCGATGCACGTATTATAAAGACGACTTCTGAAAGTTTAAAATTCAATACGGGTGAAGCAATAATCCGCCTTGATTCTTACATCTATCTTGCAGAGTTAAGCAAAATACTCATTGAAAATCCAAGTTGGAGGATTATATTGCATGGGTTTACTGATAATGTTGGTACAGATAAATTCAATTTGCTCCTCTCAAAGCAAAGGGCTGAAACGGTTAAGAGGGCTTTAGTGAAACGCAATGTGCCACCTTCAATGGTCAGGATAAAGTATTATGGTGAAAAAACCCCCATTGCATCAAATGACACAGAAGAAGGAAGGCAAAAAAACAGAAGAGTTGAGATGAAGATGGTCCAGGTCAAATGACAATAGAAACAATTATTTGTAATGCGTTAAAAAAATGATAAAATGGAAATAACAAAAGAAAAAGTTCTTGAAGCGTTGAGCAATGTAGATGATCCTGATCTAAACAAGGATCTGGTTACCTTGAATATGATTAAGGATATTGAAGTAAATGGCAAGGAAGTAAAATTTTCTGTGGAGCTTACAACTCCTGCATGTCCTATGAAAGATATGATCAAGAAAGCTTGTGAGAATGCGATTACTTACTATGTGGATAAGGAAGCTGTTCCCATTGTGAACATGACTGCCAATGTTACTTCCGGGGGTGATAGCGGAAAAGAAGAACTTGCAGGCATTAAAAACATCATTGCTGTTGCCTCAGGAAAAGGAGGGGTTGGGAAGTCTACCATAGCTGCCAATCTTTCAGTAAGTCTCGCACAGCAAGGTGCAAAGGTAGGTCTGATTGACGCAGATATCTATGGACCATCTATGCCCATGATGTTTGATGTGATTCATGCAAAACCCAGAACCCGAGAAGTCAATGGACAATCCAAAATGGGGCCTATAGAAAATTATGGAGTAAAGATGTTGTCCATTGGGTTTTTTGCAAATCCGGAACAAGCGATTCCATGGCGTGGACCAATGGCATCCAAGGCGCTGAAGCAATTGTTTTTTGATGCAGATTGGGGTGAACTGGATTATTTAATTATTGACCTACCCCCAGGAACAGGTGATATCCATCTCACATTGGTGCAGTCAGTTCCTGTTTCTGCGGCTATTATTGTTACAACCCCTCAACCAGTGGCGCTTGCAGATGCAGAAAAAGGGATCAATATGTTTAAAATGCCTGTAATCAATGTGCCTGTATTGGGAATAATCGAGAACATGTCCTATTTTACTCCAGAAGAATTGCCTGAAAACAAATATTATATCTTTGGAAAAGATGGTGGCAAAGCCTTAGCTGAAAGGCTGGAAGTACCTCTTTTAGGTCAGATGCCTATTGTTCAAAGTGTTCGTGAAGCTGGTGATTCAGGAAGGCCTGCTGCATTGCAGGATAATACACCGTCGTCAATTGCTTTTAAGAAAATTGCACAAGCAGTTGCTCAGCAGATGGCCATCATGAATGCAGGTATGGCAGCAAAAGAACAAATGCCGAAATGATAGAAATAACAATCTTATGAGATTATTAAGCCTTGCCTGCCTTTTTGATTTTGTTTATTGAAAGAATTATATAAATTTATGCCATGATTACAGATGATGATCTCAACCAAAAAATAGAAAATGCCCTTGATGAGCTAAGACCCTACCTCGAGGCGGATGGTGGTGGTATCGCCTTGATTGACGTTACTGATGATATGGTTGTGAAGCTCAAATATCTTGGGGCCTGCAGTTCGTGCAGTATGAGTACGTCCACCTTTAAGGCTGGAGTAGAGCAGGTGATACTAAAAGCAGTGCCTAACATCTCCAAAGTAGAGGTCATTAATATGCCAAGTTCTTAGCATGTGGTTGAGGGCAAATATTTATCTAAAGTATAAGGAAAGGTTTATCCACTTATTAGTTGTAGTCACAATTATTGGCTTGCTCTTTTCGTGCAAAGCCGAAATTGATCCTCCCACTTTAAGTGCCGGTGATGCAGATTTTTCTTCACTAGTAGCAATAGGAGGGGATTTTCTGGCGGGGTATGAAAATGGTGCCTTATCCAGGGAGGGACAGCAAAATAGCATCCCACAATTATTATCCCTCCAGTTTAATGAAGTCTATAGCCAACTGGGAGAGTTAAGTAAAGTCTCTTCCTTTAAACAGCCATTGATGCCGCTTGGACAGGGTTTTGGATTTAACAGCAAGAAATGGGAGGGTGAATTTATTTCACCTGTAACGTTGGGTTATAAGGTGGACTGTGAAGGTGTGGAATCACTATCTCCCCTCAAAAATATTTTGAACCTTTCAGTGCAAAGTGCGGGATTGCAATATCTTATTGATGGTGGCTATCAGAATTTGGCGGTGCCATCAGCTGGAATGGAAGACATTACCGATCCGAATTTTGGCTTGCATTATTCACAAGGAAATTCAAATCCTTTCTATGGAAAATTTGCAAGTGACCCAGGAACCTCTACAATTTTACAAGATGCGTTAAACCTCTCGCCAACTTTCTCCCTGATTTGGGTGGGAATGGAAGATATTTATAGCTATGCCTCTGTGGGAGGCTATAATAAAACCATTCCCAGCGCCTCGGCATTTTCAGCTGACCTGGATGCTGCCTTGGCACCGCTGACCAGTACAGGAGGCAAAGGAGCAATAGCAAATATTCCTGAACTCACCTCCTTTCCTTTCTATACGCTGGTAGCTTGGAACAGGGCGGAGCTGGATCAAAACAAGGCAGATTCATTGAACAAGATATATCAGGGTGGTGGAGTAAGTCATATTAATTTCGCAGTGGGTAATAACGGATTTGTGATTGATGATTCAACCCAGCCATTTGATATTCGCCAAATGGTTGCAGGAGAGTATGTCACACTTACTGTTCCGTTGGATTCAATGCGTTGCTTCTTGTACGGGTTGTTTGTAAATGTGGTTCACGATCGATATGCACTTGATACAGATGAGGTGCAGATTATTAACACAGCCATTAGTGACTATAATGTCGTAATCAAACAGAAAGCAGCCGAGTATAACTTGGCTCATGTTGATATGAACTCCTTTTTCAAGACAGTTGAAGCAGGCGTCAAGTGGAACGGAGTTGCATATGATGCAGAATTTGTTAGTGGTGGATTTTATAGCCTCGATGGATACCATCCCAATCAACAAGGGTATGGAATGTTAGCGAACGAATTTATTAAGGCTATTAATAATCAATACAGCGCTACTGTTCCAACAACGAACTGTATGACTTGTGTTGGAATTAGGTTTCCTTAACAATGAATTAGTTCGCTATTCAAAGATCAGTTTCCCTGACCATCGATTTTTTCCTGATATAAGATTAACAAAATAGAGGCCATTGGCAAGTTCATTCTTTTCAATATTAAACTCATGGCTATTTACAGCTTGGTATGTCCTCACCAACTTTCCAAAGGTGTCATATAGCTCGACTTTTGCGTCGTTATTTAAGCTAGCCTTTATAATAATTTTGGCTGTATTACTACTTGGGTTTGGATATATGTCTAACCCATGTGTTTGATTAGCTAAAGATTCAGCGATATTAGTTGATGAAGTATTTATGACTGTAATATTCTGGCAGTTAAAATCGCTGCCACAGCTATCCGCTATTGTAAGGCAAACATTATATATGCCAGATGAAGCATAGGTATAGCTTGGATCTTGTGATGTTGATGTACCTACACCATCACCAAAATCCCATGTATATGTTGCGCTACCTGCGACTGTACTCGAATCATTAAATGTTACGTCCGTGCCAGTAGTATCATAAGAGAAACTAGCTGTAGGTGGCGGACAACCTGAAGAATCTATAACCATTACTGGTTGGCAGGTCAAATCACTGCCACAGCTATCCGCTATTGTAAGGCATACATTGTATGTCCCCGAATTATTATAGATATAACTTGGATCTTGTTGCGTGGAGGAACCACTGCCATCACCAAAATCCCATGTATATGTTGCCATACCTGAGAAGGCACTCAAATTGGTAAATGTTACGTCCAAACTAGTAGCGGAATATGAAAAACTGGCGGTTGGCATAGAACATCCCGCTGTATCAAGTGTATAGCTGCAAATAGAAGAGCCGCCACAAACAAATTGGTAAAGGAAGTTTTTGGACATTGTTACCAGAGTGTCATAATAGGCCGCACTACCTACATGGGGAACGTGATCCTGGCCTGGCCACGGTTCAAAGCAATGATTCATCCCCAGGTTCTCCGCCCTTTCGTGAACGGAGCTACTGCCATCAATCATCATTATAGGAAAAATCCCAACCATGTAAATAATATCAGTACCATACGGTACAGTGCCATCAGCATCACCATGAAAGCTGATAACAGGCGTGTTGCCAGCTTCCATCCACGCCGTATCACGCAAGGCTCCAGCAGAATTGATAATTGCCTTTACATTACCGCGATAGCCGGGGTTTCCACTATTCCCTTCAATGCCTCCACCTAATCCTGCTTGGGAAGTGTCTATGTAGTTTGTAGGCATTTCACTCTCTTTGTCCAGGTATGCCAGGTGTACAGCCATAACGCCTCCCGCAGAAACACCTCCAAAGAATATATTGTTGGTATCAATGCCATAGGTATTGCCATTTTCTGTATAATCCTTTTTGAAAAATCGTACCGCAGCACGGGCATCGTGCACAGCCCTGATCACCGTTTCCGTTGCATCTATTGAGTCAGGTCCAGGAAAGGGGATGCCATTCATTCCAAGTCTATAACTCATAGATGCTGTTACATAGCCCATTTTTGCAAAATCCTCTGCTAAAGGAACAACATCTGTCCCAGTTCTGCTTCCACCGATAAAGCTACCACCGTGGGCCCAGATAATAAGGGGGCGCTCAGGCATCGTATCTCCTTGTGGCTCAAACACATCTAAAAATAAGTTCTCATTTGAACCCGTGAGGCTTGTGTTTTGTCCGTATTGTATGTCTGCAGTTTTGTCGAAGCCTGTAAAAACAGGATCAAGATATCTGCCAGTACTGCAATCTTGTGCAATGGCTGAGAGAGAAAAGATGCTAATTGAAATGAATGAAATTATTTGGGTTTTCATGATTGGCGATTTTTATTTGTGAATCATTTATGTTAAAAAATATATTCCAGGGAAAACCCTGGGATGAATGCTTTTGCCTTCCACGTGCCTCCAAACCCTGTTTCAAGGTTGGTGTCAGTGCGTTCTGCTCCTTCAATGTACAGGAAGGAGAGGTTTATATTAAAGTGCTCAGATACAAGCATACTTGCCCCAGCAGTAATACCGACTTTATTGGCTCCAGGCGTCTCAGGAGTGATAAAGCCATCCTCAACCGGTGTCATGTCAAAATAGGTTCCTGCACGAATAGTAAATTTCTCATTTTGTTTATTTTCAACTCCAATTCTAAATATCAGCGTGTTTCTATAATGCCTTGGAGAGCGGATGTCTTCGAGCTTATCCGTGTTTTCTGCAAAATCAAATACCAGGGAATCATAAATGCTCCATCCCACTGAACTAATGTCACAAGCCAGTGTGGTCTTTTCGGAGAGCTCATATCCAATTCCGAAGTTAATGACTTGGGGCAAGCTGATGCTTGTCGAGAAACTTGTAGAAGGAAAATATTCTTTTAATGACGAAGGAACGCTGAAAGTGGCTGTGCCTTCTTCTTCCTTTACCGTTACAGATGAACGATAAGATGCTCCAAGTGATAATCTGTCAGAGACCTGATAGTAGAGGCCGGCATTCATTCCATGTCCGGAAGCAGCGCCTTCCAGGATACCCTCTCCATATTCTCCATTTGCATTTGCCGTCGGAACTCCTTTGCGCAGGTAGAAGCTTCCAAATCCATATACATGTGCTATGCCTAGCCCAAGCTTATCACTAAGCTGAAATCCAAGAGTTGTTTGAAGGAAAATAATTTTTAACGACATCTCCCTTAAAACAAATTGGCCCAGCCAATCATCCTCATATTTTATACTGCTTCCAAATGGAGTATAGGCAGCAAAACCAAGATTCCATTTGGCATTCTTCTTCTCTTTGCTTCCAGAAGTATCTGCTTTTCCATACAGCTGCTGGTGGCGAAACGAGGTGTAGAATGTAAAAGGAGTGCCAATTCCCGGAACATTATTGCTTGTATAGGTGCCAGGATAATTTTCCTGAAAGGCAAGTCGTGAGATAATAAAGCTGGCACCAAGCTCAATATGGCTTTTTTCAACGAATGCAAAAGCACCCGGATTAAAAAATGAAGTGCTAGCACCGCTTATCAGGGAAGTGCCACAATGACCCATGCCGTTTTGCTTCTGGCCCTGTAGATTAACCTGGAACCCACCTGCGCTTACAAGCATGGTGAAACAACAGGCAATTGATAAGGAAATACTATGGTTTACAAATCTCATTTTTTATGCAAGCATAACAAATGTATCAAATAAATTGATAAAGGATAATTGTCAATCTATTTGCCTGAATTCCTTAGGCCAAATACTTTCCGGTAATTGGCATTCTTCTGCCCATGCCAAATGCTTTGGATGAAACCCTTAGAATAGGAGGGGTTTGAAATCTTTTATATTCATTGGTGTTGATCAGCTTGAGCACCTTCCTTACTAGTTCTTTATCGTATCCCTGCTCTATGATCTCATTAGGCCCTTTGCGCAGCTCAATGTATTGATATAATATCTTGTCCAAAATATCGTACTCGGGAAGTGAATCAGTATCCTTTTGATTTGGCCTTAGCTCTGCAGAGGGTGGTTTGGCAAGAATATTTACAGGAATAATTTCCTCATCCCTATTTATGAATTTGGCCAATTCATAAACTTCTGTTTTATAAACATCACCTAAAACGGATAAGCCTCCAGCCATATCGCCATAGAGCGTGCCATAACCCACAGCAGCTTCACTCTTGTTAGAGGTGTTAAGAAGAATATGCCCAAATTTATTGGCTATTGCCATTAATAAGACGCCTCGTGTTCTTGCCTGCATGTTTTCCTCAGCCAAACCAAATTCAGTTCCTTCAAATTGGGTTTTGAGACTATTGTCAAATGCCTTGGCAATTTCTTCAATCCCTATAAGTTCATGAGAACAGCCCAAATTTTCAACCAGCTGCTTAGCATCAAAAACTGAATGGTCTGATGAGAATTTTGAAGGCATAAGCACTGCTTTAACATTTTCTTTTCCCAATGCACGTTCTGCAAGCACCAGGGTTACCGCTGAATCAATGCCTCCTGATAAGCCAAGGATGGCTCTTTTTAAACCTGATTTATAAAAATAATCGCGGATACCCAATACTAATGCATGGTAGATTTTCTCTGTTTTATTATATGATTCCTGCTCGTTTTTTTCTTGTTTCAACTCATCTTTGATATCGACAATTTGAAGATCCTCCTCAAAGTATTTCAGCTGTTTTACAATATCACCATTCTTGCTCATTTGAAAAGAGCCCCCATCAAATATCAGCTCGGTCTGAGCCCCTACATGGTTAACAAATACGATGGGCATCTTGTATTTTAGGGCATTTTCTTTAAAGGCTATTTTCCTTTCCTTATCATGGTCATAAGTAAAAGGAGAGGCCGAGATATTGATAATTATATCTGGATCTTGTTTTGTTAAATGGGCCATAGGGCAATCTTTATAAAGCTGCTTGCTGCCTACATTCCACAAGTCCTCACAAACAGTAATGGCAATCTTTTTGTTGCCAAATCCAACTACCTGAAATTCATTGCCGGGTTCAAAATATCGATATTCATCAAAAATATCATAGGTGGGAAGCAGGGCCTTTCTATGCACTGATTGTACCTTGCCTTCAGCCAGGAAAAAGGCTGAGTTGTAAAGGCTCTTGCCTTTGGAGCTATGATTTTTTTCAGGTGCTCCGATGATGGTAGCGATTCCGTTACATGCTTTAGCAATTTCA
>JYMV01021966.1_pt1 | contig 11249 bp, 12 predicted proteins | sample 338911 | NCBI WGS metagenome assembly JYMV01 (sample SAMN03354496, study PRJNA234377) | hydrothermal vent metagenome | biome: Deep sea; feature: Hydrothermal plumes at the Eastern Lau Spreading Center, Western Pacific Ocean; material: Seawater | place: Tonga | collected 2009 | depth 2000 m m
CGAACCCGATCGACCTGGCTTTCATCGCCCTGCATGGAACCTTTGGGGAAGACGGATGCATTCAAGGTCTGCTTGAATATTTCAAAATCCCGTATACAGGGTCAGGAGTCATGGGCAGTGCCCTTGCTTATGACAAATTAAAATCCAAGGAGATTTTAAAATCCCATGGAATACCCACAGCCGATTATGAAGTGTTCTATAGAAACCAAAAAATATGCCGGACCCTGGATCTTCCCGTAGTCGTCAAGCCGACCAATCAAGGATCGAGCCTGGGGATAACTATCGTTAAAAATGAAAGCGAATGGGAGTCGGCACTGGAAACCGCATTCGCTTATTCGGAAGAAGTCATTGTTGAAAAGTTTATTGAAGGGAAACTTCTGGCAATTGGAATGAATGAAATGGAACCCATGCCTATTGTTCACATCCGTCCCAAATCTGGCTTCTATGATTATGAGGCAAAATACACCTCTGGAAAGACAGAGTACCTTTGCCCTGCAGACCTTGAAGAAAACGAGACGAACCGATGCCGGCAAACCGCAAAACAGGTATTCCAAGTGTTGAGAGGAAGAGGTTTCCCCCGTGTGGATGTCATTCTGGATCATGAGGGCATACCCCAGGTACTGGAAATGAATACCATTCCCGGGATGACCCCCACCAGCCTTTTGCCAATGGCGGCACAGAAGATGGGCCTGGAGTTTGATGATTTAGTCGTTGAAATATTAAAAACTGCCAAACGGGATTACACAGAGTAATTATGGATTTCGCAATCGCAGGTGGGAGGACCTTCGCTCCGAAAGAAAGAAAAAGCAAAGGCTTTGAACTGGCCTCAAAACTTTTCCTGGCGGGAGTCGTCATTTATTTATTATATGCAAGCTATAATTTTTTGACTTCCGACCCTCGGTTCCAGATCACTGACGTCACGTTTAGCGGCAACCATGCTCTGCTGGAGAATCAGCTCCTAGAGTGGTTGGGGCAGGTTCATGGGGAAAACCTTTTTGCGTATGACCTGTCTCGAGCCTCCGAAAGGCTCGCGGAGCACCCTTGGGTCCTTTCCGCATCCGTTCAGAGAAAATTTCCCCAGAAAATTCAAATCGAATTGACCGAACGTGTTCCTTATGCCCGGATCAAATTTGAAAAGGTATTTTTAATGGACAACTTTGGAGTGATCCTATCGGAAGAAAAACCTGAGTACCGTAATTTGCCATTAATTGTACAACCGGGTGTAAAGCCTGAAAACTTTTCCGGAGAAAGGGTCATTCAAAGTCTCAAGACAATGCATTATTTCAACAAGCTTTCTTTTTTTGAAAAAAATCCCTTGGACATCGCCGAACTAAAGGGACACTCACGAATCATATTTTCCACTCGTAACCGTGATCTTCAAATCCAAATGTCCATGGAAACGTTAACAGAAGGATTCAAAAAATTCAGGATTGTCCTCGATACTCTGGAAGATGACGCCGTCAAAATCCAAATGATCGACTTATCATTCAAGGATCAAGTCGTGGTCAGGGATCGAATCCCCAGTCACTCAACATCCATGAAGACACCAACCAACTAGGAGGAGATAGGACGCATGGCCAAAAAAAGTGATTATATTGTCGGCCTGGATATTGGAACAACCAAAATCTGTTGCATCATCGGCGAGGTCATTTATGATGAAAAAATAGATATCATCGGACTGGGCCAATATCCCTCAAGAGGCTTGCGTAAAGGTGTGGTCATAAACATAGACAGCACCGTGGAATCTATAAAAAGTGCTGTTGAAGAAGCCGAATTGATGGCGGGATGCGAAATCGATTCTGTTTTTGTGGGTATTGCCGGAGGCCACATTAACAGCATGAACAGTCATGGCATCATCGCAGTCAAAGGAAAAGAAATCACACAGGCAGATATTGACCGCGTCATTGAAGCGGCCAAAGCTATTGCCATCCCTCTTGACCGGGAAGTCATCCATGTTCTTCCCCAGGAATTCATTGTCGACAACCAGGACGGGATCAAAACTCCTCTCGGCATGGCAGGAGTCAGGCTCGAGGCCAAGGTCCATATTGTTACTGCCGCAGTGACTTCTGCGCAAAACATTGTCAAATGCGTCAATAAGGCCGGCCTGGGAGTTCAGGACATTGTGTTGGAGCAACTGGCTTCCAGCGAATCCGTTCTATCCCAGGATGAAAGGGAACTAGGCGTTGGCATGATCGACATAGGTGGAGGAACTTCTGACCTGGCCATTTTTTACCAGGGAGCCATCAAACACACAGCAGTTTTGACTATTGCCGGTGCCCAGATGACGAATGATATAGCCATTGGCCTTCGCACCCCAAATGCAGAAGCAGAAAAAATCAAACATTCCTATGGATGCGCCTACACCCCTCTGGTTCTCGAAGGAGAAAATATTGAGACACCAAGTGTTGGAGGACGGGAACCCCGAACGGTTTCACGTCAGATTCTCAGCGAAATAATTGAAGCCAGAACCCGGGAAATGTTTGAACTGCTGGATCATGAAATAAACGAGTCCGGCTACCGGGAAATCATTTCTTCGGGAATTGTCCTGACGGGCGGAGCAGCAAGTATGCAAGGCATGTACGAATTAGCAGAGGATGTTTTCCAGTCTCCCGTGCGCGTAGGGACACCCATTGGTCTTGGAGGGTTGATCGATGTAGTGAACAACCCTATGTATGCCACCTGTACGGGATTGATCCAGTACGGATCCAAAAGATTTAAGTCAGGAAGGAACCGGAAACTTCAAGGAAGGAACCTGTTCGATAAAATTTTTACACGTATGAAAGATTGGGCAGATGAATTTTTTTAAACCTGGAGGGTAAAATGAGTTCAATAGAGTTCGATAACGAAAACGATTATTCAGCAACTATCAAGGTCGTTGGTGTAGGAGGAGGAGGCAATAATGCCGTCAATTCCATGGTTCGGGATAATATTCGGGGCGTGGAGTTTATTATCGCCAATACTGACCTGCAAACGATTGAAAAATCCGAATGCCCAGGGAAAATTCAAATTGGCGGAGAATTGACCCGTGGCCTTGGCGCAGGTTCCGATCCTGAGATTGGAAGGGATGCCGCCGAAGAGAGTGAAGCGAACATCCGCGAAATGCTGGAAGGAGCAGATATGGCTTTCATCACCGCCGGGATGGGTGGTGGAACAGGTACCGGTGCCGCACCCATCATTTCGCGTATCGCCAGGGAGGTAGGAGCCCTGACGGTTGCCGTAGTTACCAAACCCTTTGCGTTTGAGGGTAAACGGCGAATGCGGCAGGCGGAGGAAGGAATCCTGGAGCTCAAGGAAGCGGTTGACACTTTGATTGTCATACCCAACCAGAAGCTTCTTAGTTATGTCAGCAAGCAAACTTCAATCACTAGTGCGTTTGCAATGGTGGACGATATTCTGAAACAGGCCGTCTGTAGTATCTCTGACCTGATTGTGACACCTGGCCTGATCAACCTCGACTTTGCCGATGTCAAATGCATTATGGGTAGCATGGGCAAAGCCCTAATGGGTAGCGGAACCGCAACCGGAGATATGCGCGCTGTTGAGGCGGCGCAGAAAGCCATCTCCAGTCCTTTGCTGGATGAAGCAACGATAGATGGCGCAAAGGGAATTCTGATCAACATCACCGGCGGTGAAGACCTCACCCTGATGGAAGTCAATGAAGCTTCCATGTTGATTCAGGAAAACGCCCATGAAGATGCCCATATCATATTCGGAGCAGTGATCGACAACCAAATGGAAGGAGAGATGCGGGTAACTGTTATCGCCACTGGGTTTGAGGATGCGGATGCAATAATAAGGCACCCCGAAAGACCTGCTTTGAAAAAAGTGGTTGGGGGAGAACCAATCTCTGAAGGCGATTCAGGGCCAACATCCTTCAAACATTTAAAATCTCTGGCTTCCACAATTAAGGAAGAAAATCCGGATCCAGGAAGCCTGACCTCAAACTTTGATATTCCAACATTTCTCCGCAAACACGCGGACTAACCGGCGAGCCGCCGGGGGCAGTGAGCAATAACTTTAATCGGCTAGCAAAGTTTTTCTCGGCTTGACAAGTTATTGCTAATCAGCCCTATGCTCAGGAGCTACGGGCCAGCGTAATGCTGGCCCCAGCCTGATGGCTAGCGGCCATTAATTTCCCAGTTGTAGTCCAGATAGGAAATTTTAATTTTGGAATTATTCAGAACTTTTCTTTCCTCTGCAGTAACATATTGGCCAATATATTTTAGAACACCCCCACGGCTTGCAAAATCCTCCGCAAACCATTTGAATATGGATGAGAGGTAAACCCTGTTTTTCCTTTCGTCCAGCTTCATGCCTTTTCCCGGGGACCGCAAAAACTTTTCCATCTGGTCATCCAACTGCTCATTCAGCTTTCCAGCAGAGTAGACTTCCTGGCGAAGATCGGGACAACTGACGGAAGCGCAGACGATGGCCACATGGATGCGGGGCTCATTCATTTTCCTGAGAATTTCATGCTCAATATCGTTGAGTGTGCGCTCTTTGCCTCCCACCGTACCCGCCACCCGTTTCCAGACCGGCTTAAAAAAACTCCCCACATCCTTAATACTCTTTATTGGGTAATGGTCGGTGATCATTTTGGCCGCCAGAATATTATAAACGTTGATCCAGAAGGACAGCTTAGATTCACGCGATTCCAGACTCGCCAGACTGTAGGACTCCAGCCTGGCAACCAGGCCAGAGAAAACAGGATCCTTTTTCAAACTGGCGTAGTCGATGGCATTAAACCGAACCCCCGCCAATGTTTTAGGAGCAACATATTTATTGACCAGTGCACCCCAGTCAGAAAAATCGAAGGCCTCACTATTGGAACAAAAACTAAAAACAAAAAATACCGCCAAAACGGCAGATTGCAAATACCAACCCGTATTTTTCATGAACTTCAATCCTTTTTCACGAATAGATTAAACAAATAGAGACCTCATTTAGTATACTGCCAAAGCAATTCCTTACAAACAGGCCACATACAAGGAGCTTTGTTCTTTCAGCAGGAATATTGAACCCGTTTATGGATAAAGACCTTTTATATATTTCTGATCTGGACGGTACCTTGTTACTGCCCGATGGCTCATTCCCGGAAGATGCGCTTCACCATCGCAACCGCCCGGAACTACGATTCCGCGCACCCGATTTTAAATGGATTGAACCTGAACCTGCCGGTCATTTTATTCAATGGGGTTTACCTTACCGATTTCAACAGCGGAAGTATTTTGGAATATTCTCACTTCATTGAAAAGACAGTTGTAGAAAATATGCTCGAGCTGGCCTTGCCTCGGGGCATCGACCCTTTTATCTATACGTTTGGAGAAAAACACAAACTCTATTACCAGAGGGCTACCAACCCCGGCTCCCAAGCCTATGTCAAAAGCCTGGAAGGCGACGGAAGACTTAACCAAGTCAACTGTTTTGAATTTCAAGAAGAGGAAAAGATTTCCGGATTTTTATTGATCGACACGCATGACCACCTGGAACCCATCTACCAGTCACTTCAGGAAAAACATTTTGATCATCTCAATTTATATTTTGCCGAAGATGTGTCCATGAAGGGCTATTATTGGCTCCAGTCCTTCCATCAGGAGGCCAGCAAAGGAAATATGTTAGAGGCACTTGCCCGGAAATTGGAGGTTCCCCTGGACCGCACCGTTGTGTTCGGAGATTATTTGAATGATTTGGACATGTTTCGGATCGCGGGCCGCGCCATTGCTGTAGAAAATGCCCTGCCGGAAGTAAAAGAATCCGCTCACGAAATTATCGGAAGCAATTTCCAGGGAGCTGTCCTGCAATACCTTGAGTTAATATTTCTTGAAAAATGAACCCGTTCAAATTACACTTCACAGATACAATCCACTTTCAAAACAACCTTGGTTATCATGTCTAAAACTGATCAGCCCCAGGAACCCGAAAAGACCGTCTTCGAACGGGACAAAACCGCTAAGGAGCGCCAACCAGCAGAGGATGGCCCTAAAGCTCCCATCAAACCCAAGCCAAAAATTAAAAAGGCTTTTGTTGCGAAGAAAAAGACTTTCGCGACCGACAAGCCCATGGAGCATCGGGTGAGAAACATTCGCATGACTTCCCTGGAGTCTGCAAAAATGATTTGGGAAACTCTTGTCGATTACCAGAAGGAATTGGAGCAACTGGAGGTTGATGACCCTGACAAGTCTTATCATGACTGGGAAAAAATGGAGAAATTTTTTATCCGACTTGCTAAAAAATACAGCATTTGCATGAGCAAGGCATTAGGCGGTTCATTAGGCTGGATTTACCAGGAAATGGAAATAGCTCCGGAAATCATGGATCAAGAGTTGGTCGATATCATGATGAAAATGGAGAAATTCAAGCTTCTGGAACCCATTAAATCAAAACTAGGGTTCCATATCGTTATGATATGTGAAAGCCAGGTTCATATACCCCGGGAAAAACCTCCAGAGGTAGAATTAAGACCTCTGCATTGAACCGGTATCGGATTCACTTACCCAGAAAAAACTGATGGACCGTTTCGACAACATATTCCTGCTGGCTTCGATCCACCTCATGAGAAATGGGAAGCGCCAGGGTCTGCTTCGCGGCCTTTTCCGATTCAGGAAAGTCACCGCTTTTGTAACCCAGGGATTTGAAACATTCCTGCAGGTGGAGCGGAATAGGATAATAGATTTCGCACCCAATTCGCTTTTCATTTAGAAAAGCTCTCAGTTCATCCCTGCGGTTTTCTACGCGGAGGACATACTGGTTATAAACATGCCGGGGAAATACTTCAGGGGGCAGTTGAACGAACGGGGTCATGGCAGAATCTTTAAAAAGCTGGTTATAAGTTTGCGCGTTTTGCCTTCTTTGCTCGGTCCAGTCTTCCAGGAAGTTCAACTTGGCACTCACCACATCTGCCTGAAGGGCATCCAGACGAAAGTTTCCGCCTAATATTTTATGGTAATATTTTGGTTCTGAACCATGCACTCTAAGAATCTTTAACTTTTTGTAAAGTTCTTCGGAGTTTGTGGTCACCAGCCCGCCATCACCAAAACAGCCCAGGTTTTTTGCGGGAAAAAATGAGAAACACCCCATATCCCCCATCGAACCTGCCGGTCGGCCTTTGTACTCAGAACCAATCGCCTGGGCAGCATCTTCAATCACCTGCAGACCATTTTTCTCAGCTAATTGACGAATGGGGTCCATATCCGCACACTGCCCATAAAGATGCACCGGAATAATAGCTTTAGTCTTCGGGGTGATGCAACGCTCAATATGTTCCGGTTTAATATTGAAAGTAATATCATTGATATCCGCAAAAACCGGTTTGGCTCCGGCACGAATGATGGAACCCGCTGTTGCAAAAAAAGTATAGGGAGTGGTGATTACTTCATCACCAGGACCAACCCCCAAAGCCATCAATGCAATCAGCAACGCATCCGTTCCGGATGAAACCCCAACGGCATATTTAGTCTGGCAATAAGACGCCATCCTCTCTTCCATCCGGGAAACTTTGGGACCAAGAATAAATTGTCCCGACCGAACAGTCTCCGCAATCTCCTTTTCCACCTCATTCAAGATCTGGTGATAAGAGGCAGTAATATCCAGCAAACGGACTTCTTTGACCGGGGGAGGCGGAGCATCCAGTTTTTCCTGTAGCTGTCCGGGGGTTAAAGCATTTACTGGCAAGCCAGAAAATCTTTCAGGGGAAAGTGTGACCACCGCGTCTAATCCGCTTACCTCCACCAGACGCAATGCCAGCGCTACCTCAAACGGTTCTTTAGATCCCAGAGCCAAATCAATATCATGAGCAGTGGGGGTCAAAACAGCCAGGCTTCGCAAAAGAGATTGAACGTCTCCCCCTCCTGCCCCCGCCAAAATGGCAGGAACAGAGGTAGACACAAGCCAGCCTTTGCAACGCCCCTGGCGGCACAAGTTCGACACCGCTGAATTTTCCAAGTTTTCCAACGCCTGAATCAGGCAATCCGTATCGAAAAGAATCTGCATGAATTAATTTAAGTCGTTTTATTGTCGGAGGAGATTAAAATTGAATATCCTGGCCTAGCTTTTCACGAAGGATGATCTCTGCTGGGGTGTAGTATTTTTTATCCACATTACATTTTTTACATGCCGGCACCAGGTTTCCGCGGTTACTTTTTCCACCACGGGAAATGGGGACAATATGGTCCATCGTCAAATCTTCAGCCATGAACCGGCCTCCGCAATAATGGCAAGCACCCGCCTGGATCTTTGCTTTCCACCACTGTGACTGGCGAAGCTTACGAGCCTTGGCTTTTTCAATTTTGAATTTTTGCTCGTCCATATTTATATCAGAAGCCAGCGGTTTCTTTTGCCCAGCTCAGGTCAATCATTAACCGGGGTTGCCAATCATTTCGCACAGCCCGAACGGTACCCTTATGGCTCCCCTTGGGATACCAGTGAATATCCCCCGTGTCAAACTCAAACCCCAATGCGGCGGATAGCCGGGTCTTGCTAGTCCAAAAACAGCTGCCGTAACCGAATTCAAAAACAGGATCAATATGAAGTATAAATGTTTTCCCCCGGGACTGGAAAGGTTTGGCGATTTCATACAAGCTTTGAATTTCAAGCCGGTCCGGGAGGCGCCAATCATCATAGCCTCCAAGTTTTTCCCGGTTTAGCTTGCTAATATAGTCCTGAGCATCGTACCAGCTGATATTGTTGCCCGTTTCCACATAGGCATAGCTCTCCTGCCACATCAGCCCCGTGCAAGCATCCGAAATGGTCCTGTTACCATGATCGATAAATCGTTGTTCCATAACTCACCTAAAGTTAGCATTATAGCAGAGTTTACCAGAATTTCTTGGAGCGCTCCCTTCGAGAAATATACAAACAAAACATTTTATTACAATTATTTACTGGAAAAACTCACCCTTTGCTCAAACTCCAGTTTTTTTACGACAGAGAATTTTAGCCTTTTCCAAAAATAAATTGTTGCTATCCCGCCATCACGGAACAATATTGGATATAGTATCCCAACAGGGAAATAGCATCCCAATAGGCATATTAATAACCAGTATTCTCAAAGAGGAAAGGACCGGACAATATGAACGCGAAAGGATTAAAATTTCGAATCATCCAAAATGTATCCCTTAAAAAACCGGCCATTTTTCACTGGCGATTTGGGGAAAACTCCGTCCCAACAATTTCTTCTATAAAATCCTCATCCAAGAAGGATACAGCCTATTATGCAGTTTCGCGAAATTCATCCATGAAAAGATTTAACTTCTTGATTGAGGAAAATTATAAAAACCAGAAGTCTCTCCGCACAAGCGAAGAAAAACTACGCCTTTTTAACCAGCAATTATCCTGCATTACCCTGCATTACCCAAAGCACCTCTTCGGTCATCGGCAATGAATACTTCAACAACCTGGTTCAAAGCCTGGCTTCTGTTTTTGGAGTGCGCTATGCCTTTATAGGTATAGTTACCGGCACTTTAATAAAAAAAATTAAAACCCTGGCCCTCTGGGATGGAAACAAATTAACGAAAAATTTTGTTTATGACCTGGAAGGAACCCCCTGCGAAAAAGTAACGAAAATGGAGGTTTGTTATTACCCACAAGCCGTGCGGGAATATTTTCCTAACAACTCGTATCTGGTTGAGCAGGGCATTGAGTCTTATCTGGGGGTGTCCATGCTCAATTCGGAGAAAAAACTCCTTGGATTAATATCCGTTATGGATGAAAAACCTATTGAGGATTTTGACCACTACCACTCCATCCTCAAAATTTTTGCCGCCAGATGCTCCAGTGAAATAGAGCGCATGGATGCAGAAGCCCAGCTTAAATTAAAAACCCTGGAGTTGGAAAAAAGCAACTTGGCGCTGAGGGATTTTGTCTCCATCGCCTCCCACGATTTGCAGGAACCTGTAAGGAAGATTGCCATATTTGGATCCCGGTTGATTGAAAAAGAAGACAGCCTAAAACCGGAAATAAGAGAATACCTGGAACGAATGCAAAAATCCGCGCTCAGGATGCAGGATCTCATTAATGATCTCCTGCTGTTTTCAAGAACCAGCACTCAGACAGAACCGTTCAGAAAAATTGATCTGAAAGTAGTTTTAAAAGAGGTCACAGCCGATTTGGAGGTATTGATTAATAAAAGCAAGGCCAAAATTCATTTCAGTTCCCTACCCACTATCGAGGGCAATCCCTCGCAAATCAGGCAGTTATTTCAAAGCTTTCTTTCCAATGCCATCAAATTCCATGAAGTCGGCAAACCTCCAAAGATTGAAATTAAAAGTCGCTTAAACAAACAAAGCGGTTGGGAAATTTCCATCAAGGACCAGGGAATAGGCTTCAATGAAAAATATAAGGACCGGATTTTTCGTCCGAAGGAACTGGGATGGGTCTAGCCATCTGCCAAAAAATAGCGGAAAACCATGGCGGAACCATATCTGTCGAAAGCCAGCCCGGACAAGGCACCTGTTTCTCAGTGGTTTTTCCGCAAAACGGTTCCCCCCTGAAACTTTAAAGCGGAGTGCCTCTGCGGCGAGCAGTGACGAGCCCAGGTAAATCATGCTGAAAACCATAACCACAGTAATGTCCTCGATATCCTCTTTACTGGAAGGAAAACGAAGGCAGATGAGAGGCTTCATAGGGCTGTCATGAACACGGCACTGGTTATCCTGAGTCAGTTCACTGCACGGAACATCCATGAAATAATAAAGCTGGTTTCTCTTTTCATCCGAACCGACAACCCGGATTCCCCGGTAAGATAAATAAAGTTCCAGTTCTTCCAGACTTCCATGTTGCTGGATTGTGATGTCTCGAACGACCGTAATATTGACCCTCTTGCAGCACTCCCCCACAGGAATGACATTCCCCAGTTCGTTGCAGCGGCTGACCCATTTATTTACTTACTCTCTTATTGGCGGATTTTTTAATCTTGGCCTGATGTTCCACCGTAACCGTGGTGTGGATTCCACCACGGACATTAAAATCACCCACAATTTTCATTATTCTCGGCCGACACGCAGATACCAGATCATCCAAAATGATATTGGTCAGTTTTTCGTGAAACCCTCCTTCATTCCGGTACGACACCAGGTAAAGCTTTAATGATTTTAATTCTACGCACAGTTTATCCGGAATATAACTGATATACAGAGTGGCAAAATCCGGTTGCCCGGTTTTGGGGCACAAACAGGTGAACTCCGGGCACTCCATATCAATGGTGTAATCCCTTTCCGGAAACGGATTAGGGAACGTTTCAATCTGCAAAACCT
>JYMV01038786.1_pt1 | contig 11245 bp, 3 predicted proteins | sample 338911 | NCBI WGS metagenome assembly JYMV01 (sample SAMN03354496, study PRJNA234377) | hydrothermal vent metagenome | biome: Deep sea; feature: Hydrothermal plumes at the Eastern Lau Spreading Center, Western Pacific Ocean; material: Seawater | place: Tonga | collected 2009 | depth 2000 m m
TAAGATTATCAGATGTATTTAATACTTCTATATCACCAGACTCCACAGTGTATTTCATGTCTCCATTAAAACGAACATCAAACGCCATTTGCGGGAATGTGGGTGGCAAACTGTAGCTGTTTCTATATTCTTCAGCCATATCCTTGCCGAAGTAGAGTGTAGATGAGTGAGTTCCATTAGAGAGTTCAAGAGTGTTTGAGCCTTCAAGATGGTTTATCTGTGCTAATGTCTTTGTGACAAGATTTGTGGAAGACAATGTTATCTCACCATCTGCAGAAGCATTAACCCAATAGCCTTTTCCGGGCTCAATAGCATCAGCATTGTAGTAACTGCCGCCGTAGCCATAAATAGTTCCCGATACGATAATGCTGCTGGGATCACTAATTGATTCCACAGCAACTGGAGATGATATGCCTGCAATCAGGTTCCAGCCCTCAGATAAACTAATTGTGAGACTGGTAATTTCTTCTCCGCTGATGTCAGCAGAACCGGCAGTGGTAAATACCAGCCAGTAACCATTTCCTGTTTCAAGCACATCAGAGCCGTAGTATGAATCGTCATATCCGTAAAGCGTTCCGTTAACAGCATCGGGAAACAGCGTGCCGTAAGATGCATCCTCTACATAAAGCGGCAGTCCCACCATGTTCCAGCCTACATTATAATCAACTGACAATATTTCCACGATATCATTTTCATCCCTTGGTAGAATTTTGAATTCACCATAAGAATAGTATAAAATACCCGTCACTTGATAAGAGGTTCCTAAAACCGGAATGAATTCATCATAAATAAAATCATCCACTCGTACCGGGCCGGAAGCATCATCCAAGGACCATTCGCCATAACCAAAGTCATCGTTATCACAGATTCCCTCTACTCTCACAAGAACCCCTTCGAAAGCTTCGGAATTGTCTCCCCCAGTACCGATTTCACCTGTGGATACTACACTTGGTTCGATACCATTATCAATTGCATCCAGTATCTCAAAATCTGTGAGTCCCAACAAGATTGTCACATTGCTATATTCTTCAACGGTACCAGATAGGGTTACGCTGTCGCCAACGGTTACGTCTTCGGTATAATTGATCATGATGCCGGACCACGCCGCCACGGAGTCTTGAACGAAAAACATATCATCATATCTAAAAGAACCCGTCGTTATGATACCAGAGATCTTAACTTCTTGATCAAGGAGCGGTGAATCCCCCGAGGAGTCGGTTGTGTATTGAATATCCCGAATAGCTACTAATGAAGCAACTGGAGAATTGGGCCCACCGGGAGTTCCCAAATCGCCAGCGCCAAATAAATCCGTTGCTTTCCGCCAATAATATCCATTACCATTATTCAGATTGGGATTCAGCAAGGACATGGAAACACCCTCTATATTGGGAAATGAATTTCCTGAACTGTATTCAACACTGTCAATCACCGTTCCTTCAGGTGAAATAATTACGATTTCATCACCCGAATTATCCAGAGAAAAACCGCTGTATTGATAGTCAACAACTAGGCCACCATTGGAGTTTTCATCAGAATTGTTACCAAGTACCAGGAATTCTCCAGGTGCCAGAGTCAGTGACTGGGAAATCGAATGAGAATCTGTCCCATTGTCCATTATGACCCAACCATTCAAGTCGATTGTTTCTCCATTCAAATCACTGTTATTGTAGATTTCAAACCATTCACCATTTCCATCATCAACTGACAAAGGATCAGGCATGATTTCGTTAATGATGACCACCGATGGATTGATGCGGGGATAGACATAAAGGTTTGATTCAATCCCGGCTGATTCTTCACCAGCGGTGAAATAACCCATTCCGTCAGCATCCCAGCAAACCGCTTCCCCCTGCATTTCCTCTATGTAAGGCAACACGACCGGCTCCTCGTCAAACACCTCCCACAGGTTTTCATCGGAAGATCTGTTCCAATAATAAATTGTCGGATAGGTTTTGATTAGTATTTCCAGACCTGATGGAGAGATATCTCCTCCAACCACGTTGTAAAGAGTGAGGGTCGCCACATGATCCAACGTAATAAGCTCTGAAGTAGACTGTGGATAAGGTGCCCGGTACACTCGTATGTCTTCCCATTCCCGTTTGGAGACCACGTAAATGTCTTTGGTGAGGGGATCTACCATCAACGTTTCCGAATCCCTATTACCATCCGGATACTGATATGTAATAGTTTCCACACCGGTGAGTGTGGTTTCAACAGGTTCCTGATTAGCATCTACATCCGGTTCAGGGACACGATAAATGTATTTCTCATCATACTGGGAATAATTATCTCCGATCTCGCCGATATAAATATAAGATTCTTCCTCATCAGGTCCGGGTCCAACGGCAATGTCCTCCCAATCCCGGGCATCTGCTGCACCTTCAATAGTGTAGATGCCAAGATGTTCGCCGCGAAGGTTTAAAGCATAGATAACATTGTCATCGCCGGAATCATTATGACTCCATATGACATTTTTATTTTTCTGACTGGCGGCAAGACCAGAGGCTTCGCTGAGCCATTCATATTCAAGCTGGCCCAATTCCACACCGTTTGCAAAATCCGGAGAATCCTGTCCAAAAATACTAGGATTAGTAAAACCAATTGACACTGCAATTAATAAATGAATTTTTTTCATCATAAACTCCTTCTTATTTTCTTGGAATTTAATAATTGGCATATCAATTTATGTAAAAATCACCTTTTTTACAATTAGCGAACTATAAGTAATACTCTCTTCAATTTCCCCCATCCCCACTTTTTTTCAAAAAAGTGCTCTATTTCAACAGCACCATCTTCTTCGTCTGCACAAACTCTCCTGCTTGTATCTGGTAGAGGTATACTCCTGCACTTACTGGTTTTCCGAATTTGTCTGTTGCATTCCAGTTAATAGATTTATATCCCGCATTTTGTTTTGTATTTACCAGTTGAGTTACTTCCCTTCCACCTAAATCGTATAGCGTTAGTGTAACAATTGCATCTTCCGGCAGGTCGTAGCGGAGGGTGGTGATAGGATTGAATGGATTTGGATAATTCTGATGGAGAGAATATACATTCGGAATAACAGGTCGTTTCCCTAAAGTAAATATTTCTTCTGATGGAATGATAAGTTCACCTGATCCTTCCAGAATGTATTTTTTACCACTTTTTGATTGAAGCGTCCAATTTATATTTTCTCCAGCATGCACTGCTATAGTATAACCAATTGTGAGCAATTCGCTCGAATTCATTATTTCAAGGTCACCAAATTCATTACAATAGTTCCAATCCCCGGCAAACCTGGCGTCAAATGCTCCTGTTGGAGGTTTTGGCGGGAGGCTGTAACTAAGTCTTTCCATATCTGAAAGCTCTATACCAAAGTATAACTCTGCACCCTTTATTGTTAAACTGTTCGTTATTCCTTTTAGGCTGTAATCCTTCGGTGGGCTCTTTGCTAATGCTCCACTGCTTAAGGTAATATCTCCATCCTGAAATGCACGAAGCCAGTATCCTGTCCCGGGGACTAATTCCTCCGAGAGTGTGTATCCTTCTGTAAAACTGTAAAGAGTATTGGGAACGATAATATTGCCAGGATCAGAAACAGAATAGATAGAGATTTCCTCAGATATACCGGAAATCAGGTTCCAGTCTGCGCTTAAGCTGAGGGTGAGTTCATTGATAGAAGAACCGGTTATGGTCACACTTCCGGCATTTATAAATCTCAGCCAGTAGCCCTCTCCTGCAGTAAGCACTGACTCTGAATTGTAGCCATCATCAAAAGAGTATAATGTTCCCTCAATTGATTCGGGAAATAGATAATTGCAGGAAGCATCTTCTACTTCGAGAGGAAGTCCCACCAGGTTCCAGTTTTCCATGTAGCTCACATCCATTGACGTCTGCCCGCCTTCTTCAATTGTCATGAGCACAGGAATGGTGGCTGTACCACCGTTGCTGGACAGGATGATGTTTGCGGTGTGTTCTCCGGATTCAAGTCCTGCGCTGGTAAATTGCACCTCAACTGTTTCAGAGGTTGAGTAATTCACTTCTCCCTGGTCAGGATCTACAGTCACCCACTCCGGTTCCTGTGTCACGAGAACCGAAAGATCATTGTGTACATAGGAACTGTTGTTGGAGACTTGGAGCCCCACGCTCCCGGCAGCATTCTGCATACCGATGGTGGCAAAATAAGTGCCGGTGATTGACAGGTAATTGAGTAAAACATCCCCACTGGGATAGAGCACCACCTGGAATGAATAAAAACTGTTCTCAAAGTTTGTCCACCAATGAGCTACTTCGTCAAAGGTAATAACCATTCTCTCAGAGTTCGAGTGATAGTAGACTTCTCCTGAACAGTATTCGTTGCACTGGTCATTCACCGGATTCAAATCATCCCAGAATCCAAAGATTGCAGGCCGTGGCGCACCACTATTGGGAATGCTGGTGTTATCCCACGCCGTATTGTCACTCCCGAAACCAACCCAGCCGTTGGCATTGACAATGCACTGGGAGTAGGTCTGCCCGTAAAAGGGGAAATCAAAGCTGATGTCAATTGAACCTCCGGCCTGGTCGTTGTGGGGAAATGAATAGGCAGTTCCGATGGTAGAAATGTCAATCCATTCCGCTGAGATCGAAGGTTCATTATCTGAATCTGCCCAGAGATTACCGTGGGCATCGGGACCGCCTCCTACATTCTCAAATGGCGATACAGTCAGTGAATAGTAGAGGGTTGATTCTTCTTCACCGGTGTTGGTGATGGTGATGGATTCGTTGTTCGTCTGGTCTGGTTCGAGTGATACATCAAATGAAGATGGAGAATATGTGAGTTCCGGCTGAGCGGCATGGTCAAGACCATCCAGAACCATCAAACCTGTATTATCAGGATCAAGGTACTGCTTTAACCCGGAATTCCAGGAGACACTCACTTTTCCGTATTCATCCCAATCGTCATTACTACAGGCGGCATATCCGCCGTAGAGCTGTCCAACAATCCGGTGGCTGGCGCCATCATAGAGAGGAGAACCGGACGATCCGGGTTCCGTGGTACCGTCGTCCCAGTCAACCACGCGCCAATAACTGCCGGAAGTCTGGGCATTGTCGTAATCAAATGAAATCTTTTTAATATCTCCAGAGGGATGGTGAATACCAACAGGAATTGCAGGTACATTACCGGTGGCATCCCAGCCAGCATAATTAACATTATATAATTCCGGAATAGTTTCTGTTAGTCTAAGAAGCCCAAAATCAGAACCACTGCTGTTTCCCATTAGAGTTGAACCCTGGACAGTCTGATTCGTGGGACCATCTTGGTTCTGACAGCCTGGACTCTGATAATTAAACATAAATATCCAACTGGATTCTCCGCCCAGGCAGTGATTTGCGGTAAGAAAATATTGGGTCATATCCTGCCGGACGTTATTGATGAGAGAACCCGAGCAGAGCCGCCATCCCCCTCCAGATAAAATCATCGCCGCGGCCCGGACTTCATTCTGCCAATCGGCAAACTCCGGACAGTTTACATTATTGTTGCAGCTTCCTGAATCACCATAATCCCGGTCTTCTCGGAATCCGAATGTATTGCGATAGGCGTGGATGATGGTAGAGAGTTGAATTCGCGCATCATCGGATGTACTGGCGGGTTCATAGTATTCAAGAATGATTTGATCACCAGCTACGGGTGCAGTGGCAAAAACACCAGTTTCCTTATTGTTTAGATCAGTAAAAGCGCCAATAACGCGACTCTGATCTGCATTGTACACATAAAATTCACCACCGGATGGAAGCCAAAAATCATCGTAGACAATATTGATTGAATAAGCACCATGGGAAATTATTGCAAGCCGCCACAGTTTTCCGCCATCCTCGGTGGTTTCCCACGATCCTGAATTCTCCATATCATACTCAACAAAAAATGGATATCCAAACCTCAGCGGGACGTCCTTTCCGGCTAATTCATCTTCCAACAGGAGAATATCCACATCCACTTCATCCGGCATTGCAACCACTTCAAAATCATTGCGGACAGAATGCGTAAAACTGTAGGGTGTTCCCTCCTTGCTCACTTGTCCACTTACAAGTGATACGGATGCTGTAAGAGCAAATATAAAAATTATGAAACTGTTTAACCTGAATTTCATCTAAAAAACTCCTTTTATTTTATCACCTCTATTTCAACAGAATGAGTTTTTGTGACTGGGAAAAGGTACCTGCTTCTAAACGGACAAAATATACACCGCTGGAAAATCCGGAGGCGTTCCATTGGGCAGTGTGGGAGCCCTGTTCAAGAATGCCATCCACAAGGGTTTCTACCAACCTCCCAGCAATGTCATATATTTGTAAGGACACGGCGGCATGTCGTGTCCCTACCATTGGAATGGCATACGAAATGGTCGTCACGGGATTAAACGGGTTTGGATATGCCGGGTGGAGGGTGAAGGTTGTTGGAATGGTTGATTTGGACTTTCTTAAAATCCACTGATTGACTTCTGAATCCAAAGTTAACTGCCCTTGATCAGATAATGGGATTGCTGCACTCCACTCCGTTCCGTTCGCAATGACAGGGACTAACTCCCAAACCTCACTATCTTTTATATTACAGTCAAACATAATAAGCGGACTGCCATCATTCATCACTTCAATTACACCGGAATCTTCGCAGTATTTCCAGTTACCGAACGCTCCGGCAGGCGGTTTGGGAGGTAAGCTGTAGCTGAGTTGCTCTTCCTCTGGTATTTCCAAACCAAAGTAAAGCGTTTGTCCATTGAAAGTCATAGAATTGGCACTGGCCAATCGTGGCGGGATACTAAACCCCTTTCCTGATTCCCGTTCTGGTATGATAAACACGGGATTCCCGAACAGTTCCGGCCAGAAATCAAGAGTGTATGTCCCGGGCGGAAAAGGAGCATAACTTGCAGACAGTTCAAAGGAGCATACGCAGTCACAAGGATCTCCAACGTCCGTCATGGTTACATGAAAAACAGTTCCATCAAGCCATCCATCCCAAACTGGTTCCAGGCAGCAGTTCAGCTCAGGGTGAATCATTGTTAATGCCATGGTATTGCCATTAACCTCCAGATTCAACGAAGGATCTGGATACTGGAACTCACAGTCTGAAGTCGTCTGATCCACTAAACTGGGGCCGGATGAAAGAAAAACCTCTCCCTCTCCCACACTCCGCAGCCAGTAACCATAGCCCGGTTCAATCGTTTCAGCAGTAGTGTAACCAAAGCCAAACCCGTAGACAGTGCCGGGAATGATCAGCTGATTCGGGTCATAGATCGCGTTAACATCAACAGGAAAAGAAATACCGGAGATAAGGTTCCATCCTTCATTTAAACTGATAGTAAGTTCATTTATTGGTACACCTGTGATTGTGGAACTACCAGCATTATCAAAACGAAGCCAGTAGCCTTCACCTTGATCAAGATATGTTTCAGATATGTATCCATCATTAAAAGAGTACAATGTTCCTTCAATTGACTCAGGGAATAGAATAGTGTATGAAGCATCTTCCACAACGAGAGGCAATCCCACAAGATTCCAATCTATCTGAAAATCTATTGTAAAGATTGGAAAACAATTGGTAGTATCCTGATAGCCAACATAATCTTCAATACATTCCGGATATGGTGGACATAAATAATTACCTGTAATGTCAAATGAGAGATAATCACCATAATTAACATCTAAGTCACAAATTTCCTCAGGTATGTAATCAGAAAAATAATTATACTCTAACCTTAATTGTTCTATTTCAGTTAGTTCATTAATATTTTCTGGAATAGGGCCTGATAGTTGGCAATAAATATAAGCACCACACATAATACTTGTTAATCTTCCATTTTCCCATTCCTGAAGCCCTAATTCTAAAGGTTCTACAATGCCATCACCATCTGCAAAATAATATTCTTGTCCATCAACAACGTTCCAAAACCATGCATCAGGAGAATCCATGTATGGATTGGGAGAACCGCAATAATCATCCCAATCTTCACAATCCAAATCAATACCACTTTCATAACTATTATCTATAAATTCTTGTAAAACTGCAATATCATCACTGTTAAAACATATTCCTTCGATTTCCACAAAACCACTGTCGCAAGGTGACTGATGGAAATAATAAGCTCCCATATCAGCAATTGTACCATCAGAGTCTAATGGTGATTCAGGATCTCCTGCGTCTATACATGGTGAGTTTGATTGCAGATGAAAGTCACCACTGCCTGGGGAAACGAAGAGGGGATCAGCGTCAATGTTGCCTTCGCCTTCCCAATTACCTTGGACATCACAATAATTGAAAAGGGGATCAGCGGAGTAAACGGAAATATTTGGATCTGTGGAGGCGGTATTATCCCAAATAATTGTATTCGTGACGGTGGGTGAAGAAACATAATAGCAATAAACTCCTCCACCATTTGTGCCGGCTGAGTTTCCAGAAATGGTATTGTTTGTTATAGATGGTGATGAGAAGGTAAAACATCCAATCCCGCCACCTTCCTCCGCACTGTTCCCGCTGATATTGTTCCCTTTGATAACCGAAGATGTGTAGCGGTCAAACGAAATCCCGCCTCCGTAATAAGCTGAATTAGATGTGATCGTATTATTCATAATAACAGCAGAAGAATAATTACAACTGATACCGCCACCATAGGTTTCGGATACATTCCCTTATCGTTGGGGCAGAAGAAGTACAGTAAATCCCTCCTCCATCGTAAGCATTGCCTCCTGTAATGGTGAAATCAGCCAGAACTGCTGTTGAACCTACAATACTGTCAAATGTTACCACACTCCCGCTTTGGTTTCCATCAATAATCGTTGATTCTCTATCCTCCCCTATAACAGCTATGTTCTTGCTATTGTAGTCTATGTTCTCCAAATAAGTGCCGGAAGAGACAAGCACAGAGTCCCCATCACTTGAAACATCAATGCCGTGCTGTATTGTAGCAAAAGGAGATTCTGCTGAACCGTTGTTTGAGTCTGATCCAGATGTAGAAACATGCCAGGTGGACACACATTGTGATGTATCCTGGTATCCTACATTTCCTTCAACACACTCAGGATAGGGAGGGCAAAGTTGGTTGAAGTCCAGTGATAAAACGTCAAGATTTGGCTGGATGTCACAGATGCTCTCCGGTATAGTTCCACTTAACCAATTATTATTTAAATCTAAAACGGAGAGGTTTGTCAGGTTTCCTATGCTTTCTGGTATAGGCCCACTTAAGTAATTGACATAAATACGGACACTTTCCAGAAATTCCATATTCCCTATATCCTCAGGAATTTCACCGGACAATCCGCAAAATAAAGGATAACCGCAATCCAATTCAACCAGTCTTCCGTCACTATTCCATTGTTGAATATAACCCAATTCTAAAGGCTCAATCACACCATTGCCATTCTCGTCCATACTCATATTGATTGTCTCCGAACTGTTATCAATGAACTGTTGAAGAACGTTTATGTCTTCTTCCGAGTAACAGTCACCACCAATCTCTAGAAAACCTTCGTTGCAGGGTTCAGTCACCTGCTCATTTGTTCGGTAGCCATATGTACCTGTAAGATAAAGATAACCATTTCCCCCCAAATGAAGATCATAAAGTTGATAATAGCTTTCATCGTTATCAATGCCGGTGTTTATCTGAGCCCAGGTCTCCCCATCATCATCGGAAAAGGTAACACCATAGTCACTGCCGATAGCATAAAAGGACCCTCCAATTGACATGATCATAAAAGTCCAGCGCCTGCCAGGTATCGCCCCCATCCTGACTGCGGTAATAACCGTCATACAGGCCAGGATAAGTCGTTTGGATATAAAGATCATCGTCAGCATCAATCGTCATGGTTGCAACCTTCACACCGCCCAAACCGCTGTTCACCTTCTCCCATGTGAGACCCACATCTGTCGACCGATAGACGCCATTGATCGTACCCAGGTATACATGCCCCTGACTGTTAAAATGAATATGTTCCACTGCATAGTTAGAGGAGTAATCAGGAAGCGGAATGGCAGTCCAGGACTCTCCCTGATCTTCTGAGCGATGAATGAACCCAATTCCAGAGTAAGATAGCCCAGCAAACATCACACCTGTAGAATGGATATTGAATGCAGCGCAACCCTCGGGGGTAAATTCCCCCGGGCTTGTCCAGCTCTGTCCAAAATCTGAACTGTGAAAAACTCCGTAGGCAAAATCTGGAACATATATATTGTTGTCATCGGTGAGAAGTATATCCTCGGCTGTAACAAACCCTGTATTGGGAATAGGTATATCAAACCAAGTGTCCCCCGCATCATCAGAAAAATAAATATGGAACTGCATATCACCCATATCAAGGCCAGCCGTGATGACTCTATTCTGGCCGTTGGTAGAAATCTGTCTCTCGTATCCCTGAGGTAAATCCAATATCTGCCAGTACGTTTCTGTTTCCAGAAAATTGTAATCTATGGCTGCCATAACGTCAATAATTCCCCAGCCGTATTGATTGTCCGGATTTTCAGGATCACTGGCAGTCATCATGAGGGCTTCACGAACCTGCTGTGGTGTCCAGTCCGGGTGCGCCTGGAGAATCAGTGCAGAGGCACCTCCAATAAGGGGAGTAGAAAGTGAAGTACCGCTGACGCCCCCATAACCTTCGCCATATTCAGGTGGAAGAGCGCAATACGTGTCTAAACCCCGAGCACACACTTCCGGTTTTATCCTCCCGTCGGCTGTGGGCCCCCAAGAGCTGAACCAGGTGATTTCATCAAATTCATCCACTGCTCCGCAGGTAATAACGTCAAAAGCATCCGCCGGTGCGATGATCCCATCAGAGCCATAATTTCCTGCTGCTGTAACTACGACCATTCCATTCTCAATAGCCGTGTTCACTGCAATTGTTGTTACGGCTGTCATGCCATCTAAATCTTCAAACTCATACCAGTCAATGTATCCCAGTGAGGATGAAGCAATGTCCGCTCCTAAACTTTCCCCCCATTCCAACCCAGCCACATACTGATCTTCTTCAATGGGCACTTCCTGGCTCACATCCTCCGTTTTTGCAAGAAGAAACTCTGCTTCGTAAGCAGGTCCGTACAATTCGCCATCAAACCTGCCGCCCAGCGCAGATAATGTATACGTTCCGTGGTTATGCTGGCTGTCAGGATCTCCCTCTTCATTCTGTGTCTCCCCATCATTGTTGATGAAGTCCCATTCAGCTATTACCTGTTCCTCATGGATGGCTTCGTGGTCCGTATAATAGCCTGTATCTAGTATAAGGACCCTGACTCCAGCAC
>JYMV01040061.1_pt1 | contig 11245 bp, 9 predicted proteins | sample 338911 | NCBI WGS metagenome assembly JYMV01 (sample SAMN03354496, study PRJNA234377) | hydrothermal vent metagenome | biome: Deep sea; feature: Hydrothermal plumes at the Eastern Lau Spreading Center, Western Pacific Ocean; material: Seawater | place: Tonga | collected 2009 | depth 2000 m m
TAGATCATACATTTCTTCCATACTTTTGGTAAGAAACTTTTGCTCTACCTGAAGGCTATCGTTATTAGATTGATTAAATGCATAAATAGATTGCATTACTTTTACTCGAATATGTCTTCTTGTTAACATAGCTTTTAAAGAACATTTTTAAATTAAAAAAGGGCGAAAAATTTCGCCCTGCAAAAATAGAATTTTATTTATGGTTTTAAATCTTATTAGAAATTTATTTTTTAGCTGCTAAAATTCTGTTTTTAGCGATTTGTAAAGTAGCTTGATGAGTCGTCATTTGCTCCAGCTCTGCTTTGGCTAAAATTTCTAAAGTTGTGTTGTAAATATTTTCGGTTTTTTTAATTATTTCAGCTCGATCGTACTTCACTATTTCAGCATACACATTAATAATTCCGCCGGCATTAATTAAGAAATCAGGTGCGTAAACTATTCCTTTTTGCTGAAGTAACTCACCGTGAATTAACTCGTCTGCTAATTGATTGTTAGCTGCTCCGGCAACTACTTTAGCTTTTAACTGCGGAATAGTTTGATCGTTTAAAGTTGCTCCCAAAGCACAAGGTGCATAAATATCTACATCTAGATCGTATAGATTATCGCCCTCAAAAATCTTAGCTCCGTATTTTGCACTTACTTCTATTAATCGTTCCTGATTAATATCGGCAATAATTACTTCTGCTCCTTCTTCAGAAACATATTTTACTAGAGTTTCACCAACGTGACCAATACCTTGTACTAATACTTTTTTACCTTCAAGATTGTCGGTTCCAAATTTATATTTAGCGGCCGCTTTCATTCCCATAAAAACACCATAAGCAGTAATAGGAGAAGGATTACCTGCACCACCTTTTTCTTCAGAAATACCGGCTACAAACGGAGTAACTTCACTTACGATATCCATATCTTCAGTTTCCATACCCACATCTTCAGCAGTGATATACTTACCACCCAACGAATGTACAAACTCCCCAAATCTTCGCATTAAAGCCGGAGTTTTTTGTGTTTTGGCATCACCAATAATAACAGCTTTTCCTCCACCAAGGTTTAAACCGGTGATCGCACTTTTAAAACTCATCCCGCGAGAAAGTCGAAGTACATCGTTGAGCGCTTCATACTCACTTTCATAATTCCACATACGTGTACCGCCTAAAGCAGGACCTAAATTTGTATTATGAATCCCAATTATTGCTTTTAAACCTGTATCTTTGTCGTTACAAAAAACCACTTGTTCGTGGTTATCAAATGAAAGTTGCCCGAATACCGGAGCGACTTTTTTTAATTCATTTGCTTTTAAAATTTCAGCATTCATAAGCTGTTTTATTTAAGTTAAATTATTAAATTAATAAAATTTAGCGCAAAAATAATTAATTTTTCAATTTAAAGTGTTTAAAAATACATAAAATTGAATATTTAATAATTTGAAGCCTTAGCTTTTTATGAAAGAATTACAATACCTCAACAAATTTTTCAGAAAATATAAGTGGCAAATGCTTTTAGGCTTCATTATTACAGTGGGTGCCAGAATTTTTGCAGTTTATGTTCCTAAATTTATTGGTGATTCTACCAATGTGATCGAAAGATATATTAATGGAGAAATTACAGAAATAGCTTTAGTTAAATCTGAATTAACCACCAATATTCTCTACATTTTAGGAGCGGCTTTACTCTCTGGTTTATTTACATTTTTAATGCGCCAAACCTTCATCGTGGTTTCTCGACATATTGAATACGATCTAAAAAATGAGGTTTACCAACAATACCAAAATCTGTCGCTTAATTTTTATAAGAAAAACAGAACGGGAGATTTAATGAATCGTATTAGCGAAGATGTTTCTCGCGTACGGATGTATTTTGGGCCGGCGTTAATGAATAGTGTTTCTTCTGTGACGATGTTTTTGGTCGTGATCGTTTATATGATCAACAAAGCGCCTTTACTTACCTTATATACCATTGCGCCCTTCCCTATTTTGTCGTTTGCAATTTACAAATTGAGTCGTGCAATTAACCAGCGAAGTACGATCGTACAAGAATATTTATCTAAGTTAAGTACGTTTACCCAAGAAAGCTTTAGCGGAATATCGGTCATCAAATCTTACGGATTAGAATCTCAAACCAATACCGGTTTTGTAGAATTGGCAGATACGAGTCGGGAGAAGAACATCGATCTGGTAAAAGTGCAGGCTTTTTTCTTCCCGTTAATGGCTTTATTAATTGGCGGAAGTAACATCTTGGTAATCTACATTGGCGGGCAACGCGTGATCAATGGCGAAATTGAAAATTTCGGAGTTATTGTTGAGTTTTTATTGTACGTAAATATGCTTACTTGGCCGGTTGCCAGTGTGGGTTGGATTGCCGATATGGTGCAACGTGCAGAAGCTTCTCAAAAAAGAATCAACGAGTTTTTAAAGCAGAAAACTGAAATTAAAAATAAAACCAAAACTACCACTCCGGTAAAAGGCAAGGTTGAATTTAAAGACGTCACCTTTACTTACGATGATACTAATATTACCGCGCTTAAGAAAGTTTCTTTTGAAATCGATCAAGGTGAAACCTTGGCGATCATCGGTAAGACCGGTTCAGGGAAATCGACTATTTTAGAATTGATCGGTCGACTTTATGATGTTGAAAAACAAAACGGACATTTACTTATCGACGGGCAAGACATTGATCAATTCAACTTAAAAAATCTTCGAAATTCTATTGGTTACGTTCCGCAAGATGCTTTCTTATTTAGCGATTCTATTAAAAATAATATTCGCTTTGGTAAGAGTGATGCTTCAGATAAAGAAGTAATAGAAGCGGCTAAAAATGCGGCTGTTCATAAAAATATTGAAGGCTTTAGTAAAGGTTACGATACGGTTCTTGGTGAACGCGGTATTACACTTTCTGGCGGACAAAAACAACGGGTTTCGATCGCAAGAGCGATTATACAAGATCCGCAAATATTATTGTTTGACGATTGTCTTTCTGCGGTAGATACCGAAACCGAAGAAGAAATCTTAAGCAACCTGCACAAGATCTCTACTAATAAGACGACAATAATTGTAAGTCACCGTATTTCTTCAGCTAAAAACGCCGATAAAATCATCGTCTTAGAAGAGGGAGAAATTATACAAGAAGGAACTCACAATCAATTAGTAAAGCAAGAAGGTTACTATCAAGAGCTTTATTTGAAACAGTTAAGCGAAAAAGAAAGCTAATTTTTCTTTGTAGATGTTAATTTTTTTAAGATTTTTGACAATATCTAAAATTAAACCAATAATTTTTCGACTATGAGCGATAATGGAACGATGCAGAAAGAAGAAATATTCTCAAAAGTACTAAGAGCAGGTAGACGTACGTATTTCTTTGATGTAAGAGCAACAAAAGCCAATGATTATTATTTGACGATTACAGAAAGTAAAAAGTTTACAAATGAAGATGGCTCTTTTTACTACAAAAAACACAAAATTTACCTTTACAAAGAAGATTTTGAAGGTTTTGCTGAAATCTTAGAAGAAATGACTTCTTACATTATCAATGAAAAAGGAGAAGAAGTAATTAGCGAACGTCACCAAAAGAATTTTAAGAAAGAATACGAAACGAATGGTGAAGAAACTTCTACCGTAGCCGAAAAATTTACCGATGTAAGTTTCGACGATATTTAAAAAATACTACTTTATCATTAAAAGCCGCTAAACAGTTTAGCGGCTTTTTTTATGCTGAAAAAATTCATTCAACAAATAAATAGACACATTCAGAAAAAAGATATAGTTTTATAAGTTTTTGAAACTATTTTTAAGCTTTACCTTACAACTGTAAACGTGTTTCAACGAGCCAACTATTTAATTCTGCTTCTTTTATGTATTTGCCAAGAAATGGTTTCGCAAGAACCTGCGGCAATCTCGTTAGGTTCTTTTTACCAACAACCCGATCTTACCTACTACGATGCTTTAGAGGATAAAAACAAAAATATTTGGCTATCGTCAGACAACGGACTTTATAAATTTACCGGAACTAATTTTCAAGAATATTTTACGAGCGCACAAAAAAGCAATGCTTTTTTTTCACTTAAAGAAGTGAACCAATCGGTTTGGATGGTGAATCTTTACGGGCAATTGCTTAAAACCCAAAAAGACTCTTTACAGGTTGTCGCTAATCTTTCGCCCTATTTAAAAGGAAAGCTTGCTGAAATTTATCCGGTAAAAAACAAGCTTTACTTAACTTCACAAGCCGGTTTATTAACTTACGATTGTGATCGGGATAAATTACTTCAACTAAATACAGAAAGTATTTTAGCCACTTGGCAAGATCAAAAAACTCAAGCCATATACTATTTTAATGACCGTAACGAATTTAAGCGAATCTCTGCAGAAAAAATTGAAACCTTAACGACATTAATTTCATTATCTTCTACAGAAAAACTTCATACCAGAATCTATAATTTTTGGGGCGAAATTTATTTATCATATGTAGAAAATAATCGTGCTGTATTAAGTAAATGGAACGCCCAAACCTCAAGTTTTGAAAAAATAGAGTTTTTTGATAACGATCAAGATTTACGGGTTTATAGTTATTTCGGCATAAAGGATAACATTTTATTAGCCACCAATAAAGGCGTTTTAAAACTTGACCGCAATTTTAAACTTGTAGAACATAGTTTTAAAGAATTTGCAGTTTCTAAAATTTTTAAAGACTTTCAAGACAATACTTGGATCACTACTTTAAAAAATGGTGTATTTGTTATTCCGCAACATCATTTTTTAAAAGTGAAACTGCCATTGGCCGAAGAAAGTGTGACCACATTTGCGCAATTAGATCACGATAAAGCAGTAATCGGCACCAGCAAAGGAAAACTTCTATGGCTTGATCACAATCTAGAAGTCGTTAAAAAAATTCAATTACCCGATCATCAACCGGTAACTCAATTGCTTTATCGTGGTGAGCAACAAGAACTTTTAATTAGTTTAGAAAATTTAAGTGCTTATCGCTTCAACCTCAATAATCATCAAATACAAAATTTTCAAGAATTAGGAAGTTCTAAAGCGCTCACGGCTGTAAAGAAAGGATTTTTGCACCTTACCTATCGTGCGGCGTTTTATTACCTAAATAATTCTGAAGAACCTCAACTTTTAAAAGATAAACGAGCGGTTAACGCTTTTTACGATCCGGTAACCGAAACCTTTTTTATTGCTTATATCGATGAGCTCATTGCTTACGATAAAGATTTAAATGAAACAAAAATCACTTACCAAAACCAACCTGTTTTAGCCACTTCTTTTACGCTAAACAATGATCAATTACTTATTGGAACGCGGCAACAAGGAGTTTTGGCCTACAAAAATGCAATTACCAAAAGTTATTTAACTACGGCAAAAAATCTTTCGCACAACAGTATTTTAGATGTTGCTTCTTCATCGCGAGAATTATTTATACTTACGAAAGAAGGTTTACAGATCTACGATTTTCAGCTAAAAAAGATCACGAAAAACTTCAGTTATATTGATAAAGTAGATCTAAAAAAACTATTGATTTTTCAAGATCAACTTTTAATTGCCGGAAACAAAGATTTGCTTGCCGTAAATCTTTCTGAAGCTAGTTCTGCCCAGAAAAATAAATTACCACCAACTCCTATTTTACAAAAAATTACCACTGAAGATGCTACCCATACTTCTGCTGAAAATTTAAAATTTAAACCCGATCAAAAAAACATTCATATTACTTACCAAGCTCCGGGTTTACAATTGGGGCAAGCTTATCGTTACAAATACAGACTTTCGAATCTTTCAGATCATTGGGAAGAAACACTTACCGGTTTAACGAGTTTAATTTTTAGTTATTTACCATCGGGAAATTACGATTTAGAAATTAAAACCATCGATGCTACCGGAACAGAAAGTGAAGAAAGCCTTTGCATTACTTTTGAAATTAAAACCCCTTTTTACCGAGAACTTTGGTTTTATCTTTTGGTTATCGTGCTAATTCTTATGCTTATTCTCGTAGGTTTTAAAGTGCTGTTGAATAGAAAAAATAAAAAGCAACAAAAAAAATTACTTCAACTGGAACACCAGAGTAAGATCAACGAATTGCGTTTAGAGAATATTCGTTCACAAATGAATCCGCATTTTATTTTTAATGCTTTAAATGCCATTCAGGATTATATTTTATCGAACGAAAAGAAATTGGCGAGCTCATATTTGGTAAAATTTTCACGACTTATTCGAATGTATCTTGAGCACAGCCAAAAAAACTTTATCTCGTTGGCAGAAGAATTAGAAGCGCTGAAACTTTATATTGAATTGGAAAAAATTAGAATTGAAGAAAGCTTCGATTTTAGTTTAGAAGTTTCAGAAAAAATTCAGCTGAATCACATTAAAGTGCCGTCGTTGTTTATTCAACCTTATGTTGAAAACGCGATCAAACACGGCTTACTTCATAAAAAAGGAGCCAAACAATTAAAGATCAGTTTTGAGCAACAAGAAGATTTTATTTGTTGTAAGATTGAGGATAATGGGATCGGCGTAGAAAATGCGCAACGTATTAATCGGCGCCAACTTACCAAACACAAATCTTTTGCGCTTGATGCCAACGAAGAACGCATACACCTTTACAACCGACTTAAAGATTATAACATTGAAGTGAGCCTTAAAAACGCGGTAGAAGATGAAGAGAACCCGGGAACTTTGGTCACTTTAAAAATACCGATCAATTTAAAATGAAAGCAATAATTATAGACGATGAGCCTCGCGCAAGAAATTTGCTAGAGAAAATGTTGGAAGATATTCAGGAAATTCAACTTGAAATTTTTACAGCAAAAAATCTATTAGAAGGCGTTGAACTTATTAAAACCGAGCAACCGCAACTTGTATTTTTAGATATTGAAATGCCGGAACATTCGGGTTTAGAAATTTTCAATTTTATAAAACCACCGGTGTATTTTAAGCTTATTTTCACTACGGCATATAATCAATATGCGATTGAAGCTTTTAAGCAAAACGCCGTGGATTATTTATTAAAACCTATTGATAGTGAAGAATTAGAACAGGCCGTTTTTAAAGCCAAAAAATTAATTGATAGTGAACAAATTACTCATCAAATTGAAGATCTGTCGAAGGCTTTGCAGAAAATCGCAATGAATAAAATTGCGCTAGAAGTACCTAAAGGAATTCTTTTTGTACCGCATGAAGAGATTTTATACTTTGAAGCTGACGGAATGTACACCAATGTATTTTTAAAAGACGGCGATAAAAAGTTAATCTGTAAACCACTGAAAAATTTTGTTGAGCAGTTACAAGAAGAAACTTTATTTTTTAAATGCCACCGGTCGTACTTAGTGAATTTACAATACGTAAAAGAATTTTCTAGAAAAGATGGTGACCAATTAATTATGAGCAATCAAAAATCGGTACCTATTTCTAAATCGAATAAAGAGCATTTCTTAGAGCTTGTTCAGCAAATATTCAGATAAAAAAAAGAGGTCGTAACCATAAAAGACTTCCCACAGATCTTTTAACCGGCAACAACCTCTAAGAAATTACTTTAACAAACTAAATATCAGATTGGTTTAGAATTTAGTTTTTTATAAATCTTTTTATCGTGCGATTGCCTTCAGCAAAAATCTCTACAAAATAAACTCCGCTAGGCAAATGACTAATTTCTATCGATGGATTTGCAGATGGAGTATGAACCAACTTCCCTAACGTATTGTAGATTGTTATTTTTTCAATTTGAAAATTAGCATCGATATGTAAAAGATCTGTTGCGGGATTAGGATAAATACTTAACTGTTCCAAAGAAGTATCTTCAACACCTAAACTACAAGTAGTATATCCAAAAATAAGGTCCGGATCTTTATCTGGATCTATAGTCCAAGAAATACCCGGTCCAGAAGAAGGAGGAGTGAATCCGTTATCTATTTGCACACAAGATAAGTTGGGACAGTTGTTTGCGAAAAATAAGTGAAGATAAGAATTATTACCGTTAGCCATATTCACAGTTTCTAAATTAGAATTACCTACAAGGCGTAACTCATTAATAGCTGGCACCATTGAAACATCTAAACTAGAGAAAAGATTATCTCCTAAATAAACCTGCATTAAACTTAAATTATTTGTGAAATCTAAATCGGTTAAATCATTTTCTTGTAAGTGTAAAGTATAAATTAGCGGATTGTTAGAAAGATCTATACTACTTAGATCGTTGTCTCCTAATTTTAAAGTAGCAAGTTGAGTAAGCGCTGAAAGATCTATAGATGTAAAGTTATTTGTACCAGCTTCTAATTCTTCTAAAACCGTGTTGCTAGAAAGATCGATCGTACTAAGATTGGTATTGTTTACTTTAAGTATTTCTAAATTAGTAAAATTACTAACATCTATACTTCCTAATGGATTATCACTCAAATAAGCAGTAGCAACAGTTGATGTATTGGGTAAGGTTAAGTTAGAAGCAGTTAAATTATTAGAATTTATAGCTAACCCAGTTAAATTAGTTTGATTGCTTAAGTCTAAACTGCTTAGGTTATTTTGGTGCAAGCTTAAGCTTTCAATAGCCGGGTTATTAGATAAATCTATCGTCGTTAATTGATTAAGCCCTGCCGAAAAATTGACCAAATTTGGATTATTAGAAACATCTAAAGAGGTTAATTGATTATTATTTAAATTTAAGACTTCTAAATTTACGTTGGTACTTAAATCTACAGAAGCAAGACTTAGCGTATAATCTGCTCCTAATATGGTAAGATTGGTAAGTCCTGTTATATCTAAATTTGTTAATGGGTTTAAGCCTATCGAAATTTTGGTTAAAGCAGTATTTGCGGTAAAATTGGCAAAATTAATATTGTTATTAGGTATAAATACTTCTGTAATATTTGTAAAAGCCTCTAAACCGGTAAGATCTTGAATGTTTAAATTAGGAGCAGAAATTATACCCGTAAAAGCCTGTGCTTCCGCATAAGTAATTTCGTTATCTTGATTAGTATTTATTCCAGTGTGCGTAAGTAAATAAGCACTTAAATCAGGATCCGGGATATAGACATTTTGTGCAAAAAGGCTAGCACTAGCTAAGCAGAATAAAGAAAGTAAAGTTCGTTTCATGTGAAGATGTTTTTTATAATTACATCTCAAATTTCTACTAATCAATGCATAACCTCCCTACTAACTTTCTCAATACCGTTATTTTATTGCTGAATGACACAAATAGCTTTTAAATGAAAATTAACTCACTTTTAAACCATTTTCTATTGAAGCTTCCGGTTGAATAATAGTGACCTCATCACCATTAACAGCGCCCATTAATAAACATTCGCTCATAAAATTTGCAATTTGCTTTTTGGGGAAGTTCACGACCGCAATGGTTTGTTTTCCTAAAAGATCTTCTTTGGTATAACGTTTTGTTATTTGAGCTGAAGTTTTTCTAATTCCGATTTCTTCCCCAAAATCTATACGCAATTGGTAAGCCGGCTTTCGTGCTTTAGGAAAATCGTTAACCTCTATAATCGTTCCTACACGCATATCTATTTTTACAAAGTCTTGCCAAGTAATCTCTTTTTCCATCCTTAAGTTTTCTATTGAACTTTAAAGCAGAAGCGCTTTAGAAATAATCCAAATTTTAGTATTTTGTAATTCAAATTTAAAAATATAATGGCAAGAACCTATTCCTTAGATATAGATCTGGGCACAAAAGCTCCAGAATTTGAACTTCGAGACAGCGTCACCAATAACTTAGTTAACCTTTACGATATTAAAGGTGAAAAAGGTACGGTGGTGATGTTTATTTGCAATCACTGTCCGTTTGTAAAACACGTGAACGACGAGATCGTAAGACTTGCTAACGATTACCGCGTATTGGGCTTTGGTTTTGTAGCTATTTCTAGTAATGATGTAGAAAACTACCCGGAAGATCACCCTAAATTGATGCACGAGAATGCCAGAAAACATAATTTCACCTTTCCGTATCTGTATGATGAAACGCAAGAAGTTGCCAAAGCTTATCAAGCAGCTTGCACACCAGATTTCTATGTTTTTGACGGAGAGTTAAAATTGGTTTATCACGGACAATTAGACGATTCTCGCCCTCAAAACGGAATTCCTGTAACCGGAAGAAGTATTCGTGAAGCTCTAGACGCCATTCTTAATAACAGAAAAGTAGCAGAGGTACAGAAACCTAGTTTGGGATGCGGGATTAAATGGAAACCTGAAAACTAAGATAAGTTAAGCTTATGCTAAAGTAACTGAAAACAATGCTTCATTTTGAAAAGCTAGTGATATAATTTTTAAATTTATAATACTAATAAAAAATGTATTGAAATGAGCACTTTAAGATTAGGCGATACCGCCCCAAATTTTGATGCGGAAACTACCGAAGGAAAACTTAACTTTTACGATTATTTAGGAGATAGTTGGGGAGTTCTTTTTTCTCACCCATCAGATTATACTCCCGTTTGTACCACAGAATTAGGAACGGTAGCCAACTATAAACCAGAATTTGATAAGCGAAATACAAAAGTTATTGCGCTAAGCATCGACGATCTAGCCTCCCATAAAGGTTGGGTAAAAGACATTGAAGAGACTCAAAACGTAAAACTGAATTACCCGATTATTGCAGATGAAGATAAAAATGTATCTACTTTATACGATATGATTCATCCTGACGAAGATAATAAAGCAACGGTAAGATCGGTATTTATTATAAGTCCCGACAAAAAGGTGAAATTAACTTTAACCTACCCACCAAGTACCGGAAGAAATTTTGAAGAATTACTTCGGGTGATCGATTCTTTACAATTAACGGCTTACAAAAAAGTAGCCACTCCTGCCAATTGGAAACACGGAGAAGATGTAGTGATTAGTCCTTCAGTTTCTAATGAAGAAGCAGAAAAATTATTTCCGAAAGGTTTTAAAGAAATTAAGCCTTACTTAAGAATGACATCGCAACCGGAAGATTAATTTTTGATAAATATAGTGAGATTCTGAGCTTAATTCAGAATTTCATCCTGTTAAAAATAAAAACCTCAAAGTGAAAACTTTGAGGTTTTTATGTAAAGATTATTTTTCTTTAAGAGAAAAAATTATTTAGCTTGAACCAATTCTACATCAAATACTAATGTTGCGTTTGGCGGAATTACACCACCGGCTCCTCGCTCACCGTAACCTAAATGTGAAGGAATCACAAAACTAGCCTCATCTCCTTCTGAAAGTAATAAAATTCCTTCGTCCCAACCGGCGATCACGTGACCTACACCAACAGGAAACTCAATAGGTTG
>JYMV01049021.1_pt1 | contig 11243 bp, 9 predicted proteins | sample 338911 | NCBI WGS metagenome assembly JYMV01 (sample SAMN03354496, study PRJNA234377) | hydrothermal vent metagenome | biome: Deep sea; feature: Hydrothermal plumes at the Eastern Lau Spreading Center, Western Pacific Ocean; material: Seawater | place: Tonga | collected 2009 | depth 2000 m m
TTACTCTTCTCCTGCGGATTACTCTGGGCATCAGATCCGGATCAAGGCAAAAAGCAACTCTGGGGAACTAACGAAATAAATTTCGGTATGAACCACAAAGATGTAATTGCACTGTTTCCAGATTTAAAACCTCTCATTATAAAGCGTGATGATATATCAATCTTGGAATTCAAGGATGTTCCGAGAAAAAAGGGACGGATAGATAAATTGAGAATATTTTTCAGCAATCTTGACCGGGTTTTCTGGATCGAAGAACAATTCTACCTAAAATGGGATCTGCAGAAGGAAAATATCACCAATTTGGAAAATCATCAGAGAGAATTTAAACGAATTATGGTTCAACTAAGAAATAAATATGGGCAAGAAAACCTAACAGAACAAACCGAATTTGATAAAAGAGCCAGGAAATACGATTTCGTAACAGCCGTGTGGCAATTCGAAAATAACCACTGGATACATGTTATTTTTGAACCTCAGGACTGGACTGTTTATCCTGAATTAAATAAAATAATAGTGATATATAGAGACTCCGAATTGGATCCGCGTAAAATATTCTCCTACTGATCCTCAGAGTCTGAATCTTCTAATTTCCTAAGCAGTTCGAAACGGTAAATCCCGGTATTGTGTCCATCTCCCCAAAATGGCTGTAGAGCGTAATAACCCACCGGTCTAAGATTAAGCAATTGATAGCTTGCAGGATTTAATGCTGGTTGTAAACCTTTGTGAAGATTACCAAGGGCATCTGTCTCCCCAGAACACGTTGCACAAGGACAGTTCTCACGGAGTTTTTTCAAAGGTATATAGCTCTCATCTCCATTGGTCCATTTAAGAGTTAGAAATTCATTAATGATTTCGTAATTATTTACGGCTAGATCAGACATGTTTCGCCTCCTTGTTTACTCCAAATGAATCCGTTAAATTTGCTGCGCTTAATGGCAGGTTAGCAAAGGTTTTTGGGGGGTCCGTAGCTCAGTTGGTTAGAGTGCTACGCTCACATCGTAGAGGCCACAGGTTCAAGTCCTGTCGGACCCACACAATGAAATACATCAATAAGACTCGCAAGCATTCGTTGAAGGGAGCTCAAAGGAATCCCTGCTTAACTCTGAAGGAGTGGGTTGAATAAACCCTAAAGGACATGGAACTGTCACACAAATCCAGTCCTTTAAAAAAACATAATTAATAACATGCACCTATGGGTGCATTTTTTTATGGAGAGGTAAAATGACAGAAATAAACTCACTAATCCAGCTTCAAGATGTTGACTCTCAGTTGATGGATCTGGAGGAACTTCAAGGAGACCTTCCTTCTAAAGTAGAAGATTTGTCTTCGCGTCTGGAAGAACTCAACGCCTCTATCCATTCGGCGAAGGCTAGAATAACCGAAATAGATTCTGAAATTCGCCAATTGGAAGGCCATGAGAGTGATCGAAGAACAAAAGTTGTTAAATTGAAAGATCAACTCTATCTCGTAAAAACCAATAGAGAATACGATGCATTGATGAGTGAGATTGACCATCTGGAAGAAGAAATAGACACGGAAGAAAACCGAGAACTAGATCTAATGCAGGAAAAAGAACAATTAGAAGAGCAGTTGAAATTTGATGAATCTCAGATAAGTGAGCTTGATATCGAATTAAAAATTCAAGCAGGAGAATTGGAAAAAAGAGTTGCCAGTTCCAAGGAAGAAGAGACACGCCTTTCTCAAGAAAGAGAAAAGATAGTACCCACAATCAATTCGAGATTTATGTCTATTTATGATCGCATCAGACAAGCGAAAAATGGTATTGCAGTAGTTCCCATTGTAGATCACAATTGTGGCGGTTGTCACTTGAGAATAACATCCCAGCATGAGGCAGAAATACGTAATGGTGAAGGAGTTTATCAGTGTTCCTCCTGTCGAAGAATTCTTCACTGGATCAACACCGCTAAAGCGTAAATTCAGACTGTTCGTCAACTGTTGATTGATTTTTTGATAATGGAGCCGGTCGGGTGATCGCCTTGACAATGTTGGGGAGGAAAGTCCGAACACCGCAGAGCAGGATGCCTCCTAACGGGAGGGATCCCGATATTTCAAAATGTCGGGATACGGCATGTGCAGCAGAAAGTAAACTACCCCTACACTCGTGTCGGGGAAAAGGTGAAACGGTGGTTTAAGAGACCACCAGTTCTGATGGAGACATCGGAAGCTGGGTAAACCCCATTCGGTGCAAGATCAAGCAGCTCCGAGATGTTGCTCGCATCATTATAAGGAGCGGGTAGATCGCGTGAACTCGATCGTGAGGTCGAGTCCAGATGAATGATCACCGTCCCGACATGTCGGGATACAGAATTCGGCTTATAGACCGGCTCCAAAACTTCTTTTCATTATGTCCACTTGGAAGATAAATAAACCAGATCCTCAACTAGTCTCCCGAATTCAACAGGAATTCCACTGCTCTAAGATTATTGCGAGTGTGATGGCCAACCGCAATATCCTGACCAAGGAAAAAGCTCAACAGTTCTTTTCCCCCACCCTCGATAAATTGCACGATCCCTTCCTCATGAAAGATATGGACAAAGCAGCTGATCGTCTGGCTGAGTGCATAAAAAACAGACAGAATATCCTAGTATTTGGTGATTACGATGTAGATGGAACAACCGGCGCTTCTACCCTTGGCCTATTTATAAACTCTGCAGGTGGTAATTCTGAAGTCTACGTTCCAGATCGGGAAACCGAAGGATATGGGTTGTCTACCCAAGGAGTAGATCGGGCGGAGGAAGTGGGTGCAAAGCTCATCATCACTTGTGACTGCGGTATCACCGGTCATGATTCAGTAGACTACGCCAACTCCAAAAGTATAGATGTCATCATTACTGATCATCATATGCCGAGCCCTGAACTCCCCAATGCCTACGCAGTCCTTAATCCTAAACGGGATGACTGCACTTATCCCTTCAAAGGACTTTGTGGAGGAGGTGTAACCCTTAAGCTGGCTGAAGCAGTGGCAATAATACTGGAAGTTGATCCTGAGTTAGTCTACAGCCATTTAGATTTAATCACACTCGGTACGGCAGCAGATCTTGTCCCTCTACTGGATGAAAACCGGTCAATCGTTTATCACGGCCTTAAATCTCTGGAAAAAACAGAGAAGCCAGGCCTGCATGCACTTCTAGAGGTAAGCAATCTTTTGGAAAAGGAACTGACAGTAGGGCGATTAATCTTCGGTGCCGCTCCTCGGATTAATGCAGCCGGCAGACTCGGTGATGCCAACCGGGCTGTGGCACTTTTCTCCACTGAAAATCCCATAGAGGCTGCAGAAATCGCAAAAGAATTAGACGAGGAAAATCGAAACCGTCAGGATATTCAGCAAACTATCGTGGATGAAGCACTTCTGAAAGTGAACGCCGAATGTGATCTACAGAATGAGAATGCTATCGTTCTATGGGAAGAGGGTTGGCATCAAGGCGTTATAGGGATTGTTGCTTCTCGCATCAAAGAGGAATTCCACCGGCCTACAGTCATCATTGCTATGGAAAATGGTGTGGGAAAGGGTTCAGCAAGGAGTATCTTCAACTTCGACCTTTACGAGAATCTGACAAACTGCGCCCATCATCTTGACGGCTTCGGTGGTCATCCCATGGCGGCAGGATTGACCATTTCAAAATCCAACCTACCTCTCTTCCGTGAATCTTTTATTACCCTTGCCAACAATGCCCTTTCTGACTCAGATTTAGTTGGTACTCTTACCATCGAAGCAGAGATGAAACTGAGCGAAATTAATGGAAGATTCATGGAATTTCTAAACAAGCTGGCACCTTTCGGTCCTGGTAATATGCGGCCTCAATTCGTCTCTCGTAAAGTAGAGATCGCAGGAAACCCACGTTTGGTAGGCAACGGGGATCATCTTAAATTCAGTGCCATGCAAAATGGTAAAACTTTCGGTGCCATCGCCTTCAATATGGGAAAATATTACTCAGATCTCCTCAGCGGCAAACCATTCGATCTAGCTTATGTAGTTGAAGAGAATGAATGGCAGGGCCGGAAATCAATACAGCTGAATATTCGTGATATTAAGTTGCGAGGAGGAGTGAGTTGAATATAACTAAGATCACCGGCGTAGGGCACTACGTACCGGAACGGGTTGTCACCAATGCTGATCTGGAAATGATCATGGATACATCGAATGAGTGGATTACTACTCGTACTGGTATCAAAGAACGACGGCATGTGGACGATGAAACCACATCTGATCTCGGCGTAAAGGCGGCAGAGAAAGCCCTCAGCATGGCAGGGATAGGACCCAAAGAAATTGATCTCATAATTTTCTCTACTGTATCATCGGACCATTACTTTCCCGGATGTGCTACTCAAATTCAGGATAGAATGGGGATGGGTAACATTGGCGCTTTTGACCTGAAAGCTGCATGTTCAGGTTTTATCTACGGCCTGAGTGTAGCTGACCAGTTCATCAAATCCGGTGCACATAAAAGCGTTCTTTTGATAGGTGCTGAAGCCCAGAGCGTTGCGATAAAATTTGATTCCGAGCACCGTGATTTAGCCGTCCTCTTCGGAGATGGTGCAGGGGCTGTGGTGCTCCAGCCCAGCGATGATGATGCCGGAGTTCTTTCCACTCACCTTCACTCAGATGGATCTCATGTAGAAGATCTCTGGATGCCTGCACCAGGCAGCAGCTTCAGGCCGTTCATTTCAAAGGAAATTATCGACGAAGAAAAGCATATTCCACAGATGAATGGTAGAGAAGTCTTTAAGAATGCTGCTATCCGTTTCCCTGAGGTTATTCAAGAAGCATTAGAACAAAACAATCTTACTCTAGAAGATATAAAACTCATTATCCCTCATCAGGCCAACTTGCGGATTTCTCAGATGGTCGCCAAACGACTGGGTGTAGAGATGGACTTAGTGTACAGCAACATCCAAAGATACGGTAATACAACCGCTGCTTCTATCCCTATCGCTATGTCGGAAGCTTTGGACGAAGGAAGATTCAGCCAAGGAGACACGATTATCTTAGCGGCTTTCGGTTCTGGATTTACTTGGGCATCCGCTGCCATACAGTGGTAAAGCTGATATGAACGACCTATTTTTTAGCGATGAACATTTGATGCTCCGCGATATGGTGCGGGAATTTGCTGCTAATGAAGTGGCACCTGTGGCGGCTGAGCTGGATCACGAGGCGATTTTCCCCAGCGAAATCATTGAGAAAATGGCAGAGCTGGGTCTCATGGGAATTCCCATCCCGGAGGAATACGGTGGAACCGGTATGGACTTCGTTGCATACATTACAGCAGTGTACGAATTAGGCAAAGTATGTGCCTCTACAGCCATTACAATGGCCGCTCACACATCTCTCGGGACAACGCCCATCCTCTTAGCTGGATCGGAAGAACAGAAGCAGAAGTATCTGCCACGTCTCGCTTCAGGAGAAATGATCGGCGCCTTTGGACTAACGGAACCGGAAGCTGGAAGTGACGCCGGCGCTACCAAGACCACTGCTGTTCTTGATGGCGATGAGTGGGTTATTAACGGCAGCAAGATCTTTACCACAAACGCCGGGGTGGCAGGGCTCATAACCGTCACAGCCAAGGCCATCATAGATGGAAAAGAAGAAGGAATCGGTGCTTTCATTATTGAAACTGAGAATCCCGGACTCTCTGTGGCTTCATTGGAAAAAAAGATGGGTTGGAAAGCGTCTGACACAAGGCAAATCTTCTTTGAAAATCTACGGATTCCCCAAGAAAATCTCCTTGGTAGTCCGGCTGACGGTTTTAAAACATTTTTGAAGACCCTAACCGGCGGAAGGATTTCTGTAGGTGCACTATCTGTTGGCACAGCTGAAGGTGCTTATGAGGCGGCATTGAAATACAGTACTGAACGAAAAGCGTTTGGTAAACCCATCCATCGTTTTCAGTCCGTAGGGTTCAAATTGGCGGATATGGCCACTGAAATTGAAGCATCCAAACTGCTGGTATATAATGCCGCGCACAAGTACAACACCGGACAGGACGTTGCCAAGGAAGCTGCTATGGCAAAACTTTTTGCCTCAGAAACTGCAATGAGATGTGCAACGGAAGCCATACAGGTTTTTGGCGGCTACGGCTACATAAAGGAGTATCCAGTAGAGCGATATTTTCGTGATGCTAAAGCATTAACCATCGGTGAAGGGACCAGCGAAATACAACGCATCATCATCTCCCGGGAAATCACTAAAGGATTTCTTGAAAATCTCCCAGAGTCTTAAACAATGCCTCTCAAAAGAAAACAAAAACTTTTAACTGATTCTAAAAAACGGATAGATCTCCGCAACCGTGTCATCATTTTCGTTAGCTTAGCAATACTTATATCACTGTTTTTACCGAGAGGAAAGGGACTGGAATATAATTATGAACTTGGTGATATAACAGAGGAGGAGATTGTTGCCGAATTCGACTTTCCCATTTACAAAGACGATGCAAAATATCGAGCTGACCAGAAAGTTGCTATCCGGGAAGTTCCCTACTACTTTGAAAGAAAGGATGAAATCAAGGAAGAACAATCTTCCCGCATACATGAATTCCTCACCGTACTTCAGAAGGTTCGCCGAGCTAGGCAAAATCTAAAAGAAGCTCAGCAGCAATGGTGGGAAGCTGGCGGACAGGATGGTGGGCACAATCCCGATTATTTTTCCAGAGTTCAGGCAAGAGTTAAAACCGATAGTGCTTCTCTCGCTCAAGAGCTTTCGAACTTCAGCGCATCTTATCCATTTGATTTGTCAAACTCCGAATGGCGCGAATTTCTGGGAAATGGTGAACCAACAGCTGATAAAATCAATTATGAGGAGTTTGCTACATTCGTAGTAAATATTTCCCGGGGACTTTGGACACATGGAATCCTTTCAGTTAATAAGAAAAATATCCATGCAGATGTTATCGACATCGTTTACGAAGGTATTCATGATGAAAATCTGAATGCCGGCGATTTTCTCGACATACCGGAAGCTCTAGTCAAAGCGCGGATAGAACTGGAGTCAAGTTATCTTTCTCCAAATGATATTCGTCGGTCAGTGGGAACCAAAATCGTGGGTGAATTTCTCCGGCCAAATCTCATTTATAACAATACTAAAACTGAAAAGGAACAGGCCAACAAAAGGGCAGAAGTTCCCCAAGCTATAGGTAACGTTTTCAAGAATGAGCGAATCGTAGATGCAAATACTCGGATTACACCTGAATCACTTCAGAAAATAAAATCTTACATTCGAGCTTGGCTGGAACAGAATGAAAAAGCTACTTTTCTAGACATCCTTTCCGTTTGGATTGCACGTTTTCTTTTGGTCGGCATTGTACTATCCTTCTTTTTCACTTTTCTCAGAACATATCGACAAGCTCTATTCGAAGATAATAAAATGATCCTGCTCTTCAGTACCATGTATTTGATGATGGTTGCAGTTGGATGGACATTTTCAGTCTGGCTTGGACTCTCCGAATACGCCATTCCTATTACAGTAGCAGCCATGGTATTTACCGTACTCCTCGATGCCCGAATAGCCGTCATGGCAACCGTCACTCTAGCAATTATTCTCGCCTTCATGGTAGGGAACAAACTTGACTTTGTAATAGTCTCTCTTTTCAGCAGTGTAGCTGCAGTATACGCAGTCAGACAACTGCGTGCTCGAATTCAGATATTTTATGCTATCCTTTATATACTTGTTTGCGGTTCTCTTGCAATCATCAGTATTGGTCTGTTGAAGGAATCTCACTTGAATTCTATTCTGAACAACCTCCTCTATTTGAGTGTAGGAGCGGTGTTAGCCCCTTTTATTACATACGGCTTAAGTGCCCTTTTTGAGATCGTCTTCGGTATCACATCCGATCTAACACTGCTGGAAATGACTGACTTTAATCATCCTCTTCTAAAGCGACTATCACAAGAAGCAAATGGGACATTTAATCACAGTGTGGTGGTGGGTAATCTGGCAGAATCGTGTGCCAATGCAGTGGGTGCTAATCCTCTTCTCTGTCGAGTTGGTGCTTATTATCATGATATAGGAAAAATGGTACGCCCAGAATATTATATTGAAAATCAGATGGGTGAAGATAATAAACATGATACTCTTTCACCCACTCTCTCTGCTACTATAATCGGCAGCCATGTTAAAGACGGCTTAAAGCTCGCTCGTGAATACCGGTTGCCATCCCTCATCAGTGATTTTATACCCATGCATCACGGAACCACGCGTATTGAGTATTTTTATCAGCGGGCACTTGAACTGGCTGATGGGGATCAATCCAAAGTGAATGAATCAGATTTTATATATGCCGGCCCAACTCCTGATACTAAGGAGACTGGTATTCTCATGATCTGTGAAGCTGTGGAAGCTGCTGTTCGTTCCATCAAGAAACCTACTCTCGGCAGCATAGAAGCGATGGTTGACACTATCATCGAAAAGAGATTAAAAGAAGGTCAATTAGACAATTGTCCTCTCACCATGAGAGATCTGGCAAAACTGAAAGGTGACGTCCGAGGTAAAGACGGACTTCTGCCGGTTCTCAGAGGAATCTATCATATTCGTGTTGAGTACCCCGGCACAAAGAAAATCGAGTCAGCTCCTACCTCATGATTACTGTTACCATCGCTGGGAGGGATGGTACACTAAATGTTAACTCCTCCGCTGTCGAAAAACTAATACAGACTATTTTGGAAGATTCTAATATTTCTAATGCTGAAATCAATTTGGTCTTTGGTACAGATGAAATGCTTCGGGAGCTGAAATTGGAGTATTTTGATGAGGACGTTTTTACAGATGTCATTGCTTTTCGTTTGGATGATGGAAAGCAGCTGGAAGGAGAAATATATATCAGTCCCCAAAGGGCAGCAGAAAATGCCAAGACATACGGAGTTTCTTTTTCCAATGAATTGGATAGACTGTTAATCCACGGCACTCTTCATCTCTTAGGTTGGAAAGATGATACTGCGGAACAAAAAAAGGTCATGAGCAGAGAAGAAAACCGATTTCTTACTGAAATTAATGTCACAACACTAATCAATTGAAAATTGCACTGGAAATTGTATTGTTTGTTGTACTGCTTTCTCTTTCCGCTTTTTTCTCGGGAGCAGAGGCAGCATTTTTCTCACTAAAAGATTCAAATAGAAAACAACATCGTATCAACTCACAAGTCTCTAATCTCCTCACCAATCCCCGTCGTCTACTCATCACGATTCTTACAGGTAATACTATTGTAAACAGTGCCATGGCATTTTTCGCCGCAATCATTACGGCAGACATTGCCTTAAGTGTCGGGGCAAACCTCCCACTACTCCTCATAGCTGAAACGATCATACTAAGCATTGTCATCCTGTTGGTAAGTGAGATCACACCCAAGATTCTTGCTCTACGAAATTCGGAAGCTTTTGCCAATAAAATCGCCCTCCCTATACGAATATTCGGCGCTTTTCTCTTCCCACTGGCTGCACTGCTCTACAAGTTTACACACATTATCACGAGTTGGATACCCCATGAAAAGGAAGAACTTTTTGATTCTGAAGATGAATTGAGAACACTTGCGGATTTAGGCGCAGACCGAGGCACTTTGAAAGATGAAGAACGGCGAATGATTAAGTCAGTCTTCGACTTGGATGAAACTTTAGTTCGAGAAATCATGGTGCCTCGCATAGATATTATCGGCATGGAACAGATGACCTCAGTCAGAGATGCCATAGACATAATCCGACAGAACCGCTTCTCCAAATTCCCTCTGTTTGAGGACAGTATTGATAAAATTCGTGGAATACTCTACGCCAAAGATGTTCTTCCTTATATCAATAGTAATGATAACAATGGGATTAAATTAACATCGCTCATGCGAAAGCCTTTCTTCGTCCCGGAGACCAAACAGATTGACGACTTGCTGAAAGACTTTCAGGAGCGGCGAGAAAATATCGCTATCGTAGTTGATGAGTTCGGCGGTACGGGTGGTCTAGTAACCGTGGAGGATATCGTGGAGGAAGTCGTTGGTGAAATACATGATGAGTTCGATGAGGAAGCTAGACTCCTTCACTCTTTAGGTAATGGCAGATGGCTTGTAGATGCCAAAACAACCATAAACGATTTAGTGGACGAAATCCCTATAGATTTCCCTGATGATCGAGAATATGATACATTAGGGGGATTCATGTTTGAACAGTTCGGCGACATCCCAAATGTTGAAGATGTTACAGAATATCAAAATTATAGTTTCAGAGTAAAATCTCTGGCCGAGAACAGAATATTAAAAATAGTATTGACGAAAATGGAGAATGTAGATGAATCACGGTGAACAGTTTGAAGAATTGGTAAGTATTGTTACCAAACTCAGAGGGCCAGATGGCTGCCCATGGGACAAGGAGCAGACTCACGCTTCCCTCCTGCCGTTTTTCCTTGAAGAGGCTTACGAAGTGATAGAGACGGTGGATGAGGAGAACTGGGAAACTCTATCTGAGGAACTTGGAGATATACTCCTTCACGCTATCTTCCAAACCAGCATCGGGGAAGAGAACGGGGAATTCACGCTAAAAGAAACTCTTAAAGGTATCAACGAAAAACTGGTTCGCCGCCACCCCCACGTTTTCGGAGATAAACAGGCCAACAGTGCCTTTCACGCCAAGCAGAACTGGGAGGCCGCCAAACAGAAGGAAAAAGGTCGCGAATCACGATTGGACGGAGTTCCCAAGACACTTCCCGCACTGATCCGGGCCCAGCGGCTACAGCAGAAAGCGGCTTATGTGGGTTTTGACTGGAAGGAGATAGAGCCGGTTTGGGAGAAAATCCACGAAGAGCTGGCAGAACTCAGGGAAGCCCACAGCGAAGGCGATAAAGAACATATAGCGGAAGAGATGGGTGATCTATTTTTTGCACTGGTGAACCTGAGCCGATTTCTGGACATCCCTGCTGAAGACGCCCTGCGGAAGACCAACGAGAAGTTCACGTCCCGCTTCCGGCTGGTGGAAAAAGAGCTGGAGCGGCGTGGCAGTTCAGTTGATGAGTCTTCGCTGGAAGAGATGGATGAGATTTGGGAACAATCTAAGTTAGAAACTTAGATACTTTTATTTCTGTATTATTATCTTTCTAATTCCCTCATAGCATCTTCGAATTCATCCATTGCGTTATCATATTCATCAAAAGCTTCATCCATCACGCTATCGTAACCATCATGCCGGGTACGCCCACTATGAAGACAATGCCGACAGCCACATCAAAACGAGTCTAGTGGGATCATCGGAACAGGTCTTTA
>JYMV01012347.1_pt1 | contig 11242 bp, 9 predicted proteins | sample 338911 | NCBI WGS metagenome assembly JYMV01 (sample SAMN03354496, study PRJNA234377) | hydrothermal vent metagenome | biome: Deep sea; feature: Hydrothermal plumes at the Eastern Lau Spreading Center, Western Pacific Ocean; material: Seawater | place: Tonga | collected 2009 | depth 2000 m m
ATCATGCCAGCTAAGGGTATTGTGTATTGCGGAGAATACCACTTATCAATCTGTAAAACACCTTGGGTAATAATGATAAAAATTATGCCTCCACCAAGCGTAATTGCCACCAGGGTTTGCTTGTATAAGACTAGACGCTTATCTTTGATTGTACCGAGTGCTATCCAACTAGACGCAAACACCATCACTGACAAAATACCAAGCACAATCCAGGCACTATCTGATTCAAAAATATAAGCAAGAAAATAACCAACTAATAATAGCTGACTCAACATTCTGGCGAGTGCATAAATGGCATTACTTGCACCGAGCGACCATTTAAATAAAACAAAGATAACGACTAGCGCAGGAATGAAAGCAATCGATAGATTAACTAGTGGTATGGAGGTTGCAATATTATTCATTGGCTACGTTCGCATCAAATAAAGTCATTTTTTCACAACGACTCATGTTTTTAATTTCATACTCACGCTTAGAGGCTGAGCTTCTGTCGTCGGCACTTTCTTGATACACCAATGCACAAGGTCCATTTGCTCGGGTGTATTTCGCACCGCCCTTCAACTCACCATTATGCTGTTTAATACGTTGTGCTAAATTATTAGTAATACCACAATATAGACTGTCATTCACACAGCGCAATAGATATACTGTCCAATGATTAGCTTGTGCCATTTGTATTAATGCCAAAATGAGTTATAGGCATTCTATCCTAAAATCTTTATAAACTAGTCTTATGTTTGAACTAAATACCTGCTTGCCCTTAAGCCGTATCATTTCTACACTTGCTGGACGATTTCATTGGTATAATTGCACAGTTTTATCCATCTTTATACGTTAATGGAAAAGACTTACAATCCAGAACAAATTGAAGCGAAATACCGTGGGAAGACAAAAATCTATTTTCTTCCGATTTAAATTCCACTAGCGAAAACGCCTATTGCATCATGCTGCCGCCACCTAATGTAACGGGTAGCTTACACATGGGTCATGCTTTTCAACACACGATCATGGACGTGTTAACCCGTTACCATCGTGGTAAGGGTGATCAAACACTTTGGCAACCTGGTACGGACCATGCTGGTATTGCTACACAAATGGTAGTTGAGCGCCAACTGGCCGCGCAAGACATTACTCGTCATGACGTTGGTCGTGAAAAATTCATTGATAAGATTTGGGACTGGAAAGAACACTCAGGTGGCACCATTACCTCACAAATGCGTCGTTTAGGTGCATCGGTTGATTGGGAAAGAGAACGCTTCACCATGGATGAAGGTCTATCAGATGCGGTAAAAAAGGTTTTTGTACAGTTGCATGAAGAAGGTTTAATCTATCGTGGCAAACGTTTGGTTAATTGGGATCCTGTACTACACACAGCTGTATCTGACCTTGAGGTAATTAGTGTTGAAGAGCAAGGTTCGCTTTGGCATATGCGCTACCCTATTACTGGTACGGATGAGGTAATGGTAGTGGCCACTACGCGCCCTGAGACTATGTTGGGTGATACTGCGGTTGCCGTACATCCTGAAGATGAGCGTTATACTCATCTGATTGGCAAAACCATTGACTTACCACTTACCGATCGTAAGATCGTAATCATCGCTGATGATTACGTGGATATGGAATTTGGTACTGGTTGTGTAAAAATTACCCCCGCTCATGACTTTAACGACTATGAAATGGGTCAGCGACATGATTTAGAGATTATTAACATCTTAACCGATGATGCCAAAATTAACGACAAGGTTGAAAGTGCTTACATTGGCATGGACCGATTTGATGCCCGCAAACAAATGGTGGCTGATTTAGACGCGCAAGGCTTATTAGAAAAAATTGAACCACACACATTGATGACACCACGTGGTGATAGAACCCATGCGGTGATCGAGCCATATTTGACCGATCAATGGTTTGTAAAAATTGCGCCACTGGCACAACCAGCCATTGATGCAGTTAAAAATGGCGACATTCGTTTCATTCCTGAAAACTGGAATAAAACTTATTTCAACTGGATGGACAACATCCAAGACTGGTGTATTTCTCGCCAAATCTGGTGGGGACATCGTATCCCTGCTTGGTACGACAATGATGGCAATATCTTTGTAGCCAATTCATTAGAAGAGGCGCAAGCGCAAGCGGGTGAAGGTGTTGAGCTCAGACAAGATAACGATGTGTTGGACACTTGGTTCTCATCAGCCTTATGGCCATTTTCAACCCTAGGTTGGCCAGAAAAAACACCGCAGCTATCGCGTTTTTACCCAACTGATGTCTTAGTCACCGGCTTTGATATCATCTTCTTCTGGGTGGCGCGCATGATTATGTTTGGGCTTAAATTTACAGGTGATGTTCCGTTTAAGGATATTTACATCACTGGTCTGATTAAAGATGGTCACGGACAGAAAATGTCCAAATCTAAAGGTAACGTACTTGATCCAATTGATCTAATTGACGGCATTAGTTTAGAAGACTTACTTGAGAAAAGAACTCAAGGCATGATGCAGCCAAAAATGGCTGAAAAAATCATAAAACAAACTAAGCAAGAGTTTGCTGATGGTATCCCTGCTTTTGGTACTGATGCACTCAGATTTACCTTTGCAGCATTAGCTTCATTTGGTCGTGATATTAAATTCGACCTAAAACGTGTTGAAGGCTATCGTAATTTCTGCAATAAGCTATGGAATGCTTCTCGCTTTGTACTGATGAAGCTTGAAGGTGAAACTATTGATGTTAAAGCCCAATTATCTAGCTCAGATCAATGGATTCTTTCTCGTTTACAACAGACTAAGACTAACGTTGAAAAACACCTTAACGATTATCGTCTGGACTTGATGAGTCATGAGTTATACGAGTTTGTATGGCATGATTACTGTGATTGGTATCTTGAGCTATCTAAGCCATTATTGGCTGATGATGCAACCAAAGCAGGTACGCAAGCCACCCTACTTAAGGTGCTTAATGAGATTTTGACACTACTACACCCAATCATTCCATTTATTACTGAAGAGATTTACGAACAATGTCAAACACTGACTGGCGATGAAAGCGAAAGTTTAATGACGCAAGCCTACCCTGAAGTAGAAGAGGATTTAATATCCGCGCAAGTTGAACAAGAAGTACAGTGGTTACAAACCTTTATTTTAGGTATTCGCCAGATTCGTGGTGAGATGAATATTCCACCATCAAAACCATTACCTTGTTTTGTGCAAAATATCAGTGCTACCGATCAGCAATGCTTAGATAGTCACAGCCAAATACTAACTAGTTTGGCTAAATTAGAAAGTATTAATCAATTATCTGATAACGATGAAGCGCCGGAATCAGCCACAGCACTGGTGGGTGAGATGAAGGTATTAATTCCACTAGCAGGATTGATTGATAAAGACCAAGAAGCAGCACGTCTTAACAAAGAAATTGAAAAATTAAACAAGCAAAGGGCACAATTTGCAGGTAAGCTTAGCAACGAGAAGTTTGTCAGTGGCGCACCTGAAGCTGTGGTTAATAAAGAAAAAGAAAAATTAGCTTCGGTTGAAAATGCCATCGCTGACTTGTCATCGCAACTAGAGAAAATAGCCAACTTATGAAATTAAGCAAGTACTTATTCATACCACTTCTATTAGTCCATTCAATGGCTAGTGCGCAGTCGTATGTATATGTGACTGATATGGTTGATATCCCAATGCGTTCTGAAAATAAAATTCAAAGCAACCCAAGTAACTTGCTCAGAATGCTGCCATCAGGCACTAAGCTAGAAATACTTTCAACTGAAAGTGGCTGGACCAAGGTTAAATTTGAAAAAACCACAGGTTGGATGATTTCACGTTACTTAACTAGTAAACCACCTGCTCAGGCACAATTAGAGAAATTAAGACAAACCTACAATGCCAACAAACTACTTATTGGCAAGCAAAGCAAAAGAAATGCCGAACTTGAAGCCCAAGTTAAAGAGTTTCAAATTCAGACTACCATGCTTTCTGTTCAAACCAGTAAATCACAAGCTGAAAAAGAACACATCGAACAAGTCTACAAGGATGCTCTCAAACTTGAGCACACCAATGAAAAATTAAAAACAGAAGCATTACAACTAAAAACTGAAATTCAATTATTGCAAAATAACAATACTGCAGGTCAAGAAGCTAGCTCTAGGAACTGGTTTATCGTTGGCGCAATTGTCTTATTTTTTGGATTTATCATGGGCTTTGTCTTCCCAAAACGCTCGAATCAAAGGAGATTTTAAATGAACCTACTAAAAACTGCACTAACTTTTGATGACGTACTATTGGTACCAGCGCATTCAACAACAATGCCAAAAGAAGTGAGCTTAATGACAAAGCTTACTAAAAATATTACACTCAATACTCCAATATTGTCAGCTGCAATGGATACGGTTACCGAGGCTAGATTAGCGATTACTATTGCTCAAGAAGGTGGTATTGGTATTATTCATAAGAATATGTCAGTTGATGAACAGGCTAACGAGGTTCGCAATGTTAAGCGCTTTGAGTCAGGCATTATCAGAGATCCAATTACTATCGACCCAAAGGCAACTATTTCTGAAGTATTTGAAATGCAACAACGTCATAATATCTCTGCTCTACCTGTCGTTGAAGGTAATACTATTGTTGGTCTAGTTACTGGTCGTGATCTAAGATTTGAAACTCGTTTATTCGAATTAGTCGAAAATGTAATGACCCCGCAAAATGAGCTGATTACCGTCTCTGAAGGTACAGAAATGAGCGAAGTTAGAACGTTATTACATCAACACCGTATTGAGCGTGTCATTATCACGGATGACAGTTTTGATTTAAAAGGCATGATTACTGTTCGTGATATTCAGAAATCAACGGACTTTCCAAATGCTTGTAAAGACGATAAAGAGCAGCTACGTGTTGGTGCTGCAGTTGGTGTTGGTAAAGGCACAGGCGCGCGTATTGATGCATTGGTCGAGGCTGGTGTTGACGTCATCGTTATCGATACCGCTCATGGCCATTCACAAGGCGTACTCGACAGAGTTAAAAAGACTAAAAAAGCTCACCCTAATTTAGACATTATTGCTGGTAATATTGCCACCGGTGAAGCCGCACTTGATTTAGTTAAAGCTGGTGCAGACTGCGTTAAAGTAGGTATTGGTCCTGGTAGTATTTGCACCACGCGTATTGTGGCTGGTGTTGGCGTACCACAGATTACAGCAATTTCAGATGTAGCAGATGCACTAAAAGACAGCGGTATCCCGCTAATTGCTGATGGTGGTATTCGTTATTCAGGTGATATTGCTAAAGCCTTCGCTGCAGGTGCTTACTGCGTAATGCTTGGCTCAATGCTAGCAGGCACTGAAGAATCTCCTGGTGAGATAGAACTTTACCAAGGACGTTCTTACAAGTCATACCGTGGCATGGGTTCAATTGGTGCAATGAATCAAGCACATGGCTCATCTGATCGTTATTTCCAGTCAGACTCTAAAGCAGATAAGTTGGTGCCTGAAGGCATTGAGGGTCGCGTACCATTTAAAGGCTCTATGCGCCCTATTATTCACCAAATGGTGGGTGGTGTTAGATCTTCTATGGGTTACACCGGTTGTGAGACATTAGACAAAATGCGTAAGAGTGCTAGCTTTGTACAGGTCACTTCAGCAGGTATGGTTGAGTCTCATGTGCATGATGTTTCGATAACCAAAGAAGCGCCAAACTACCATCAATAACGACCAAGCTGTGCGGCACACACGGAGCGCCACCCCTTGGAAGGAGTCCCCGGCATGCAGCTGATCGCTCGCTACCACAATTCCGGCTACGAGGCTGTTGCTGATGGCGTCATGGACTTCTTTGAACGACGCCAGGATTTGCAGCGGCCGGGTGTGGCCTTCGGTCCCGGCGGCAGCGACGCAGAGCCAGCCAAGATCTCGACGGACATCAGCCTCGTGGCGCTCAACCGTTCTGATCCTGAGGCATTCGCTCTTGCAGATCTGATCGTGCGGGGTGTCTCAGCAGGCCTGGAGCACTACCTGCAGGAGCGATCTCTGTTTCGCGAGGTCTGCCCGGACCAGGAGTTGTTTGTGATGCCTGTGTTCAACCTACAACGTTACGCTCCCGGTGAGGGCTTCCGTCAGTGGCACTGCGACTGGACGATTAGCGACGAAGCTACCGAGCCGGGGCATCGTGTTCTGGCCTGGATCCTCTACTGCGATTCTGTGGCGGAGGCCGGCACGGAATTCCACTGGCAGAAACATCATGAGGCGGCAGAGCGGGGCAAGCTACTGATCTTTCCAGCCTCTCCCTCTCACATCCATCGTGGCCGAGTGAATAGCGAGTTTAGCAAGACGATCGCCACTGGCTGGATCAATGCTGGGTCGCGTGAGGGTTTCTTAAAGCGTCTGGCTCGCTCCTGAGGTAATTAATAATTTAGTGACCTTCTGGTGTCCCTTGCCAGAGCATTTTGTAGCCAAGTTCGTTGGCATCATCACAAAATTCTAACAACTCATCAAATTTCGATTTGAATAATTCATCAGCATGAGATTTTTCATGTTGCTCGAATGTTTTCCAAAATGTCACAATCACAATCTCGCCACGCTCTTCTTTGGCTTTTTCTACATTTTCAAAGGAACCTTCTCCTGAGATAAAGCCTGAATTTTCATAAACTTGACCAGCAATAAAGCCACCATTGTCATCACCGTAGTTATTCTTGACCACGTTACACATTTCGCCTAGTGTTAGCTCAACATCTTCAACCGAAATGCCGTCTTTTAAATTTACCTCGTTAAACAACATAACACAGCCAAATGGGATTTCTATTGGATTAAACATTTTTATAACTCCTAATAAATTAATAATGATTGCAGTAACAACTGCTATGTAAAATTTGAATAAATGAGAACCGTAATTTTAACTAGACAATGATTCATTTTGGAACAATATCTGTAGAAGAATTTTTTGCTGATTATTGGCAAAAGAAACCACTGCTCATTAAGCAAGCTCTTCCTGATTTTATTACTCCTATATCAGCTGAAGAGTTAGCTGGACTGTCACTTGAAGAAGAATTCGAATCACGCCTTGTTATCGGTTCTATTAATGATCAAAAGTGGAGTTTAAATAATGGACCATTTACTGAAGATACTTTCACAACATTAGACGAAAAAAATTGGACACTACTAGTGCAAGGCGTTGATCGATTTGTTGATGAAGTTCATGACCTAATCAAACACTTTGATTTTATTCCTCGTTGGCGTTTTGATGATGTGATGATCTCCTATGCTGCCACTGGTGGTAGCGTTGGTCCACACTTTGATTATTATGATGTGTTCCTCCTTCAAGGCAGTGGACGACGACGCTGGTATATTAGTACTCAAGATTGCGAACTTGATAATTATTTGGATGATGTGCCACTTCGTATTATGGATCGATTCAGCGCTGAACAAATATGGGATGTTGAGCCTGGTGATGTGGTTTACATACCGCCAAAAGTAGCCCATCATGGCGTTAGTTTGGATGATGAATGCACCACTTTATCATTTGGTTATCGTGCTTATTCTAGTGAGGAGCTGTTTGAGTCAATCGATAAGCACTGCCCAACTCATGAGAAAAAAAACTATTACCAAGATCCAACTTGGGACAATACTCACTCACCTGCACTCATACCTACCTCTGCCGTTGAGCAAGCTCAGAAAATACTTGACATTAGTGCTGATGATTTTGCCGAATTTATCACCAAGCCAGACACGCTTGATGAGCAGCTGTTACAACACTTTGAGGCTGGAGTATTTGATTCAAAAGCACAATATAAACTACACCCAAGCTGCAAAGTCGCTTATTTGTTAATTGAGGAAATACCCAAAGTATTTATCAATGGTGAGTATTTTGATACCCGAAAATTCGACTCTAAAATTGTAATTCAATTTTGTAATCAACTCACGATTGACGCAAGCAAACATCAGCAGCTAACTACGAATCTATTTAAGCAAAATTTAATATACATAGTAGATTGATTTTAGGGATAATGATTCTCGTTTTATGGCAAAAAAATCCCTCTTAAGTTTTATCTAAAACATATCAACTGGTGTGTTTCAAATAAAGCTTATCCGATTAAAACCATAGAATTTCTTTTATCTATTTTATGGAGGTTTTCATGGAAATGAATATCGTTACAAAAAGCTTTGCCATGGGCAAACACACTATCACCTTAGAAACGGGTCGTATCGCTAGACAAGCACACGGTGCCGTACTAGCTAGCATGGATGACACGCAAGTACTCGTTACTGTTGTTGGCTCTAAAGAAATGCGAGCTGGTCAAGACTTCTTCCCGTTATCCGTTGACTATATTGAAAAGACATATGCAGCCGGTAAGATCCCTGGTGGCTTCTTAAAGCGTGAAGCAAGACCAAGCGAAAAAGAAACTCTAACTTCTCGTCTGATTGATCGCCCTATTCGTCCATTATTCCCTGCTGGCTTCATGAACGAAGTTCAAGTGATCATTACAGTTATCTCTGCTAACTCTGAAGTTGATCCTGACATGATTGCAATGCTAGGTGTATCAGCAGCACTTTCAATTTCAGGTATTCCATTTAGTGGCCCGATTGGTGGTGCCCGTGTGGGTTATATAGATGGTGATTATATTCTTAATCCAACTTACTCTGAATTAGCTAAATCAGACTTAGATATGGTAGTTGCCGGTACAGATGAGGCGGTACTAATGGTTGAATCACAAGCAGCTGAATTATCTGAAGAAGTAATGCTGAGTGCGGTAATGTATGCACATGAACAGTTCCAAGTGGCAATTACTAATATTGCTGAATTTGCTGCTGAAGTTGGTACTGAACAGTGGGACTGGGAAGCACCAGCTACTGATGAAGCTCTATTAGGCGCTATCCAATCACAATTTGGTGATCAAATTCATGATGCTTACCAAATTAAAGAAAAAATGGATCGCTACGCTAAAGTTGGTGAAATCAAAACCGCAGCACTCGAAGCACTAGCCAGTGATGATGAAGATGGCTATTCAGCTGAAGAAGTGGGTAAGTATTTCAAGAAAGTTGAAAAATCAACCGTTCGTGAGCGTATCTTAAATAACGAGCCACGTATTGATGGTCGTGACAATGAAACCGTACGTGCGTTAAAAATTGAAACAGGCGTGTTAGAAAACACACATGGTTCTGCTCTATTTACCCGTGGTGAAACACAAGCATTGGTGGTAACTACTTTAGGTTCTAAACGTGAAGCCCAACTCATTGAAAAGTTAGAAGCTTCTGAGCGTCAGAATGACTACTTCTTACTACACTATAACTTCCCTCCATACTCTGTCGGTGAGACAGGTCGTATGGGTACTGGTCGTCGTGAAATTGGCCATGGTCGTCTAGCACGTCGTGGTATTGCCGCTTGCTTGCCTTCTATCGAAGAATTCCCGTACACAGTACGTGTGGTTTCTGAAATTACTGAATCTAACGGCTCTAGCTCTATGGCCAGTGTTTGTGGTTCTTCACTATCATTAATGGATGCTGGTGTACCGATAAAGGCACCAATAGCTGGTATTGCGATGGGTCTTGTTAAAGAAGGTGACAGATTTACCGTATTAACAGACATCTTAGGTGATGAAGATCACTTAGGTGACATGGACTTTAAGGTAGCTGGTACATCACGTGGTGTGAATGCACTACAAATGGATATTAAGATTGAGGGTATTACCCAAGAAATTATGGGTATCGCTTTACAACAATCTAAAAAAGCAATACTTAACATCCTAGGTCAAATGAATCAAGTCATTCACGAGCCTAACACATCAAGTAAAAATGCACCTAAAACTGCGGTAATCAAAATCAACACTGACAAGATTCGTGATCTTATTGGCAAAGGTGGTGAAACTATTAAAGGCATTATTTCAACTTCTGGCGCTAGCGTTGATGTTGACGATGATGGCAACGTTAATGTTTTTGCAAACGATCAAAAAGCCTTTGATACTGCGGTACAAATGGTTAAAGACGTGACTGCTTCACCTGAAGTAGATAAGATTTACTTAGGTAAAGTAGTTAAGATTGTTGAGTTTGGTGCGTTTGTTAACATCATGCCTAATCAAGATGGTTTATTACACATTTCTGAAATCGCTCACGAGCGTGTCGAAAAAGTAGAAGACCACTTAAAAGAAGGTGATGAAATCGAAGTGAAAGTATTAGGTTTAGACAGAGGTCGTATCAAGCTGTCTCGCAAAGTACTTTTAGACAAATAATCGAACTGATTAATTGCTAACAAAAAGACCACCTTATGGTGGTCTTTTTAATTCTATACTTCCATCATGCCAATTTACCTAGTCTTTTTATCAGTTGTTGCTATTTGGTCCACCACACCGCTCGCTATCCAATGGTCCACGCTTGGATCTAGCTTTAATTTTGGTGTTGCCTCACGAATGCTAATTGGGCTTATTATTTGCCTATTATTACTTGTTATTAGAAAGCAAAAATTGACCAGTAGTCCTATCGCTATCAGCAACTATATTTACGCAGGTCTCGGTATATTTATCACCATGAGTTTGGTGTATTATTCCTCGCAAACTGTACCCTCTGGCATTATCTCTGTGGTGTTTGGACTGACACCTATTATTACTGGTGTTTTTGCATTATTACTACTCAAAGAATCGTTCTTTCAATTTCATAAAATAGCAGGGTTGTTGTTAGGTCTAGGCGGGCTAGTGGTTATCTTCGGACATACCTTCACTATGGATTCTGCGCTGATTTTGGGCTTATTGGCCGTTACCTTTGCTATGGCATTTCAGTCATTTATCTCGGTTAAACTTAAGCAAGTCAATGCCCATATTTCTGCGCTCGAAACTACGACTGGCGCGCTCATTGTTAGCGTGCCTTTGTTTATTTTAAGCTGGTTGCTAACTGAAGGTGTTATTCCAGAAATATCCTTTAAAGCCGCTTTTTCTATCGGTTATTTGGCTGTATTTGGTTCGGTGATTGGTTTTATGTCTTACTACTACTTAATCAGGCATGTCAGTGTGCGCGTGGTTGGTATCGTACCACTCCTCACTCCTGTATTCGCTCTACTACTCGGTGCTACACTTAATTATGAAACCTTAACAGCCACGCAACTAAGCGGTATCATTCTCGTACTGATTGGTCTTGGTTATTATGAATACGGCGGAAAAAAACTATGGATAAAAAAGTAATTGAATTAGAAGAAAAATTTGCTCACCTTGAACACACAGTTGAAGAATTAAACAATGTGATTTTTCGTCAAACGCAAAAAATTGATGAATTAGAAGAAAT
>JYMV01045092.1_pt1 | contig 11238 bp, 8 predicted proteins | sample 338911 | NCBI WGS metagenome assembly JYMV01 (sample SAMN03354496, study PRJNA234377) | hydrothermal vent metagenome | biome: Deep sea; feature: Hydrothermal plumes at the Eastern Lau Spreading Center, Western Pacific Ocean; material: Seawater | place: Tonga | collected 2009 | depth 2000 m m
TGAATCCTTGACTCCTGACATGGGTAGTTCCGCGGAATTGGCCTTCAAAGAAGCTTCGGATTCAGGTCAACTGCTTGGCGGGCAAAAGATCAGTGTTGTCCGTGCAGATTCAACATGTATCGATAACGCGGCCGCTACTGCCGCAGCAGAGAGACTGATCACTTCTGACAAAGTAGTCGGAATCATGGGTGCAGACTGTTCCGGAGTAACAACGGCAATTGCCAATAATGTTGCTGTACCTAACGGCGTTACCATGATTTCTCCATCGGCTACTTCACCGGCATTGAGTACAATTGCGGATAACGGTTATTTTTTCCGTACCGCGCCGTCTGACGCACGTCAGGGCCAAGTGCTGGCAGAAATTACCATGGAACGTGGAATCAGCGAAGTTGCTGTTACTTTCACCAACAATGATTACGGCAAAGGATTGTCTGATGCCTTCATCGGAGCATACAAGGGCTTGGGTGGAAAAGTGAGTGCGGTTGTTCCTCATGACGAAGGCAAAGCAGATTACTCTGCTGAAGTCGGCACTCTGGATGCTTCCGGAGCAAGCGTGCTTGCTGTCTTTGGTTATGTCGATCAGGGTGGACGTCACATTATCCAGGGATCCATAGATTCCGGTGCTTTCGACAAGTTCATTCTGGCCGATGGAATGTATGGTGATTCTTTGTTGAAAAACGTTGATGGCGATCTTTCCGGAACCTTCGGAACGGTTCCAGGAACTGATTCAAAAGGCGCGGATAACTTTGCTGTGCTGGCAAAAGCTGCGGGAATCAAAGTCGGTGGACCTTTCACCGGCGAGGCCTATGACGCGGCAGCGCTGCTCGTGCTGGCCATGCAGTCGGGTGGTTCCACTGACCGTGCGGCACTCGCTTCCAATGTACTGGCAGTCGCCAACACACCAGGTGAAAAAATCATGCCCGGTGAATTAGGTAAAGCCCTGCGAATACTCGCAAGCGGTGGAGCTGTCGATTATGTTGGTGCAACCAATGTTGAGTTGATCGGCGGAGGAGAGGCTTCAGGTTCTTATAAAGAATTTGAAATTAAAGGTAAAGTTTTCACTACTGTTCGCTTTCACTAATTCTACCTTCCAGAATATCCCCAGTCCGGTCAATATTAACCGAATCGGGGACTTCAAGCGTGTGTTGTGTTATAGTTGCAAATTATTAAAATTTTCGGCTTAATGAGCCGGGAAAGCAGATACCAGTGGTTGGTATCTGTTTATCACATGAAAACCTTTTTTGTGTCGGTTTTCTAATTTTTTCATACTTGTTTAAAGGAGTATAAAAATGTACAAAAATATTTTAAAACTTTCTGCGGGACTTCTATTGGCCGCAGGAATGACTGCTGGTCCGGCAATGGCTGGAGGAGAAGCAGAAGTGCTGCATTGGTGGACTTCCGGTGGAGAAGCCAAAGCACTCAAAGTCCTTAAGGACGATTTCGCCAAAAATGGCGGAACCTGGAAAGACATGCCGGTTGCAGGTGGCGGAGGTGATGCCGCTATGGTTACGTTGAAGGCACGGATAGTCTCCGGTGATCCTCCAACAGCAGCACAAATAAAGGGGCCAACCATCCAGGAATATGATGATGAAGGGGTAGTCGGACCTTATAACATTCATGCGGTAGCGTCGGCGGAGAACTGGGATGCGCTGCTCAGTCCGCAGGTTGCAAATCACATGAAGTGTGACGGATTCACCAAGTATTGCGCCGCTCCGGTAAACATCCACCGCATCGACTGGTTCTGGGCGAACAAAAAGGTCCTGGACGCAAATGGACTGAAGATGCCAACCTCCTGGGACGAATTTAATGCCGCAGCCAAGAAACTGAAAGCTGCAGGAATCATCCCACTGGCCCACGGCGGACAGCCCTGGCAGGATGCTACCGTATTTGAAGCAGTAGCTTTGGGAATTGGTGGTAACGAATTTTACCAGAAGGCAATCGTCGACCTTGACATGAATGCCCTGGGTAGTTCGACAATGGTCAAAGTCTTCGACCAGATGCGAATCCTGCAGGGATTCACAGATGAAGGTATGCCTGGACGTGACTGGAACGTGGCAACCGGTATGGTCATGAATGGCAAAGCAGCCTTCCAGATCATGGGTGACTGGGCCAAAGGTGAATTCGCTAATGCCGGATTGAAGCCGGGAGAAGATTACTACTGCCTGCCTACACCGTCAAATCATGGCTACCTCTACAATGTCGACAGTTTCATTTTCTTTTCGGTGAAAGGTAAAAATAAAATCGAAGGACAGAAACTGCTTGCGAGTTTGATGATGGGGAAAAACTTCCAAAAAGTTTTTAACCTCTACAAGGGCTCGATTCCCGCTCGTCTTGACGTGCCGATGGATGAGTTCGACTTGTGTGCCAAGGGTTCTGCAGCGGATTTGAATTATTCCGCAATGACAGGTGGTTTGCTGCCGAGTTTTGCTCATGGAATGGCTCTTAAACTTGCACAGAAAGGTGCGATTCAGGACGTTGTCACCGAGCATTTCAACTCAGATATGTCTTCTCAGGAAGCCGCCAGCAGACTGGTGCGCGCTGTAAAAGACTCCTTATAATCCTGCCTCTTTACGGAGCCCTTATTCAAAGGGCTCCGTTACACAAACTATTCAAAACTATTTTAAGTGTTCGACTGGCTGCAGAAAAACCTACCCAGAATTGTAATCGCTCCATCATTTGGAGTTATACTGTGGTTTGTTTACGGATTCATTATCTGGACATTTTATATTTCATTTACAAAGTCCAAGATGCTTCCACGTTATGAATTTTGGGGTATCAATCAGCATTTCCGGCTCTGGTCACATATGCGCTGGTCCAATGCAGTTGAGAACCTGTTAATTTTCACTATCCTCTTTGTCGGTATCTGCATCCTGATTGGAATCATTCTGTCCATATTACTGGATCAAAAAATACGAGCAGAAGGTTTTTTACGGACAGTCTATCTTTACCCTATGGCATTATCCTTCATTGTAACCGGAACTGCCTGGAAGTGGATTTTAAACCCAACTATGGGTATACAAAAACTTTTCCGGGACTGGGGTTTTACAGACTTTACCTTCGACTGGCTGGTTAACCGGGATATGTCTATTTACACTATCGTGATTGCAGCGGTCTGGCAGTCTTCCGGTTTCGTGATGGCCCTCTTTCTGGCCGGACTGCGTTCAATAGACGATGAGATCATCAAGGCTGCCAAAATTGACGGTGCCGGTCTTTACAGCATTTACATCACTATTATTCTACCAATGTTGCGCCCGGTATTCATGAGTTCAATTGTCATTCTGCTGCATATATCAATTAAGAGCTACGATCTGGTAATTGCTCTGACAGCAGGCGGACCTGGCACATCTTCTGACATGCCTGCATTGTTCATGACTCAAATGGCTTTTCACCGCAGTGAAATCGGTCTTGCTTCAGCAAGTGCTGTGATGATGTTCCTCACTGTACTTGCCATCGTTGTTCCATATTTGTATTCAGAACTGAGGAGGCAGGATGCCGGCCGCTGATCCTCAGCAGATGGAAGCAGTTGAACGTTCATCCGCCCGGAAACGGACTTTTTTCCGCTGGCTGCTGTTTTTGCTGCTTGGATTATTTGCCATCTATTATCTGGCACCCATGTACGTCATGATTGTCACCTCACTCAAAACCATGGAAGAAATCAGGCAGGGCAACCTGATGACTTTACCAAATGAAATTATGTTTGATTCATGGAAGACCGCCTGGAGCGGTCGCGGCTATGCGGCAGGGGATGTTTTTCTGCGACCGTTTTTCTGGAACTCAATAAAAATGGTTGTACCCGCAGTTTTCATTTCTACCTTTCTGGGAGCACTTAATGGATATGCTCTGACAAAATGGCGTTTTAAAGGAGATAATCTGATATTCCTGATGTTTCTATTTGGTTGTTTTATCCCTTATCAGGCAATCCTGTTGCCGATGGCCAGAACTCTTGGAATACTGGGAATTGCAAATTCTATCACCGGCCTGGTGGTTGTTCACACTGTTTACGGTCTCAGTTTTACTACAATGTTTTTCCGAAATTACTACATTTCTATTCCGGACGAAATGATCAAGGCAGCCAGAATTGACGGTGCCGGTTTTTTCAAAATATTCTTCAAGGTTCTCCTGCCAATTTCGGCGCCGATCATTGTCGTTACAGTTATCTGGCAGTTCACGGGTATATGGAACGATTTTCTCTTTGGCTCGTCGTTCTCCTTTGGAGAAGCCGCACCCATTCAGGTAGCCCTCAATAATATGGTTCTCACCAGCACCAGTGTCAAAGAGTACAATGTGGACATGGCGGCAGCATTTATTGCAGGAATACCAACCCTGCTCGTTTATGTTTTTGCCGGAAAATACTTCATCAGAGGACTCACCGCCGGTTCAGTAAAAGGATAACCGTGACAACATTCAATTTCAGCAAGCTGACCAGTATTTAAGGAAAACGATGGCAACTTTGAAAGTCAGTAATTTGACAAAAAATTTCGGAAGCACACTAGTTCTGAAGCAAATCAATCTGGATGTGAGTGATGGAGAATTCATCGTCCTGCTTGGTCCTTCAGGATGCGGAAAGTCCACTCTGCTCAACATTATTGCCGGACTCGAAAGTGTTGACGAAGGGGAAATCCTAATTGATGATTATGTTGTCAACCGAGTTGAACCAAAGGACCGTAACATTGCCATGGTCTTCCAGTCTTATGCTTTATATCCTGCTATGACTGTCCGTGACAATGTCATTTTCGGGCTGAAACAACGTAAAGTATCAAAAGAGCAGATCGAAAAATCACTCCAGCATTTTTCAAAAATGCTGCAGATTGACCAACTTTTAGACCGTAAACCGGCTCAACTTTCAGGTGGTCAGCGCCAGCGTGTGGCGATGGGACGCGCCCTTGTGCGTGAACCGCACATTTTCCTTTTCGATGAACCACTTTCGAATCTTGATGCCAAGCTGCGTGTAGAAATGCGTCACGAAATCAACAAACTGCATGAACAATTGGGGACGACCATGATTTACGTAACCCACGATCAAGTTGAGGCCATGAGTCTTGCCACACGGATTGCAGTGATGAACGAAGGAATCATCCAGCAGATTGGGACTCCACAGAAAATTTATGACCAGCCAAACAGCGTTTTTGTTGCAGATTTTATCGGTTCTCCTGCAATTAACCTGATTCAAGGAACCGTTTCGAAAGATGGCGCTGCACTCAGTTTTATTCCGGATCAGCAAAAGGACGGCGACAAAATCCCGCTCAGCGGTTATTCATTTGAAACTGAACCAGGTGAAGGACAGAAAATAATTTTTGGTTTTCGTCCGGAACACATCCGCCTACCGGATACTTCCCTGAAGTCACAGATGCAGGTTGAACTAAAACCGATACTGATTGAACTGACCGGTTATGAAAAGGAGATAACCTTTGAATTTCATGGAAATGAAATCACCGGACGTCTTCCGCGCCATGTCGATGCTGAACTTGGAAAGTCCATAACATTCAGCCTGGACCTGTCCGAAATATCAATCTTTGACAGCGCAAGCACCATGCGCATTTGACACCTCAGTCAGGGTGGATAAAATAAGACTTGGATTTTCTTCCTGTATCAGTTCAGCAATATTGCTGTTCCTGTTGATTTCACAGCCAATTTCCAGCTACAATCCGGAAATTATTGAAAATTACGGGACACTGACACTAAGCCTCAACCGCATTCCGTGGTCTTTGATCCACTGACCGGAATAAGAATTCCTAAGACTTGAATACATGAGTATTGACACGACAAACATTCCGGAGCAGATTCGCACACTGAAACGTCGTGTACGGGAACAATGTCCTGATATGAAGGAACACTTCAGGGAACTCGAGTCGTTGCTTGCCAAAGAAATATCCACCATCGAAGCCGCTAACATAAGTGGTGAATCCGTTATACCGGAAATCGCCTTTTCTGATATCACTAAGAATCGAGTAGATAATACGACGATTGAAGCTGTCAAACGCCGCGGTGCCGTGGTGGTTCGTGGGGTTTTTACACAGGAAAAAGCATCCGGATGGTATGGAGAACTTGAGAGCTATCTTGATAACAATGGCTATTACGAGCAGGATAACCCGGAACTGGATCACTATTTCAGCGACCTGAAGTCCGACAGACCTCAAATATGTGCTGTGTACTGGTCCAAGCCCCAGGTGGAAGCACGGCAAAGTCCGAAGCTGGCTCAGGCAAGGTCTTTCCTGAATCGGCTCTGGAATTATCAGGATAACGAAACACTGCATTTTGATCCTGATCGTGAATGCACCTACGTGGACCGTGTCCGCATGAGGCAACCCGGAGATACCTCACTGGGACTTTCACCTCACATTGACGGCGGATCCATCGAGCGCTGGCTGGGAGACAACTATCAGCAGGTGTACCGCTCGTTGTTCAGCAGCAATTGGCAGGATTTCAATCCGTTTAACGGGGCATTTCGGCCTGAGGTGGAAGGTGTTGACTCTCCTGCGGTTTGCCGGGCATTTCGGACATGGCAGGGCTGGACGGCACTGACTCCGCAAGGTCCGGGAGACGGAACCCTGCAGCTCATTCCCACCACTCTATGCATTGCCTATGTGCTTTTGCGTCCATTTCAGGAGGATGTTCCAGAAGACATGCTTTGTGGAGCCGCCGAAGGCCGCGCTCAAGCCATCACCACTGAGTGGCATTCTCTCCTTTTACGAGGACTGGTTTCGGTTCCAAAAGTGAATCCGGGAGATACGGTGTGGTGGAATCCTGATGTGGTCCATGCCGTGGAACACGAACACCGGGGTTCCGGTGTCAGCAGCGTCCTCTATATCGGCTCAGCTCCCTGGTGTGAGAGAAATTTACGCTATCTGGAGCGCCAGAAACTGCCGTTTCTGGAAGGACGCAGCGCCCCGGATTTTGCGTCGGAGGATTTTGAGGTATCCTACCCCAACCGAGCCACATTGGATGACCTTACTGAATTAGGCAAGCAGCAAATGGGCTTTGTCCAGTAGAGTTAGGGCTTGCGCTCGCGCAAAATAGGACTTAGAATCTATCAAGGTTTCCGTTCATCAAAAATTGCTTTTTCAGGAATTCAGACTTTCCCTCAAATAAAACATTAATAATCATATACATGGATACCTTCAACTATCCGCATTACCCTGATTTAAAAAATCGAACTGTATTGATTACAGGAGGAGGATCCGGAATTGGCGCGGCTTTCGTGGAGGCTTTTGTTGGTCAGGGAAGTAAGGTGGCTTTTTTTGACATTCAGGAAGAAGTTTCTAATGAACTTGTACGGAAACTGGCGTCCGGTGGCCCTGAACCACTTTTTATAAAATGCGACCTGACCGATATCAAAGCCCTGAAGAAATCAGTAGCAGAAGTCGAAAACAAACTGGGTGCGGTCCGTGTACTGGTCAACAACGCAGCCAGCGATGAGCGGCATGAACCGGAAGATGTTACTCCGGAATACTGGGAACAGCGGTTGCGGGTGAATTTCAGTCACCATTTCTTCGCGGCACAGGCTGTTAAGTCTGGAATGGCCAAAGCTGGAGGCGGCGCAATCATCAACATGGGATCCATCAGCTGGCACATGGCAATGGAATTTATGCCGGCCTACACATCTTCCAAAGCCGCCATCGAAGGACTGACTCAAAGTCTCGCCCGTGCCTACGGAAAAGACCATATCCGCGTGAACTGCATCATTCCCGGTCAGGTATGGACTCCCAGACAGATCAGAGACTATTTGACTCCGGAATACGAGCAATTCATGAACGAGAAACAGTGTCTGCCGGGCAAGATTCTTCCGGAAGACATTGCGCAACTGGCCCTGTTTCTAGCGTCCGACGCAGGCCGCATGTGTACCCGCAGGAATTATTTCATGGATGCTGGAATAGGTGCATGAATGAAGGTACTAAGGTAAAAGGTGAGTTTCAAAGTTTTAAAGTTTCAGAGTTTCAAAGATGCAGAGAGGTACTAAGGCACTAAGGCACTATGGCAAAAAGGAAGTTTCAGAGTTTCAAAGTTTCAAAGTTTCAAAGATGCAGAAAGGCACTAAGGCACTAAGGCACTGAGGCACTAAAACAGCTAACGAAAATCATTTCAATCGATCAATTTAAATCAAGAGGAAATAAAACGTGACCGCAAGTAACAAACCCAGACTGAGAAGTAGAGAGTGGTTCGATATCCCGGGCGATCCAAGCACAACCGCCCTGCACATCGAGCGCTACACCAATTTCGGAATCCGAGCCGAAGAACTCCGTTCCGGAAAGCCGATCATCGGTATTGCACAGACCGGAAGCGACCTTGTTCCATGCAACCGGATTCACATGAACCTCGTACACAGGGTGCGTGACGGAATACGTGAAGCAGGCGGCATCCCCTTAGAGTTTCCAGTTCATCCTATCCAGGAAAGCGGGAAACGTCCCACTGCGGCACTGGACCGCAATCTTCAATACCTTGGACTGGTTGAGGTGCTCTTCGGCTATCCTATCGACGGTGTGGTGCTTACAATCGGTTGTGACAAAACGACCCCGGCACTGCTGATGGCGGCATCAACGGTGGATATACCAGCAATCTGCCTTTCCTCCGGACCAATGCTGAACGGCTACTGGAAGGGAGAGCGTGCTGGTTCCGGAACCATCGTCTGGAAAGCAAGAAAATTACTGGCTGCCGGTGAAATCGACGAAGAGGAATTCATTCAGCTCGTCGTCGATGCTACTACATCCCCGGGATTCTGCAACACAATGGGTACGGCGACAACGATGAATTCACTGGCTGAAGGACTTGGTATGTCCCTGCCGGGTTGCGCGTCCATTCCGGCCCCGCTCAGTGAACGAGGTGAAATGTCCTACAGTACCGGACTTCGCATTGTAGAAATGGTAGAGGAGGACGTTACGCCTTCCAAAATACTGACGCGTCAGGCTTTTGAAAATTCGGTGATTCTTAATTCGGCCATCGGCGGTTCCACCAATGCCCCGATCCATATCAACGCCATTGCCCGTCACGTAGGTGTTAAGCTGGAGATAGAGGACTGGCAGAAGGTTGGGCTTGGAATACCGTTGCTGGTAAACATGCAGCCCACAGGTAAGTATCTTGGTGAGGATTTTCACCGGGCCGGAGGTGTCCCGGCAGTCATGCATACCCTGCTTACGGCAGGCAAACTCCACGACTCCGCCATCACGGTCAATGGCAAAACTGTGGCAGAAAATTATGCCGAAACACCCACTCACGATACAGACGTAATCCGCACCTACAATGAACCGATGCTTGAAAACGCAGGTTTCGTTGTGCTAAAAGGAAATATTTGCGACGCAGCGGTGATGAAAACCTCTGTCATCAGTGACAGTTTTCGTTCACAGTATCTTGACAAACCGGGCAGCAAGAACGTATTCGAGGTCCGGGCTATAGTTTTTGAAGGCCCGGAAGACTATCACGCGCGTATTAATGATCCACAACTAAGCATTGACGTTGACTGTATTCTTGTCATTCGCGGCTGTGGTCCGGTCGGCTATCCCGGTTCGGCAGAGGTGGTAAACATGCAGCCGCCTGATTCACTGATCCGTAAGGGAGTTACAGAACTTCCTACTCTCGGAGACGGCCGTCAGAGCGGAACCTCAGGCAGTCCTTCGATCCTCAACGCATCACCGGAATCAGCGGTGGGAGGCGGATTGGCTTTGCTGAAAACAGGCGACATGCTGCGGGTCGACCTTAATCTTGGAACGATGGATGTCCTGCTTGACGAAACTGAGCTACGGAAGCGCCGTGATCAGCTAAAAACTGCAGTAATAGAAAACCAAACTCCATGGCAGGAAATGTACCGTAATACTGTTGGACAGCTTTCCAGCGGTGGAATCATTGAACTGGCTGCCAAATACAAAAAAATAAGAAACACCATTCCGCGTCACTCACACTGAAGCCGTATCCATAATCGGCTTATCCCTGAATTCGAAATTTGCCGGTAACTATCCGGCAAAAGCGGGAGAAGCAAGACCCATAGTCTTCGTAGAAATTCGGAAAAGAGCACCGGCCAGCGGATACTCATTGAGATCGAGGTTGCGGGCAGCAGTCGTGATGTAGAGAGTGCTTAGATCTTCGCCTCCGAAGGTGCAGCTCGTTACTCGCGGTACCGGAAGCTGCACGGTTCCGATACGTTCTCCTTGTGGGCTGAAACAGGTGATACGTGAGCCTCCCCAGTGTGCCAGCCAGACTCGGTTTTCATTATCAACTGTGAGGCCGTCCGGAAATCCCTCTTGTTTTGAATCAAGTCTTGCGAATTCCCTGCGGCTGGAAATTGTACCGTCCGGATGCTTGTCAAATACCCAAACCGTACCGCCGAATGTGTCAACATGATAGAGAGTTCTGTCATCCGGACTGATTGCCGGACCGTTAGGGCAGATGTAAGGACCGTCCCACCTGGAGTAACTGAGCTCAGGATCAATCCGATAAAGGTAACCTGTCGCACTAGTTTCAGGGTCATGTGATCGTCCCGCCCAAATCCTGCCGTCTCGATCGCATTTACCGTCGTTGAAACGATTTTCTGTCAGTTCCGGATCAGGAACCATTGCAAATTTCATCTTTCCGGAAGTCTTGTCCATGAAAAAAACCCCGGACTCACAACCGGCAACAAAACCTTCATGATTGCGTCGCGGTAAAACCCAGCCGGTTTTTTCCTCCAGGTCCAAACTACGCCGAGCGTTTGATATTTCCTCGTAACAATGAAGTTTCTGTCCATCAATATCGAGAAAATATAAAGACTGTTCTGATTCCACCCACAGTGGACCTTCACCGCAAATCGCCTGGACTTCCCACACACATTCCAATTCCCCCACCAGGTCAAAGTCAGTCATAATCTACTTTACTAATATTCTAGAAAGTCACTGCCAACAACCAAACCGGCAATAGCAGAAAATTCTCACACACACATTTTGTCGGAACATTGTAACATCAACACCATTGCACAGTTAATCCGCGTTTGCTATCTGCTTTCGATTCATCTGCACTAACAGGATTCCTGCCATGATGATGGTTACACCAATGCCGTCCCTTACGGACAACGGTTCCGATAGAATAAGTACGGCAACCAGTACTCCAAAAAAGGGATTTAGGAAATGGAAGGTTGCAGCTCTAACGGGTCCTACTCTTCTCACCAGATAAAACCAGATAAGTGTTCCCAGCAGCCCTGGGACAAGAGTTGTATATAAAAAAGCAAGTATAAAACTTGTACTCCATTCAATGTTCCAATTCTCAAAAATCAGTGAG
>JYMV01004330.1_pt1 | contig 11237 bp, 12 predicted proteins | sample 338911 | NCBI WGS metagenome assembly JYMV01 (sample SAMN03354496, study PRJNA234377) | hydrothermal vent metagenome | biome: Deep sea; feature: Hydrothermal plumes at the Eastern Lau Spreading Center, Western Pacific Ocean; material: Seawater | place: Tonga | collected 2009 | depth 2000 m m
AATAGTAACAATTTTGCCACAAAGAAGGACAATCAAGAACAAGTTTTGTTGATGGTTATGGTAGGGATATGCACTGATTTGATCAAGTGTTACTGAATAGTACAGAATTTCAAGGCTGATAGACACCTATATGGACACCTAAATATTCCCCTCGTGCGTGCGTGTAGTGTGCGTGAACTTCATCATATACACAGTATTCCCACTAATTCTTCACAGTAGACACCCTCCAAATAAAATCCCCACTTTCTTGCAAAACAAACCTGTCTGCGTTATATATTAACATTTAAAATCATTTAATCAACATTCTATCGGGAGAAAAAAATGTATGAGAAATTCAATGACACACCGGCAACTATATGCTTAAGTATTTATCTTTAAAGTGGTACATTATGGCCCAAATGGTACATTAAATGGTACATTAAATCAGGAGTAACTCCACACCCAATGCCTGGAGCCACCTGTAATTTTAGTGTAATTACTTCATAAATTATATATTATAATAATTCGAGCCGTTTATAAAAGCTTATGGGTATAAAACATAATATTGTTGGTAGTTATGAATTACAAAAGTAAAATCACAATCGGTAGTTTCCCCTTACTAAATCTTACTTGGGGTGTAGTTCACGATTGTCAATGGCAAGTTTACAGTGGCATCATTGCGATTGGTCAAAATGCAAAGGGTTCATCTGCATTTCATAGTTTTGGGTTGGCATCATCAACATTTCACAATTTGGTGTTGGCTTAATTGGCATATATCAATTTGGCATTGGCCTATTCGTTATCGCTCAGTTTGGTGTTGGTCTTAAATCAATAGCCCAGTATACCTTCAACTTCATATAGCTGTGATATTCAAAATATAAAAACACTGAAATATTAGAGATAAATATGAAAATCTTAGGATAACTAGATATACAACCAACATTGCGTTATGCACACCTTTCACCGAAAGTAACTGAGAAAACCGGTGAAGCAGTGCTAAAAGCTAATTACATAATTTGCATTAATAACTACAACTGTTTTTTTAATTTGAGTGGTGTTCAATATGCCGGATGTTCAGCCCATTGTTATCCGTAAAGGCCGATTATTAAATAGCCTTTCTGGAGTCGCCTCATTCAAAGATTTATTTATCCAAGGTGGTGTAATTCGCGAGATTGGGGAACCTAGTCTCAATGTCTCATCTGAAGTAAAAGTAATTGATGCCAGCAACATGCTTTTAATCCCCGGATTGGTCAATGCGCATACCCATGGTCATGGTAGTTTTTCTAAAGGGTTAGGAGACCGTTGGACACTTGAACACCTTTTGCATGCCGGTACCTGGTTAAATGGTTCTCGTGATAGAGAGGACAAATATTTATCTGCAGTTCTAAATGCGGTGGAAATGGTATTAAAGGGTTGCACTGCAACTTATGATCTTTACTTTGAAGCGCCGCTACCAACAACTGAAGGGATTCAGGCTGTTGCTAAAGCATACGAGGATGTGGGAGTGCGATCTACGATTGCACCGATGATCGCGGACCGATCCTTTTATGAAGCAATACCAGATCTTTTTGAGACTTTTCCAACCACTGAGAAAAAACAACTATCTTCGTTTCTCGCATCTCCACGCGAACAAATTCTATTGACTTGTGAAACGCTTGCAAAAAACTGGTCATTTAATCAGGCACAAACCAAGTTTGCTCTTGCCCCAACTATACCCCTTCATTGTAGCGATGAGTTTCTTAATTCATGCCATGAAATTGCATGTCAAAACAATCTTGGTCTCCATATGCATTTGGCAGAATCACGTGTTCAGGCTGTCACAGGTCTCCAAAAATATGGAAAAACATTAACGGCACATCTCGATGATCTGGGATTTCTTGGGCCAAATTTTACCGCTGCTCATGGCGTTTGGTTAGACGATGATGATCTTAGGCGATTAGCCGATAAGGGATGCTCATTGGCTCATAACCCAGGCAGTAATCTTCGTTTAGGTTCCGGTATTGCTCCCGCCAGGAAAGCAGTTGATTTAGGTTTGAACGTAGGCATTGGTACGGATGGCTCACATTGTGCCGACAATCAAAACATGTTTGAAGCGATGCGGATGGCTTCGTTTGTATCTAGGATTAGATCGCCTGACACTAACCAATGGTTTAAAACAAGCGAGATTTTCACCATGGCAACCGAGGGTAGTGCTCAAGCACTGGGGTTTGGAGATAAAATTGGCAAAATTGCCAAAGGGTCATTCGCTGATATTGTCTTTCTCAATCTCGCTAATGTTAATTATATCCCCTTCAATGATCCAATAAACCAAATTGTGCATACAGAAGATAGTAGTGCTGTGGATAGCGTTATGGTTAATGGAGAGTTTATTTTAAAAAATCGTAAATTCGTAAATATTGACTATGCCAAACTTTGTAATGATGTAGAAAAAACGGTTGAAAGGCTGTTAGAATCAAATACTGATTCACGCGCACTAGCCGACAAATTAGAAGGAATGGTATCGCAATTTTGCGTCGGCTTGTCGGGCACGCCATACCACGTTAATCGCTGGTCTGGTAATTAACCTCAGAATTCTTGAAATAATAGGATAAGACTGAATATAAATTTTCTCGATTTAGCCAATTTCTAAAAAAAATTAGCCATTGCTTACATTCATAACTTCAGATAAGATTTTGCAAAAATTTTAGTTTATCAACAAGTAGATTACTATGACTACATTTGATTTGGTAATAGTTGGTGGGACCATAGTCACAGCATCGGACACTTTTAATGCGGATATAGGTATCAATAATGGTCAAATTGCAGTTATTGCAGATCGACTGGAAGGTGGTCAACATACAATCAATGCTGAAGGTCGGTATGTATTTCCTGGGGGGATAGAAGCCCATTGCCATATCGAACAAGAATCAAGTATGGGAATAATGGCTGCTGATGACTATTGTAGTGGATCAATATCAGCTGCATTCGGAGGAAATACCACTATCATTCCCTTTGCCGCACAGCACCGTGGTCAGAGCCTGCGAGAAGTGGTTCAAATTTATCACGATCGTGCAGGCCCAAAATCAATTATTGATTACGCATTTCACCTAATTATTTCTGATGTTAACGAGTATATTCTTAGGCAAGAATTACCAGCTTTGATCAAGGAAGGGTACACGTCTTTTAAGGTCTTTCTTACCTATGACCGACTCAAGTTATCAGATGGTGACCTCTTAAATATTTTATCAGTTGCTCGAGAAAATGGGGCAATAACCATGGTGCATGCTGAAAATGACGATGTTATTAATTGGCTTGCAAAACGCTTACTTGAAGCTGGCAATGTAGCACCAAAATTTCATGCGATTAGTCACGCCCGAATTGCAGAATCCGAAGCCTCAAATAGAGCTATTCAACTAGCTAGACTTATCGACACACCATTATTCATCGTTCATGTTTCAACAAATGAAGCCGCATCAATAATCCGCAAAGCCCAAGATGAAGGATTAAAAATTTTTGCTGAAACATGCCCTCAGTATCTCTTTTTAACATTAGATGATATTGATCTTGAAGGAATGGAAGGAGCCAAGTTCTGTTGCAGCCCACCTCCACGCGACAAATTTGATCAGGAAGCGATGTGGCGTGGACTCACCAACGGTACATTTCAGTTATTTTCTTCTGATCACGCACCATATCGTTATGACAATACGGGGAAACTTCATGCCGGTCCAAATGCACCATTCAAAAAAATTGCAAATGGGGTTCCAGGAATTGAATTGCGAATGCCACTGTTGTTCTCGGAAGGAGTCGGCAAAGGGAAGTTAAGTCTTAACGAGTTTGTAGCGCTTACATCGACAAATGCGTCTAAGGTGTATGGCCTTAGTCCCAGAAAAGGTTCCATTGCAGTGGGCTGCGATGCAGATATCGTGATTTGGGATCCGGATAAGGAAATCACAGTATCATATGACCTACTCCATGATAATGTTGGTTATACACCATATGAAGGTATGCATATCAAAGGTTGGCCAGAAACAGTGGTGAGTCGGGGTCGAATTGTTGTCGAAAAGGGACAACTAAAAGTCGAGCCGGGTTCTGGAAAATTTATTCAACGATCTCCAGGTTATGACTTTATTCGTCCCGTTGGAATATCACCACCCGAGATCAACCCAGAAAAGAATTTTGGTGCAAAAATTATTTGATTAAATAAAAATCTAAATGACCGCAATTATACGTGTAATTAATCCGAATTCAAACAAACATGTCACTGACGAGATGTCTAAGACACTGGATACTCTCCGTCGTTCTGGTGCCCCACGTTTAGAGTGTTTAACCTTAGAACAAGGCCCAAGAGGCATCGAGAGCCAAGCTGACGTTTCTAAGGTAGAGCCAATGCTTGCGCAATTAATTCAGTCCGATACCTCGGCAGCTGCTTTTATAATTGGATGTTATAGTGATCCCGGATTGGCGCTTTGCAGGGAAATTACGGACCGACCAGTTTTTGGAATTGCGGAATGCGCAATTGCAACCGCTTTAACCCGCGGCTCATCTTTTGGTGTAATTTCTATTTTAGAGAACTCAGTTAAGCGCCATATCCGTCATTTACGTGAAAGGTTACTCCATCATAGATGTGCTGGAGACAGACCCCTTGGACTAACCATCGCTCAAATTCAAAGCGGGGGGAAAACTCTCGACAGAATGAAGAAAATTGGAACTATACTTCGTGATGAAGATGGTGCAGACGTGATAATTATGGGCTGCGCTGGAATGGCTAAGTACCGAATCAATCTCGAAAAGTTCCTATCAGTCCCCGTAATTGATCCTACGCAAGCAGCTGCGAGCATAGCTATTGGAGTTGTTGCTTTGATGAATTAAGTACTACTTTTCTCAAGCCACTCTGAATGGTTGAGACGAGCATGTGCAAAAGTTTCAACTATTGGGGTATAAAGGTCTCCAAATAACCGCCCAATAATACCGTATTTTGAAAGGTTCAATTGCATCGTTTTAGGATCATTCAGACCATCCCGGGCATGCATATAAATTATTTCACCTATTGCTAAATCCCGGTTTTCATTGATTTTAAGCATTAAAGTTCGTCGACACTCAAAGGCAATTGGGGCTTCTTTTATTCTACTAACTTTGACATGTCGACAACTTGCGCGAGTAATACAGGCAACATCAAACTCGCTAATTTCGTCAGGAAAGTCTATTGCACACACATTCATTGCTTCTGCCAATGGTCGGTCAACCAAATGAACGACAAATTCACCGCTTTGACGGATATTGTTTGTAGTATCTTTTGGTAAGCTGGGATTTCGAGATTGAAGACCTAGAATAATGATTGGTGGGTCTTCGCCGAATACATTGAAAAAACTGTAGGGTGGTCATGGTTACCAATAAGGGGATAGGTATGGCATTGGAAGGAGTTGAACAATTTCACGAAAATCTTGATATGCCTCAAGATCCCCGCGATCGGTAAGGTCGCCGGTGATGATACATAATTCCGCGTCAGAGTGGTGTTCGGTAATATTGGCAACACACGAATCAAGACGTTCGCAGGTATTGAGTCCGTAGAGCTCAGTTCCCCTGGACATCAAATGTGTGTCTGTGATTTGGATGATTTTCATAGGCCGCATTATCAAAATGATTTGAACTTTTGCCTGTTAAAGATTAAAAAAATCAGTTTTCTTGTTCCACATTGTAGATACTGATCTATTATCAGAACTGCTTTGATTATCATTGGATAATGAGTTCAGACTACCTCAATATCTCCTATCAATCTAGCTGGTTGCAGGGCGGATTTGCTGGTGTGCGACAAACTGTGCTACGGGCAAGCACCTCTTCAAGCACTCGCTCGCTCATCTTCCTTGCTGTTTTCTCGAGGTAGTCGATGCCGCTGTTTGCAGACTCCATGTTGTGAATTTTATCATGACAAGTTGCAGGAACAAAGCAGATATCCTTCTACTATGTTAATATTGATTCGCTTATTAATGGTGATAAGTATTTTTTTCTTAATCTTTTATGGAGTTAAAAATGCGTAATTTAATACTAACTGCAATAATGGTTATATTCTCGTTCTCAGGAATGGTTACTGCCATAGCCGCAGAAACATATAAAGTTGCATTAGATGGAACTTTTGCTCCTCATGCGATGCCAAAAATGGATGGTGGTGTTGAAGGATTCAATGTAGATCTTGCCAATGAAATTGGTAAACGATTGGGTGTAAAAATGGACATAACTGCAGCACAATGGTCAGGTTTAATACCCGGTATGCAAGCAGGAACTTATGATTTTCTAGTTGCACCAACAACACTGACTGAACCAAGATCAAAAAGTATGCTCTTTACGGAAGGATATTTAAATACGGATTTTCAATTTGTTGTTAAAAAAGGCACTAGGTCAATTACTGGTTTAGAGCAATTTAGAGGAAAAGTTATATCAGTAAACAAAGGTTCCGCTTATGATAGGTGGGCACGAAGTTTACAAGATAAAATTGGATGGAAAGTTGAATCATATGGCACTAATACAGATGCTGTACAAGCTGTTATTTCCGGACGCGCATTCGCTAATGTGGCTGGTAACACTGTTTCAGCATGGGCTGTAAAAAAGAATCTCCAAATACAACTTTCATATTTACATTCTACAGGTAAGGTTTTCTCAATGCCTTTTCGAAAGGGCAGTGTAGAACTTCGAAATAAAGTAGAAAATGTTATCGAATGTATGAAACTTGATGGCACTTTTGTCAGAATGAGTGAAAAATGGTTTGATGTTACTCCGGCACCGGGATCTGCTGCAGTAACAGTGCATGCAGGTTACGGTCAACCTGGATTTGAAGGTTTTGTTCCAACTCCTCACATTCCAAATTGTAAATAAATTCACTTAATCGGGGCTGTTTTGACAATTGATGTCAAAGCAGTTCCTCTCACCTTGTCATCTTGAATTTCTCTGTAAAATTTTCACATACATCGTATGCTGGAATTTTTGCAGGAAAACCACATTCTGATTAGAAGAACAAGTAAACCTATTATAAATCTGTGGAAAGCGATAATTATATACTCAAGGTGAGAGGTTTACGAAAATCTTTCGGGAATCAAGAGGTCTTAAAGGGTATTGACTTTGAGGTTAGTCCTCAAGAGTTAGTCTTTATTATTGGACCATCTGGATCTGGAAAGAGCACATTGCTTCGTTGTTTTAATTTGCTGGAAATCCCCACTGAAGGATCCATTATTGTTGACAATATAGACATGCAGTCAAAATCAACAAACATTAACCAGATACGTAGAAGTATTGGAATGGTTTTCCAGCAATTTAATCTCTACCCACATCTAACAGTGCTGAGTAACATTACCTTGGCATTAAGAAAGGTTGATCAGAAAAGCAGACATCAGGCTGATGAGATTGCACTTGCAATGTTGGAACAAGTGGGGCTTTTAGATAAAGTAAAAAATTATCCGGCAGAGCTGTCCGGAGGCCAGCAGCAGCGTGTCGCGATAGCCAGGGCAATGGCACTTCAACCAAAAATCATGCTATTTGACGAACCAACAAGTGCACTGGATCCCGAATTGGTCGGTAGTGTCCTTCAGGTTATGAAACAATTACGTGAACAAGGGATGACAATGGTTGTAGTAAGTCACGAAATGCGTTTTGCACGTGAAGCAGCAGACAGAATCGTTTTTATAAACGAAGGCCGAATCATTGAAGAAGGCACACCAAAAAATATATTTGAAAATCCCACACATTCCAGAACCAGGGCATTCGTTTCTGAAATTACCAGGTAAGGTCGAAAGTGCCAGTGCAAAGCAGGTGGGATAATTTTATCGAAACTTTTTTTAGAGCTGATCTAATTGAAGAATATTACTATTCTATTTGGGAGGGTGTTCAGGTTACATGTATCATTGCAGTTTTAGTAGTATTTACAGGATTAATACTGGGATTGGTCTTAGCTGTTTTTCGATCCTATAGAATAAAACCAATTAATTTTATTATTGTTATTTTTGTCGATCTCACAAGAGCGTTACCTCCATTAGTTTTAATTCTCCTTTCTTTTTTCGGACTACCAACGATTGGAATTAACCTTTCAAGTTTTCTTGTATTATGGTTAGTTCTATCAATTGTTTTAGCGGCTTTTTCCGAGGAGATTTTCTGGGCTGGAATCCTCTCTATTAGAAAAGGCCAATGGGAGGCAGCGCGTTCAACGGGTCTGGGATACACACAAACATTGATTTATGTGATCATTCCTCAAGCAGTTCGAATGACTGTAGCACCAATTACAAACAGAACAATTGCAATTACAAAAAATACAGCATTAGGCATGGTAATTGGTGTTGCGGAAATATTGGGTCAAGCATCAACAGCCCAATCCTTTTCAGGAAATGCAACACCGTTAATGATGGGAGCAATTGCATATGTCATGCTTTTTGTCCCTGTGGTGATCCTTGGTCGATGGATTGAAACTCGATTTTCCTGGAGTCGAATGTAGTGGAATCTCTCATTGAAAATTTTTTTAACATCAATATAATGACCGAGGCTTTTCCTTTGTTGCTTCGTGGTTTAAGAACGACAATTTTACTTTGTGTTATTGTCATACCTTTGGGCTTAATCGGTGGTCTCTTTGTTGCTCTTTTAACCAATATTAAAATTAAAATTTTTTACTATTTCGTAATATCTGCAATTGATTTTTTTAGAGCCGTACCACCCTTGGTCTTACTTATTTTCATCTACTCCGGTCTTCCATTTGCTGGAATAGAATTGTCTCCACTTGTAGCTGTATGCCTCAGTTTTTTTCTTAATAACTCAGCTTACTATGCAGAAATATTTCGAGCTGGAATTGAAAGTATTGGCACTGGACAAATGCATGCAGCTCGTTCCACAGGTTTAAATCATATTAAAAGTATGATTTATATTATATTACCACAATCAATACGAAATGTATTACCAGACCTATTGAGTAATTCGTTGGAAGTGGCGAAGTTAACCTCGATTGCAAGTGTAGTAGCTTTGCAGGAACTTTTGTACTCAGCAGATATGGCACGATCAATTACCTACAATTCTTCTCCAATTGTCTTGGCTGCAGGAATGTATTTGATTATGCTGTGGCCTGTTGTGAGAATACTCAGTCGCCTTGAACATCGTGTAGGAAGATAAACACAATCATGAAAAATATTACTGTTGCTGCGGCCCAAATGGGGCCAATCCAAAAAGCTGAAACCCGTGAGCAGGTTGTCAAGCGCATGATAAAGTTGATGGACGATGCAAAACAATGTGGCGCGGATCTCATCGTTTATCCTGAGTTGACCTTGACCACTTTCTTTCCACGCTATTTTATGGAGGATCAGGCAGAGATCGATTCATGGTTTGAATCTGAAATGCCCAATGCCGCAACCATTCCGCTTTTCACCAAGGCCAAGTATTACGGCATGGCCATCACCTTCGGCTATGCCGAGTTGACTTCGGATGGAAAGCACTTCAACACCAGCATATTCGTGGACAAATCCGGAAGCATCACAGGTAAATATCGCAAGGTCCACCTTCCGGGGCACAGCGAATATGATTCAAACCGAGATTTCCAACACCTTGAAAAACGCTATTTCCAGCTAGGCGACCTGGGATTTCCAGTTTACCGCACGTTGGGGAGCATTTTTGGAATGTGCATTTGCAATGATCGTCGTTGGCCTGAAACCTATCGGGTGATGGGCCTAAAGGGGGTTGAAATGATTACCCTTGGCTACAACACCCCCTCCTTCAATTCACAGAAATCTGCTGAAGGTCCGGAAGACCGCCTCTTCCATAATCGGTTGGTGCAACAGGCTGGTGCTTACCAGAACAGCACTTGGGTTGTCGGTGTTGCAAAAGCTGGAATTGAAGATGGTCATCCTTTGATAGGAGGCAGCCTGATTATTGATCCCGGTGGAAAAATCGTCGCGGAAGCAAAAACTGAAGAGGATGAGTTGATTGTTCACACCTGTGATTTAGACATTTGTATTTTTGGGAAAACAACTGTTTTTGATTTCTCCAGGCACAGAAGAATAGAGCATTACAGCATCATCACATCGCAGACAGAAGTAGTTGAACCAAAGAAAAAAGATGTTTCTTGATTTCGAGAAATTAGATCCAAAAGAGCGTTACAAGCTTATTACAGCTTCTGTTGTACCACGACCAATTGCTTTAGTTACCACCAGAAACAAAGACGGGAGCACCAATGCTGCTCCTTACAGTTTTTTTAATGTTTTTTCTGAAGACCCTCCCCTGGTTGTTCTGGGGCTTCAGACAAAACCTGATAAAAGTCTAAAGGATACAACCACCAACATTCGAAATACTGGTGAATTTGTTGTTAATCTTGTTGATGAGAAAATGGTAAAGAAAATGGTGGTATGTGCAGCTGATTTCCCGGAAGGTGAGAGCGAGCTATTGCATGCAGAATTACAATTATCTCAATCAAAAAAAGTAAATGTTGAATATATCACAGAATCTCCATTTAGTTTTGAATGCCGAAGAATAACTGTATTACAGTTCGCTCAAACCAGGGATCTTGCAATTGGAGAAATTATTGGCATGCATGCCAGAAAAGGTCTCATTGATTTGAAGAATAATCATGTTAATTGGAAAGAATATCATCCAGTTGGAAGACTATTTGCGTCACATTATATTTACACGGAAAACACATTTTCATTACGCATCCCATCAGTAAATAAGTAAATAGGAGAGGGGCCTAGTGTGCCCCCGGGGGGGCTATCCGGGAGCATCCAGTTCATGCATTTCGATCAGGCCAGTGTATAAGACCTCATCAACAACCTGGCTGGCCGTCATTCCGGTTCATTTTGACATGGACACAAGGGTGCGTTTGATGTCGGGGTGGATGGTGGCACTGAGTACTGGGCGTTTCACATAGTTGTCTCGCCTAGGGACTCGGACGTTGTTTCTACTCAATCTTGGATCATTTAACGTTTTACTCCTTTGGAATTATCACTTGGAATTATCACTAATATAGGGGCATTTATTACCATTTTTTAATACGGTATTTTTGATTATATCTTCAATGTATCTGAGCATTGATAACTTGTAAATCGTTGATATAGCTACTTTTAACAAATAATATCTTTTATAGTATTAGGCATCACAAGTCTTGTAGTCAGGTAATTATTCCTGCTTACTACTTTCGTTATTTAACAAGGTTGATTTGGCCTTATTCTTTCGTGGAAAATACCTTTCTTTGACTCGTTTAAGTATAATCATGGAGCCATCGACAGATACCTCAAAGTCCGGCCATGTCAGATTACGAACCATGT
>JYMV01031028.1_pt1 | contig 11233 bp, 9 predicted proteins | sample 338911 | NCBI WGS metagenome assembly JYMV01 (sample SAMN03354496, study PRJNA234377) | hydrothermal vent metagenome | biome: Deep sea; feature: Hydrothermal plumes at the Eastern Lau Spreading Center, Western Pacific Ocean; material: Seawater | place: Tonga | collected 2009 | depth 2000 m m
GCATGTTTTCAGCAGCACGCTTTTCACGCTTCTGTTGATGATACTTAAAGCCTGTTCCTGCTGGAATCAAACGACCAACAATCACGTTTTCTTTCAAGCCTTGTAACGTATCTACACGACCAGTGGTTGACGCCTCAGTTAATACTCGAGTAGTCTCCTGGAAAGAAGCGGCAGAAATAAACGATTCAGTTGCTAATGACGCTTTAGTAATACCCATTAGTAAGCGCTGATAAGTTACTACACTCTTACCTTGGGCAGCAAGCTGTTTATTCGCTTCGATTACTCTAACGTATTCAGCCGTTTCACCATTAACAAAACTAGAATCGCCAGCATCAAGCACTTCAACCTTACGAAGCATTTGTTTAACAATAACTTCAATGTGCTTATCTGAAATGTTTACACCTTGTAGACGATAAACATCTTGAACTTCTTTAACCACATAGTTTGCTAATTTTTCAACACCTAATAAACGCAAGATATCGTGCGGATTAGACGGTCCATCAGAAATCACATCACCCCTCACAACAGTTTCACCGTCGAAAACGTTAATTTGACGCCATTTATGGATCATCATTTCAGTTGTTTCACCGTCAGTTGAAGTGATAATCAAACGATCTTTACTCTTAGTAGGATTACCAAAACTAATCACACCCGCTTCTTCTGCAAGAATTGAATGATCTTTTGCTTTACGTGCTTCGAATAAATCTGCAACACGTGGCAAACCACCAGTGATATCACTTGTCTTAGATTGGTCTTTAGGAATCTTAGCAAGCACTTCACCTGCTGAAATCACTTGATTATCTTCTAGATGAATCTTAACCATTGACGGTAGATAATGCGTTGATAATACTGTCTCAGAATCACTTTCATCAACCATCTTAATCATTGGCTTTAAGCCTTTCGCTGCAGCAGATCTATCTGCTTCACCGATCATCTCGAAGAATGTTAAACCTGTTAATGGGTCTGTATTTCTATTAACCGTAATGCCTTCTTCAAAATCAACAAAAATAACTCGACCAGATTGCTCTGTAATGATTGGATGCGTATGCGGATCCCAATCAGCAATCTTTTGTTTTGCTTTAACTGTACCACCTTCTTGAACGTGGACAATTGCACCATATGGAATCTTGTAGCGCTCTACATCTTGACCCTTAGTGTTTCGAATTGTAACCACTGTCTAGAAATAACAACCAAATCATTATTAACGTTGTTAATTGATTTAATGTCTTCGAAATGCACTGTACCTTCAACATTAACGCTAATACTACTAACAGCTGTTGAAGCTGACGCTGCACCACCAATGTGGAAAGTACGCATGGTTAACTGTGTACCCGGCTCACCAATCGATTGTGCTGCAATTACACCAACTGCCTCACCAACACCAATCTTGTGTCCACGAGCCATATCGTTACCATAACAACTCGCACAAACACCATAGCGTGTATCACACGTAATCGTAGAGCGAACTTTGATTGATTCAACACCCAACTCATTAATCTTATCCGAATTACCTAACGTGATTAAATGACCTTTTGGTACAAATACATCATAAGTATCAGGAATCAACACATCCTCTGCAACCACTCGACCTAATACTGCGGCACCCAATGTTTGCACAATATTACCGCCATCAATAACAGCTTTCATCATCATGCCGTTATCAGTACCACAATCCTCTTCAGTGACCACCAAATCTTGGCCAACATCTACTAAACGACGAGTCAAGTAACCCGAGTTAGCTGTTTTAAGTGCTGTATCAGCAAGACCTTTACGAGCACCGTGAGTAGAAATAAAGTATTGCATGTTATTCAAACCTTCACGGAAGTTTGACGTAATTGGTGTTTCAATAATTGAGCCATCTGGCTTAGCCATCAAACCACGCATACCTGCAAGCTGTCTCATTTGCGCTGGTGAACCACGAGCACCTGAATCAGCCATCATGTAAACAGAGTTAAATGAAGGTAATTTTTCAGTTTTTCCGTCTTTGGTTTCAAAATCTTCAAAACCAATTTCATCCATCATAGCTTTTGCTACTTTTTCTGAAGTTCGTGACCAAATATCGATCACTTTATTATAACGCTCACCATCTGTCACAACACCCTTGGAAAATTGCTCCTGGATGTCTTTCACTTGAGAGTCAGCTTCATCAATCATGCCAGCTTTAGAATCTGGAATGGTCATATCATTTGTACAAAAAGAAATACCTGATTTAGTTGAGTACTGGAAACCCATGTACATCATCTGATCAGCAAACATAACTGTTTCTTTTAATTCTTGTGTACGGTAACAAACGTGAATTAAGTTAGATACAACTTTTTTAGAAATAGCTTCATTGATTAAATCAAATGATAAGCCATTAGGCAAAATTCTTGAGAAAATTGCACGACCAACTGTTGTATCAACAATGCGCTTAGAACTAGGCTCGAATTTACCTGCTTCGTTTTTAACGTAATCTTGGATACGTAACTTAATATTTGCATGCAAGGTTACATGGCCAGCTTCATAGGCGTTCAATGCTTCTGAAGGCGATGTAAATACCATTCCTTCACCTTTTTGATTGATCTTATCACGAGTCATGTAATACAAGCCCAAGATCACGTCTTGAGATGGAACAATGATCGGATCGCCACTTGCAAGGTGCAATACATTATTAGAGGCAAGCATTAATGTTCTTGCTTCTAATTGTGCCTCTTCAGATAACGGTACGTGTACCGCCATTTGGTCACCATCGAAGTCAGCGTTAAATGCGCCACAAACTAATGGGTGCAGTTGAATAGCTTTACCTTCAATTAGTAATGGTTCAAACGCCTGAATACCTAAACGGTGAAGTGTTGGTGCACGGTTCAATAAGACTGGATGTTGATGCACAACTCTCTCTAATACATCCCAAACTTCAGGCAACTCAGATTCAACCATTTTTTTCGCTGCTTTGATAGTAGAAGCTAAACCTTTAGCTATAAGACGATTATAGATAAATGGCTTAAATAATTCTAACGCCATTTTCTTCGGTAAACCACACTGATGTAACTTAAGGTATGGACCACAAACGATTACAGAACGACCTGAATAGTCAACACGCTTACCGAGCAAGTTTTGACGGAAACGACCTTGCTTACCTTTGATCATGTCAGAGATAGACTTCAATGGACGACGGTTATTACCCATCACAGCACGACCACGACGACCATTGTCAATTAATGAGTCAACCGCTTCTTGCAACATACGCTTTTCATTACGTACGATAATCTCTGGTGCATCAAGCTCCAATAAACGCGCTAAACGGTTATTACGGTTAATAACACGACGGTATAGATCGTTAAGATCAGAAGTCGCAAAACGACCACCATCTAACGGCACTAATGGACGTAAATCTGGCGGAAGAATTGGCAATACCTTTAAGATCATCCACTCAGGTTTGTTGCCAGATTTAATCAATGAATCGATTAATTTAAGACGTTTATTGTATTTCTTAAGTTTTGTTTGTGATTTAGTGTTTAAGCTATCTTCACGCAAGTTTGCTGCTTCTTTTTCAAGCTGCATATCTGCTAAAACATCTTGGATTGCTTCTGCACCCATTTTAGCTTCAAATTCATCATCACCATATTCATCAAGCGCATCAAAGTACATTTCTTCAGTTAACAACTGCTTATATACTAATGGCGTTGAACCTGGATCAGTAACTAAAAATGCTTCAAAGTATAAAACACGCTCAATGTCTTTAAGAGTCATGTCCATCAACAAACCTAGGCGTGATGGCAATGATTTTAAGTACCAAATATGTGCAACAGGTGCTGCTAGCTCAATGTGACCCATACGTTCACGTCGAACTTTTGAAAATGTAACCTCAACACCACACTTTTCACAAACTACGTTGCGAAATTTCATGCGCTTATATTTACCACATAAACACTCAAAGTCTTTCATCGGACCAAATACTTTCGCACAGAACAAACCTTCTCTTTCAGGCTTAAATGTACGGTAGTTAATAGTTTCTGGCTTCTTTACTTCACCATATGACCATGAACGAATCTTTTCAGGAGACGCTAAACCAACTCTAATTGCATCAAAATCTTGCTCTTTATTTTCTTGCTTTAATATAGCTAATAAATCTTTCACTGTATTCTCCTAATTAGTGTTGCTCAAGCTCAACGTCGATACCTAATGATCTAATCTCTTTGATTAGTACATTAAACGACTCTGGCATAACAGACTCTGTCAAATTCTTACCATCAACAATGCTCTTGTACATCTTCGCACGACCAGCAACGTCATCAGACTTAACTGTTAACATTTCACGTAATGTGTGTGCAGCACCATAAGCTTCTAATGCCCACACTTCCATTTCACCAAATCTCTGACCACCAAATTGTGCTTTACCACTTAATGGTTGTTGTGTTACTAGTGAGTAAGGACCTGTAGAACGCGCATGCATCTTGTCATCAACTAAGTGATTCAATTTCAACATGTGCATGTAACCAACGGTAACTGGGCGATCAAACGCTTCACCTGTTCGACCATCGTATAATTGCTCTTGGCCAGACTCCGGTAAATCAGCAAGCTTTAGTAATGACTTGATATCTTCTTCCTTGATACCATCAAATACTGGTGTTGCCATTGGCACACCGCCTCGTAGATTCTTCGCTAATTCAATAATTTCTTCATCAGTAAATGATGCTAAGTCTTCTTGCTTACCGTATGTGTTATATACTTTATCTAAGAATTCTCTTATTTCAGCAACCATTTCAGTGCGCTTTTCATCAAGCATAGCTGCAATCTTAAAGCCTAAGCCTTTTGCTGCGTAACCTAAATGAACTTCAAGAACTTGACCAACATTCATTCGAGAAGGTACACCTAGTGGATTAAGCACAACATCTACCGTTGAACCATCTTCAAGGTAAGGCATATCTTCAATTGGAGAAACGCGTGAGATAACACCTTTGTTACCATGACGTCCAGCCATCTTATCACCCACTTGAAGTGTCTTACGTGTTGCGACATAAACTTTAACCATCTTCATAACGCCTGGTGGTAATTCTGCACCTTCGTTAATCTTAGCTTTTTCTTCTTCAAGGAATTTATCAAATTCTACTTGCTTAGCTTTTGCCTGTTTTACTAATGACGCTACTTCTTTATTAATAGCTGCATCTTCAACTTTAATTTTAGCAATGTCTTTATTTTCAAGTTTTTTCATCAACTTAGCATTAAGTTTTTCACCTGCTTTGATGTCACCTACAGCTTTTGTAATTACATTGCCAGATAATTTCAAGCGAATACGACGGTAAATATCACCATCAATAATACCAAACTCATCGTCAATATCTTTCTTAACTTTTTCTAAACGATCCGCGTCAATGCTTAATGCTCTTGAGTCTTTCTCTACACGATCACGCGTAAAGACCTGAACATCAATAACCACACCTGATTTAGACGCACCAATTCTTAATGATGAATCTTTAACGTTGTTAGCCTTCTCACCAAAGATTGCGCGTAATAGTTTTTCTTCGGGAGATAATACAGTTTCACTCTTAGGTGTTACTTTACCAACAAGAATGTCGCCACCTTTAACTCGAGCACCAACATAAACAACACCAACTTCGTCCAGCTTAGCAAGTGCAGATTCACTAACATTTGGAATATCAGCGGTAATTTCCTCTGGACCTAATTTAGTATCACGAGAATAAGCAGTTAATTCTTCGATATGAATTGTTGTATAACGATCATCTTTGATTACTTTTTCTGAGATTAGAATAGAGTCTTCAAAGTTATAACCATTCCAAGGCATGAATGCAATCTTCATGTTTTGTCCTAGTGCTAACTCACCTAAGTCTGTAGATGGACCGTCAGCTAGAACGTCATTTTCAGCAATCTTATCACCGACAACTACCAATGGTTTTTGGTTGATACAAGTATTTTGGTTAGAACGTGCGTACTTAGTTAGGTTATAAATATCAACACCTAGCTCGCCTTCTTTAGCTTGCTTAGAGTCAACACGAATTACGATACGTGATGCATCAACTGCCTCAACTACACCTGCGTGCTTTGCAGTAACACAAACACGAGAATCCGTTGCAACTACGCGCTCAATACCTGTTCCAACTAAGGGCTTTTCAGCACGAAGTGTTGGAACCGCTTGACGTTGCATATTTGAACCCATCAATGCACGGTTGGCATCATCGTGCTCTAGGAATGGAATAAGTGATGCTGCAACTGAAGAAATCTGCTTAGAATCAATATCAATTAGTGTTACTTCACTAGAATCAACCAATACAAATTCATTCTTATGACGACATGAAATTAGATCCTCTTGTAAAAGACCTTTGTCGTTAACTATTGCATTTGCTTGAGCAATCGTATGAGCAATCTCATCAATAGCTGAAACATAAATAATTTCATCTGTTACTTTGCCTTTCTTAACTATTTGATAAGGTGTCTCTAAGAAACCGTATTCATTAGTTTTAGCATAAACAGCCAAAGTGTTAATTAGACCAATGTTTGGACCTTCTGGTGTTTCAATTGGGCATAAACGACCATAATGTGATGGATGTACGTCTCGAACTTCGAAACCTGCACGTTCACGTGTCAAACCACCTGGACCTAATGCAGAAATACGACGTTTATGTGTTACACCAGATAAAGGATTTACCTGATCCATAAACTGGGACAACTGCGAAGAACCAAAGAATTCTCTAACAGCAGCAGATACAGGCTTAGAATTGATTAGATCTTGAGGTGTTAATTCATCAGTTTCTGCAAGGTTTAGACCTTCTTTAACTGATTTCTCAACACGCACTAAACCAATTCTAAACTGGTTCTCAATCATTTCACCAATCGCTCTTACACGACGGTTAGCTAGTGTATCAACATCGTCAACGCTATCGTTACCATCTTTTATGTTAATTAATAATTTGATAACACTTAAGATGTCGTCATTTGTTAGGACATGCTCGCCTGTTTCTGACTCGATACCTAAACGACGGTTTAGCTTCATACGACCAACTTTAGACAAGTCGTAACGTTCATTTTTAAAGAATAAGTTATTAAATAATAAATTAACCGCATCTTCAGTAGCTGGCTCACCTGGACGCATCACATGATAGAATTTCAGTTTCAGTATCGTCCAATCGTAGCGTGTCTGAAATGTATGCACCAGTCTCAGACTCGTTAATGTAAAGCACATCAAACTTTTTAATCTTATTTTCAATTAATACTTCTAAAACTTCTTCAGAGATAACAGTATTGGTAGCAACTAAAATTTCACCAGTCTCGGTATCAATAATATCTGCTGAAATAACTTTATCAATTAATGACTCAAGTGGTGCATTAATTACTTTGATGCCGGCAGCGTCAAGTAATTTAATATGCTTAGCAGTAATACGGCGATTCTTCTCCACAATAACATCTTTGCCAGACAGAATATCAAACTCAGCAATTGTGCCTCGTAAACGAGAAGGTGTAATACCAAGATCACATGACTTAGCTTTCATCTTAACAGACGATGTTTCAAAGAATGTTTTTAAGATTTCACCACTTGATAATCCCATTGCGCGAAGCAATGTTGTAACCGGAAGTTTACGACGACGATCTATTCTAACGAATAAATGCTCGTGATGATCAAACTCAAAATCTAACCATGAACCGTGATGAGAATAAAATCTTACCAGAAGAGTGAGTTTTACCCTTATCGTGTTCAAAGATAACACCTGGAGATCTGTGAAGTTGAGAAACTACAACACGCTCAGTACCATTGATTACAAAAGTACCTGTTGTTGTCATTAATGGAAGTTGACCTAGGTAAACCTCCTCCTCAATGATTTGTTTAACTTTACGTTTTTTCTTTAACGTAGAGCCATTTTTATCGAACAATACTAGGTTAAGTTTAACGCGCAATGTAGAAGCGAAAGTTACACCACGTAACTTACATTCTTCTACGTTAAACTTAGGCTCTTGTAATTCATAATCTACATACTCAATTTCGGCATAGCCGTTAACTGCAGTAATAGGGAAAACAGATTGAAACACTGCTTGCAAACCAATATCTTCTTTTGTTTTGCTGCCAGCTTGAATGAAGCCGTTAAAAGAATCTATTTGAATTGCTAATAAATCTGGTTCTTTCAATATTGATGTTCTTGAACCAAAGTTGTTTCTAATTCGCTTTTTTTCCGTAAATGAATAAGCCATGAATACCTCGTATTAATCGTTCTAATTCGAATAAGAAGAAATTTCTTCTTAAAATAAATCCAACCTAAATAATTTAAATAGGTTGGAAATGCACTCAATAAAGAGTGCAAATGCAATAAACACCAAAATCCCCTAGTGGGGATTTTGGGTTTTTACGCTAAACTTATTATTTAAGTTCTACGCTTGCACCAGCTTCTTCAAGCTGCTTTTGAACTTCTTCAGCTTCAGCTTTAGATGCACCTTCTTTAATAGCTACAGGCACAGATTCAACCATATCTTTTGCTTCTTTAAGACCTAAGCCAGTGATAGCACGTACTGCTTTAATAGCTGCAACTTTCTTCTCACCGAAAGATGTCATTACAACATCAAACTCGTCTTTCTCAGCTGCTGCTTCACCAGCTTCAGCTGCTGCTGCAGGTGCTGCTGCTACTGCTGCTGCACTTACACCGAACTTCTCTTCCATTGCTGATACTAATTCAACAACATCCATTACAGACATATCTGCAATTGCATTTAAAATATCTTCATTTGATAATGCCATGATATTTACTCCTTTTATTTGATTATTTGATTATTTATTTTTGTTGGGCTACTGCTGACACCACGCGAGTTACTTTAGTTGGAACTTCGTTTAAAGTTCTAGCTAGTTTCTCAACTGGTGCTAACATTAATGCCATAACTGTACTAATTGCTTGATCTTTAGTTGGAAGGTCAGCAATACGCTTAAGTTGATCTGCTTCTACAAATTCACCTGAAACGCCCAAACCTTTAACGACTAAGTCTTCATTATCTTTTACAAAATTATTGAAAACACGTGCAACTGCACCTGGATCTTCTTGCGAAAATCCAAGAATTACCGGGCCGCTAAGCACTGGTAAAACACACTCACATGTAGTTTCGTTAAATGCAATTTTAGCTAATGAATTCTTTACAACACGTAAAGTTACATCAGCATCCAAAGCACTTGAACGAAGCATAGTCATTTGTCCAACTGTCAATCCACGATACTCAGCTACGCCAACAGCAATTGCACTATTAGCTAGTGAATTTACTTGTTCGACAACAACTTTTTTTGCTTCAAGATTTAGAGCCATTTGCCTCTCCTGAACAGTTTAAAAAAGAAAGCTATATTATTATAACTTTCGCCATAGAGCACTTACGTACCCTCTACATAGGCAGACTGTATTATCAGTCATTTATGTAAAATTTCCAGGAGGAAAAATCACACCTATGGTCTTTGAGGAGCGTAAGACTAGCCTACGACCCAAAGAATTTGTTACTTGATATGGTTTTAGATATCAAGCGTGCTTAAATCAACAGAAACGCCAGCGCCCATTGTTGAAGAAACACTTAATTTTTTAAAATAAATACCTTTAGCAGAACTTGGCTTAGCTTTTTTAAGCGCTTCCATTAATGCTGTAATGTTTTCAGTTAATGCCTTAACATCAAATGAAGCTTTACCAACACCTGCATGAATAATTGCAGCTTTATCAGTACGATAACGTACTTGACCAGCTTTAGCATTTGTAACCGCGGTAGCAACGTCTGGCGTTACTGTACCAACTTTAGGGTTAGGCATTAAACCACGTGGGCCTAATATTTGTCCTAAACGTCCAACAACACCCATTGCATCTGGAGATGCGATAACTACATCATAGTTTAGATCGCCGTCTTGCATTGACTTCATTAAGTCATCCATGCCAACAACGTCTGCACCAGCAGCTTCTGCTTTAGCTACGTTATCGCCTTGTGTAAATACTGCAACACGAACACTCTTACCTGTACCATTAGGTAGTACAACTGCGCCACGTACATTTTGATCTGATTTTTTAGAATCAACACCTAGATTAACACTAATATCAATTGATTCGTCAAACTTTGCAGTTGCACAACCCTTGATTAATGTTAAAGCTTCTTCAATTGAGTATCGTTTTCCGATTTCAACTTTAGCTGCGATATCTTTTTGTTTTTTTGTTAACTTAGCCATGTGATTAACCCTCCACCGTGATGCCCATAGAGCGAGCTGTACCAGCAATAATAGTTACAGCAGCCTCCATGTCGTTTGCATTAAGATCATTCATTTTGATCGCTGCCACTTCTTCAAGTTGAGCGCGTGTGATACTACCAACTTTATCTGTATGAGGAACACTAGAGCCTTTTTTTATACCTGTTACTTTTAATATAAGTAGTGCTGCTGGTGGTGTCTTAGTAATGAATGTAAAACTACGGTCGTTATAAACTGTAATAATTACAGGTACCTTCATACCTTTATCAATCTCTTGAGTTTTCGCATTAAATGCTTTACAAAACTCCATGATGTTTACACCATGCTGACCTAGTGCAGGTCCAACTGGTGGTGAAGGATTTGCTTCTTGTGCAGGCACTTGAAGCTTAATATATGATGTAATTTTTTTAGCCATTCTTCTTCCTTGAGGGATTACCTCGTGTGGGTACATGCGCCTATTAAGCTCCCCGTTTAAAAAGCGACTTGTGTCGCTATTTTTTTTAAGTTTTTTCTACTTGCGAGAATTCTAGCTCTACTGTCGTCGTACGTCCGAAAATTAACACTTCAATTTTCAGAATACTCTTATCGTAGTCAACCGCTTCAATAGTTCCATTAAATTCATTGAATGGACCATCAATAACCAAGATTTCTTCACCAGGTTGATAAGCCACTTTAGGCTTAGGTTTATCAGCACCTTCTTGTACGCGGGCCATAATTTTATCAACTTCACGCTGAGTAATTGGAGAAGGTTTGCCAGAAGATCCACCAATAAAACCAATCACGTTATTAGTGTTTTTAACCAATAACCAGCTTGGCTCTGTAAGTTCCATATTTACTAGCATATAGCCAGGAAAGAACTTACGTTCAGCTGTCTTCTTTTGACCATCTTTAAGTTCTACCACTTGTTCAGTAGGAACCATTACTTCAGCAATTAAATCTTCAAGGCCATCTCTTACAACAGCATCTTCGATTGCAGTTTTAACTTTTGCTTCATAACCACTTCTAGCATGAAGTACGTACCATCTTTTAGACATCTATAGCTCTCTTAAT
>JYMV01025230.1_pt1 | contig 11232 bp, 11 predicted proteins | sample 338911 | NCBI WGS metagenome assembly JYMV01 (sample SAMN03354496, study PRJNA234377) | hydrothermal vent metagenome | biome: Deep sea; feature: Hydrothermal plumes at the Eastern Lau Spreading Center, Western Pacific Ocean; material: Seawater | place: Tonga | collected 2009 | depth 2000 m m
CTCTTAAAGACGAACTATCTGGTATTTATCGAAAAAATCATTGATTGCAGTTTATTAAAAAATCTGTTCAAATAATCATGAATTATGGAAGAAAATGACAAAGGTCAAACTGTTGAAAGAAATAATGAAACAGTAACTTCTATGCATGCAAGACCGCAAGAGAGTTATGCACCAACGGGAAGAACTAATATTAATGACATAAATAAAAGAAATGCCGAGCAAGAAAAACAAGAGAAGAAATCATCATACACAGTGGCAGGAATAATAGTTCTATTCATAGCATTTATTATAGTTGCGGTATACTTCCTCAGCTAAATAAAATTTATCAATCTTAGGCCTTAGCAAAAAAACTACAACAAGCCAAAATTACCAAACAAGAAACCTTTGAAATTCATCAAGATTTACCTTTGAATATTATTCACTAATTTTATCTTATTTTTTTTTACTACTTACTTTACCATATTGATTTGTTATTATTAAAATGAATGTCAAAAATAAAAGATCTTAAAAAAGAACACAAAAAACTTGAAATCATAACAAAAAAAGCCACAAAGCAAAGATTAAACGATCGTGCCTCTGATTCCTGGATGAATTTAAGAGATTTGAAAAAGTTAAAGCTAAGACTTAAAGATAAGATTAATCAGTTAAAGCATTAATTTTATCTTTTTCTCTCATAATCCCAAGTCTTTCCGCAACTTCTTGATAAGCTTGAATTATATTTCCTAAATCTTTCCTGAACCTATCTTTATCTAATTTTTTTTTACCACAACCTACAAGTGTCAGGACTTATTTCGTCTGCTAACATAATTTGCGATTTGCCATTTTTTTTTAATCTTCCAAATTCTAACTTAAAATCAACAAGTTTTATTCCTGTTTTTTTAAACATTTCTGATAAAAAAACGTTTATTTTTAAACATGTTGAAGTAATGTGGTTGAGTTCAAATGCCGTAGACCAACTAAATGCAAGTATATGCTCTCTAGCAATTAATGGATCACCTAACTCATCACTCTTGTAACAGTATTCAAATAGAGGTTTTTTTAAAACAGTTCCATCTGGAATTCCTAGTCTTTTAGTTAAGGAACCTGTAGCTATATTTCTAACTATGAATTCTATGGGAATTATTTCTAGTAAATGTATAAGTTGCTCACGCGCATTTAATCTCTTTATTAGGTGAGTTTTAATACCAACTTTATCAAGTTTTTGAAAAATGTGCTCAGATATTTTGTTGTTTAAAATTCCTTTTCCTTCAATAGTAGATTTTTTTTGATTATTAAATGCAGTAGCGTGATCCTTAAAATATTGAATAGCAGTATTTTTTTTTGGACCTTCATAAAGAATTTTAGCTTTTCCTTCGTAAATTTTTTTTCCTTTTTTCATAAAATGTTAAATATTTTTATTTCAGTCTTTTGGTGTTTGAGGAACTTTTTGTTCCATCGCTTTTATATATTTATCAAGTTTTTTAGCTATATTTATGTCTTCTAGTGCTAAGATTCTAATTGCAAAAAGAGCAGCATTTTTTGCTCCAGCATTACCAATGGCAAATGTTGCAACTGGTACACCCCCTGGCATTTGAACAGTAGACAATAGGCTATCGAGACCAGATAACTTGCTATTCATAGGAATCCCAAGCACAGGCAATGTGGTTAGAGCCGCAGTTACTCCAGCGAGGTGCGCCGCACCGCCTGCGGCTGCTAAAATAACTTTTATCCCTCTTTTTTTAGCGTCATTTGAAAAATTTTTATGTCTATCAGGAGTTCTATGTGCAGAAATAATCTTACATTCATGTGGGATTGAAAATTCTTTTAAGATTTTACTAGCAGGTTTTACAAACTCCCAGTCTGACTGACTGCCCATGATAATACTAACCAAGGTATTTTTTTTATTACTCACTGTATATGTCTCCATCCTATATCTTTTCTGAAATATCCATCTTTCCAATCTATCTTATTAACAATTCTATAGGTATTATTTTTAGCATTTTTCAACGTTGATCCCATGGCACTTATTGACAGCACTCTGCCTCCTGTTGCTAACCAATGATTTCCATTTTTTTTTGTACTTGCGTGAAAAACATATTTAGATTTATCATTAGTAATTTCATTTAAACCGTTAATTATAGTGTTTTTTTTATAATCCTTAGGGTAGCCTTTTGATGACAATACAACATTCATGCAGAAGTTGTTTTCCCATTCTGGTAACTTGAATTGATTTAAATTTCCAGTACTGGAAGCAAGTAGCAAGTCTAATAAATCCGTTTTTAATCTTGGAAAAATAGTTTGAGCTTCTGGATCACCAAATCTTACGTTTATCTCAAGTATTTTAGGGCCGTTTTTGGTCAAGATAAAACCTGCGTAAAAAACACCTGAAAATAAAATGCTACTATTTTTTAAATCATTAATTATGGGTTTTACAAATTGTTCAACGAAGTCATTTATATGATTATGTTTAATAAAAGGTACAGGGCTATATGCTCCCATTCCTCCGGTATTGGGACCCACATCACCTTCTCCAATCTTTTTGTGGTCTTGAGCTGTCGTTAACGGCAAAATAAAACCATTAGTATCAACTAGTGCAAAAAAACTAATTTCCTCGCCCTCGAGAAATTCTTCTATTATTATATTTTCACCAGAAGAACCAAATATTTTTTCTGACATTATTTTTTTTATATTTTCAACAGCTTCTTCTTTGCTGTATACAATAATTACTCCTTTACCTGCCGCTAATCCATCAACTTTAATAACTGTAGGAAAATTTACTTCATTTAAAAAATTGATTGCATCTTTTTCTTTATTAAATACAGAATATTTTGCGGTTGGAATATTATGTTTTTTACAAATATTTTTCATAAAGATTTTTGAAGTTTCGAGCTGTGAGGATATTTTATCTGGACCAAAAGTAACAACTTTTTCTTTTTTTAGTTCGTCTACGATTCCATTACTAAGCGGAAGTTCAGGTCCAATTACAACAAAGTCTATCTTTTGTTTTATACAAAAATTAACAACATCTATATTATTCATTGGATTAATATCGAAACAATCTGCTAATTCTTTGATCGAGTCGCTACCAGGAATACAATATAATTTTTTGCAAATAGGAGATTTTTTTATAAACATACACAATGCATGTTCTCTACCTCCATTTCCTATAACAAGAACTTTCATTAGTGATTTTTATTTTTTATTTTATTTAAATTTTGAAGACATAAAGCTTAATTGATCTTGCTCAAAATTTTTATCATTTACGTCAATTGGTTTAACTGGATAATCTCCAGTGAAACAATGGTCAGCAAATTGAGGGTAGGATGAGTTTCTTGTTTCATATCCCATAGATTTATACAATCCCTCAATTGATAAAAATTGTAATGTTTTTGCGTTAATAAATTTTTGCATACCTTTAAGATCAAGTTTTGAGGCAAGCAGTTCATCTTTATTTGGTGTATCAATCCCGTAATAATCTGGATACTTTATAGGTGGACAAGCAATTTTTAAGTGAACTTCTTTTGCACCAGACTCATAAAGCATTTTAATGATTTTGACAGAGGTTGTTCCTCTTACTAATGAGTCATCGATCAAAATTAAAGTTTTATTTTTAATGAGAGGCTTATTTACATTATGTTTAAGTTTGACTCCTAAACTTCTTATTTGTTGGGTAGGTTCTATAAACGTTCTGCCAACATAATGATTTCTAATAATTCCTAATTCAACATTACTTTTTATTTCTTCAGAGTATCCTATTGCAGCAGGAACTCCGGAGTCAGGCACAGGTATTACTAAATCAGCTTCTAAATTTGATTCTCTTGCTAACTCTGCACCCAATCTTTTTCTGTACTCATAAACACTTATATTTTTGATGATACTATCCGGTCTTGAAAAGTATATATATTCAAAAATACATGGTCTTTCTTTTACTTTAGGAAAAGGCTTTATACTCTCTATTCCATTTTCTGTTATAACAACTATTTCGCCATTTTGAATTTCTCTAATAAATTTTGCACCAATTATATCGAAAGCACAAGTTTCTGACGCTAAAATATAAGATTTGTTTAATTTACCTAATACTAAAGGACGGATTCCAAACGGATCTCTAATTCCTATCAGCTTATTATTTGTTAAAATTGTTAATGCATAACCTCCTTGTATTTTAAAAAGTGCTTCAATTATTTTATCAATTATTTTTAATCTTTTTGATCTTGCAATTAATTGAACTATAGTTTCTGTGTCAGATGTTGTTTGAAAAATAGAGCCATTTTTAACTAATTCTTTTCTAAGATATCTAGCATTACTTAAATTTCCATTATGAGCAATAGCAATACCTCCAACATGAAGATCAGCATAAAATGGTTGAACATTTTTAATTACATTATTACCAGCCGTTGAATATCGGTTATGACCAATTGCGCAATTTCCAGGTAATCTATTTAAGACTTTTCCTTTAGTAAAATTATCTCCGACTAATCCAAGTCTTCTTTCAGAATAAAATTTTTTTCCGTCAGAGGTAACAATACCACATCCTTCTTGACCTCTATGCTGTAGTGAATGCAAGCCTAAAGCTGTAAGAGCTGCTGCATCTTTGTTATTTAAAATACCAAAAACTCCACACTCTTCTTTTAATTTATCTTAAGTTTCACAAATTTTTAATTTCTGAAGCTATTTTTTTAAGTGCTCTAGGATAAATTATATGTTCTTTTTCTAGTATTCTATCAGAAAGAGTTTGTACATTGTCATTGTGCATAACTTTTACTTTTTCTTGTAAGATAATTTCTCCATCATCAATTTTTTCATTAACAAAATGAACAGTACAACCAGCGTAGGATGCTTTTTCATTTATAACCTGTTTTTGTGGATTAAGTCCTTTATTTTTAGGAAGATAAGAGGGATGTATATTAATGATTCTGTTTTGCCAAGAGTAGACAAATTTTTTGGATAATATTTGCATAAATCCAGCTAAGCATATCAGTTCAATTTTGTAATTTAATAATATCTTTTGGGAATTAGTTTCAAATTCCGATCTGCTAAACTTTTTTTTATCAAATATTTTTACAGGTACATAATGATTTTTTGCTAATTGAATACCTGGAGCAGATTCATTATCTGTTAGGACTACTAGAATTGAAGCTGGAAAGTCTTGACTTTTTGTCGCTTTAATTAACGACTCCATATTGCTTCCTCTACCAGAAAAAAATATAGCAGTGTTAATTTTTTTCAAGCTATTATACAACGTTCCTCATTTTTTATAGTTTTTACAATTTTTCCAATAACAAAAAATTTTTCATTATTATTTTTTAAAAATTTCTGTATTTTTTTCAGATCATTTTTAGAAATTATTAAAGCCATACCGATTCCACAATTAAAGGTAGATAACATTTCTTTATCATTAAGTTTTGCAATTTTTTTAAACCACGAAAAAAGATTGTCATTAGGTAAATTTTTCAAATTTAGCTTTATAGATAACTTCTTTGAAATTATTCTAGGTAGATTTTCTGTTAAACCCCCGCCCGTGATATGGGCAATACCTTTTACGTTAATTAGTTTAGTAATTTTAGCTATTAGGTTGTAATAAAGTTTTGTTGGTTTTAGTAAGGCAGTAGCAAGATTTTTATCTTTTGATAAAAAAGGAGGCCTAGCACTAAGAGAAATTTTTTGTTCTTTTATAACTTTTCGAATTAATGAATATCCATTTGAGTGGAAGCCTGAAGAAGGAAGCCCTAATATAATATCATCAGGTTTAATATCATCTATTTTTGGTAAAATCTTTTTCCTTTCAACTATACCAACGCAAAAACCCGCTAAATCAAAGTCTTTTTTCTTATAAACCCCCGGCATTTCTGCTGTTTCGCCTCCAATTAGTAAACAATTATTTTTTTTACAAGCAGCTGTGATGCTCTTCATTATTTTAATAAAGAAATTTTTTTTTATTTTACTTGATGCAAAATAATCTAGAAAAAACAATGGTTCAGCACCATGGCAAATTATATCATTTAGACACATGCCAACTAGATCGAATCCAAGACCATCTAATTTATTTTCAGAAATGCCCAAAAGAATTTTTGTTCCAATTCCATCGGTAGATGTAACTAAAATTGGATCTTTATATTTGCACGATTTCAAATCGAACAAACCACCAAAACTACCAATTTTTCCCATTTTGCCTGGTCTATTTGTTTTTGAAGAAAGAGGTAGTATCTCCTTAATTAGATCATCGGTTGAAAGAATATCAACACCCGCTTCTTTATAGACAGCCATAAATAATTTTATTTGTTATAAGAGAATCTCGATAATTTTTTATAACACATTTTTATTAATGTACGAACAAATTCAAATATTTAATAAATTTAAAACTGGTAGTGAAAAAAATTTACAGTCTTTTTTTGGTAAAAATGTAATTAAAAATATTAAAATTTGTGATATTTACAGATTTAATAAGAGTTTAGGCCAAAAAGATTATTTGCTCGCGTGTGAGTTGTTGCACAACCCAATTTCTCAAGAGTTGTTTTCCAGAAAAAATATTCATGAAATATTAAAAAAATTCGGGAATTTTTCGTGGATTTTAGAAATCGGATACTTATCTGGTGTAACAGATAATCTTGGTAATACAGCGACAGAAATTGTTTGTGAAAAACTTCGCCTTAAACAAAACAGTTTTAAAATAAGCAGCTCTCAATTATTTTTAATATCGACTAATAACAAATCGGTGATTAAAAAAATAGCCAACGAATATTCTAATGTTCTCGTAAACAAAATTGTTTTAAAAAGCTTTAAAGAATTTATTAAAGATAAAACTGATATACTAGAACAGCATACGAATGGTTTTAAAGACAGAAGCATTACAAGATCGGTTAATCTAAATTTAAGTGAAACAAATTTAAAAAAAATTGGCAAAGAGGGAATTAAAGATGAAAGAGGAAAACGCAGAGGAACTCTTGGTCTAGATGTTCAGTCGTTAAAAGCAATTAAAAGATACTTTAATGTCAAAGGTAGAAAGCCAAAAGATATTGAAATTGAAACTCTTGCTCAAACTTGGTCGGAACATTGTAAGCATAAGATTTTTTCTTCAAAAATTGATAATTTGAAAAAAGGGTTATTTGATACTTATATTAAGGGCGCTACTAACAAAATAATAAAAAAAAGAAAGGATGATTTTTGTATATCATTATTTTCAGACAATGCAGGTGGAATTAGTTTTGATAAAAATTGGGTAGTTTGCCATAAGGTAGAAACACATAATACTCCATCGGCACTGGATCCATTTGGTGGATCGCTCACTGGAATTACTGGAGTTAACAGAGACTGTATAGGCTTTGGCAAAGGCGCTAAACCCATTTGTAACACATATGGTTTTTGTTTTTCTTATCCAGACAGTAACCATGAGTTATATAGATCAAGAAATAAAAAAAATAAATTACTATCATCAAGGTTTATTATAAACGGAGTCATTAGTGGAGTTAGAGTAGGTGGAAATTGTTCAGGGATTCCAACTCCACAAGGCTTTGTTTATTTTGATGATGGATATTCTGCAAAACCGTTGGTTTTTTGTGGAACTGTAGGATTAATTCCAAAAAAAATAAAAGGTAAGTTTGCGCATTTTAAAAAAGCAAGACCGGGAGATAAAATTCTTATGATCGGAGGAAGAGTTGGAAAAGATGGTATTCATGGAGCAACATTTTCTTCAGAAGAGTTAGATACAAGAAGTCCAGTTACTGCAGTACAAATAGGCGATCCAATCACTCAAAAAAAATTTTCAGATGCAATTATTAAGGAGCTTAGAGATAAAAATTTATATAACAGTATAACTGATAACGGGGCAGGAGGTCTTTCTTCTTCGGTTGGTGAAATGGCTAAAGAATCGGGAGGATTTATTGTCGATCTTGATTTAGTGCCACTAAAATATGCAGGTTTGCAACCTTGGGAGATATGGATCTCAGAATCACAGGAAAGAATGACTATGGCCGTATCAACTAAAAATCAAAAAAAAGTGATTCAATTATTAAATAAAAGAGGGGTAGAAGCATCAGTCATTGGAAAATTTGTAAAAAAAAAAAAGGCTATAGTTAGATACAAAAATAAAGAAATTTTAAATATGGATATGAATTTTCTTCATGAGGGATATCCAAGAAAATTGCTTAAAAGCAGAAAACCTCTAATTGTTCAAACAAAATCAGCCCAAATAAAAATAAGCAACCATAAGAGAGCGTTGTTAAAAATATTGTCTAGTCCAAACATTACCTCTAAAGAATTTATCAGTTCGCAATATGATCATGAAGTTCAGGGCACTTCAGTTATTAAACCACTTCAGGGCATCGGTAAGGTTTTTTCTGATTCAACGGTTATAAAACCTCTTTTCAATTCAGATAAATGTGTAGGCGTATCTCAGGGTATCTATCCCAACTATACAAATATCGACGCATACAATATGGCAGCTTGCTGTATAGATACTGCGGTAAGAAATCTTATAGTAGTAGGATGTGAATTATCAACCATAGCTCTTTTGGATAACTTTTGTTGGTGCAGTCCAGAAAATTCTGAAAAACTTTATCAGTTAAAAATGGCATCAAAGGCTTGTTACGATTTGTCATTAACTTTTGAAACACCTTTTATTTCTGGAAAAGATAGTATGTATAATGATTTTAACGGCTACGATAAAAGAAATAGGAAAATTAAAATTTCAATTCCACCAACACTCTTAATATCTTCTATTGGTATAATTAAGAGTTATAATAATTTGTTAACAATAGTGCCCCAGGCTATTGAGGATCTTGTATACATTATAGGAACAACAGGTAATGAAATGGGAGGATCTGAATTTGCAAAGATCTTTGATTTTAAAAATGATAATGTTCCACAAGTTTATAAAAAAACTGCAAAAGTAAATTATATTAATTTTTCAAAAGCCAATCAAAATAAATTAATTGCTTCAGCTATCAGTGTTGGAATTGGGGGTTTAGCTATAGCTTTGTCAAAGATGGCAATAGCTTCACAAAAAGGGTTAAAAGTAAATTTAAGCAATATCAACACAATTAACAGGGAAATAGACAATAATCATATTCTTTTTTCTGAGTCACAAAGCAGAATCGTTGTTACCGTTAATCCATCCAATAAAAAAAAATTTGAAAGTTATTTTAAAAAAAATCAATTATCACTTATAGGAAAAATAATAAAAAGTAAAAAAATTGTTTGCATGATGTGTAACAAAGATGAGTTTGAAGTTGATATTAGTTCCTTAAATAACAAATATAAACAGGATTTATTTAATTAATGAGAGTTTTGATTTTATCAGGATATGGAATTAATTGCGAAGATGAAACTCTTAACGCATTTAAAACTGCGGGGATTAAAGGTGCTATTATTCACGTTAATGATCTAATTGAAAATCCTAAAAAGTTAAAAAATTTTCAAATTTTAGCCTTACCAGGTGGTTTTTCTTATGGAGATCATACAGGCTCTGGAAATGCAATGGCTCACAAGATTAAAAATAATTTATTTGAATATATTGTGAATTTTATCGAACGAGATAAATTAGTTCTCGGTATTTGTAATGGATGTCAAATTTTAATTAATCTCGGAATTGTTCCAGCTTTAGAAGGGTATAAAAGAGAGGTCGCATTAGTAGAAAATGATATTGCAACATATCAGTGCAGGTGGGTAAAATTAAAAGTTGTTAACAAACGAGGTCCTTGGTTAAAAAAAATTAACCATCTATATTTACCTGTTGCTCATCAAGAAGGAAAATTTATTGCAGATAAAAAGATTATAGATAAATTAAATAAAAAAAAATTGATTGTATGCAAATATGTAAATAATTATGGTTTCAGTTTCCTTACAATCCGAATGGTTCAATGGAAGATATTGCTGCTATTGCCAATTCAAAAGGCAACGTATTAGCGATGATGCCTCATCCTGAGAGGGCACTGTACTTTTTACAGAAACCGGATTGGATTAGTCGAAAAGGTAAAATAGACAACAAATTGCTATTCAAAAATGAATTATATGCCGACGGTTATAAAATTTTTAAAAATGCTTATAATTATTTTAAATAAAATCTTATTTTCTACAACACTACAAGAACACGACAACGAGTTCAGAGTAAATCAGCAATAAGCAGAATGCAATGATTTTAAAATAGAGTTGGCAAACTATTTATGCTAGTTTTTTAGTGTTGACCTAGAATGTTTATGAATTACCAATGAAAAAATCAGATTTTTTTCAATTTACAAATGGATCTAAAATCCCCTTACCTTTTAGCGATAAGGAATATGAGAATCGACTTAAAGGTTTAAGAAAAATAATAGCTGAAAACAATCTCGACGCTGTAATTTTAACTTCCATGCAAAACATCGCATACTATTCTGGTTTTCTTTACTGTTCATTTGGAAGACCATTTAGTTGCGTAGTTACTTCTAAACGTAGCACAGTAGTTTCAGCAAATATTGACGCTGGCCAACCGGGACGTAGGTGCTATGGAGAAAATCTTATTTATACAGATTGGCAAAGAGATAATTATTTTAAAGCAGTTATTTCTCTTGTGGGAAAAGTAAAGAGAATAGGTATTGAGAACGATCATTTAACTATAGAGCGACATCAAAACTTAAAAGATTCTCTTGGCAAACCAGAAACAATTGATATTGCGCCATCTACTATGTTGCAAAGAATGATTAAGTCTGAGGAAGAAATTACTTTGATAAAAAGCGGTGCAAAAATTGCTGATATCGGCGGAGAAGCTCTTGTAAAAGAAATTAAAATTGGGGCTTCAGAAATTGATATAGCCATGGCTGGTCGGGATGCTATAGAGAAGGCTATAGCTAAATTTCATCCGCATTCAGAACTTAGAGATACTTGGGTGTGGTTTCAGTCCGGAATTAATACTGACGGTGCTCATAATCCAGTGACTACAAGAAAACTTAAACGTGGCGATATTCTTTCATTAAATACTTTTCCTATGATTTCTGGATATTATACCGCACTAGAAAGAACACTTTTTGTTGGCGAAGTTGATAATGCTTCTCTAAAAGCTTGGGAAGCAAATGTTAAAGTTCACCGTCGTGGTCTTGAGCTCATTAAACCAGGAATTAAATGTTCAGAAGTAACGTCAGAACTTAATAATTTATTTTCAGAACTTGGATATCTTCATCGTCGTACTTTTGGTTACGGACATTCATTTGGACTTTTAAGTCCATATTATGGCCGAGAAGGTAAACTTGAATTTCGTGAAGATATTGAGACAGTTTTAAAGCCAGG
>JYMV01040519.1_pt1 | contig 11228 bp, 14 predicted proteins | sample 338911 | NCBI WGS metagenome assembly JYMV01 (sample SAMN03354496, study PRJNA234377) | hydrothermal vent metagenome | biome: Deep sea; feature: Hydrothermal plumes at the Eastern Lau Spreading Center, Western Pacific Ocean; material: Seawater | place: Tonga | collected 2009 | depth 2000 m m
TAGTTTTTAATTCATCTTTTTCAAAAAAATATTTATTTTCTAATTTTTTATCAATATTATTTACAACCAATTTTAAATTTTTATTCATTGATTTTATGTTTATTAATTAATGGAATCTGCAACATTGTAAAAATAAAAGTGATTGGCAACATTCCCCATACTTTAAAATTTACCCAAAACTCTTCTGAGAATGTTCTCCAAACTAATTCATTTGTTAAAGCTAATACAAAGAAAAAAATCATCCATCTTTTATTTAGTATATTCCAGCCTTCATTACTTAGAATTATAGATTTTCCTAAAACTTTTTTTAGAACAGGTTCATTTGTAAAATATTTGCCAAATAATAAAGCAAAACCAAATAAAATATTTATGATTGTAGGTTTTATATAAATAAATACAGGATTATCAAAATAAATTGTTAATCCACCAAATAATGTAATTAAAATTCCTCCAATTAAAGGAACCATTGGAACTTTTTTCTCAAGCAGCCAAACAACAATTAATGCAATTAATGTTGCAATTATAAAGGGTGGAATAGCAACTTTTAAATTTTTGTCACTATTATAATAAAAGAAAAAAAAGACCATTAACGGTCCGAAGTCTGTGACAAATTTGACAAAAGATTTATTCACTAGCGAATATACTAACAGATTAGCAAAACTTTTATATTTTTTTATTGATTTTTTTTTTTAAATATTCATATTTAAAACAATGGCAATTCAAAAAGCAAAGTTTTCAATTGGCGATGTAGTGAAACACAAACATTTCGAATTCAGAGGTGTGATTTATGATGTTGATTTTGAGTTTAATAATTCAGAAGAATGGTATCAGTCTATTCCAAAAAATGTTCGTCCAAAAAAAGATCAGCCATTTTACCATTTGCTTGCTGAAAATGATGAAATTACTTATGAAGCATATGTATCTGAGCAAAATTTGTTAGTTGATGATTCTGAGGAGCCAATTAAACATCCATTAATTAATGAAATTTTTTCAGGTAGAAAAGGTTCAAGCTATTTTAAGCCTTCAAATTAAGTAAATCATTTTTTTAACACATTTAGCTCAAATCTTCGACATATCACTCAATTAAGCTGAATTATATTCTGATCAAGGATGTTAAACGTTTCCCTTATATTGTCTCCCTCTACATTCTTGATCGGAATAATGTTTTAAATTAGTAATTAAATAATCTTTTTTATATATATAATTTCAAGATGTTAAAATCTTTTGAACCAAATAAAATATTTTTAATTACGTCTAGAGCACCTAAGTACGTTCTTTTTTTGTTTATAATTGTTTTATCTATTGGTTTAACTGAGGCACTTATTTTATCTCCAGAGGATTATAAACAAAGTCATTCTGTTAGAATTATGTATGTTCATGTTCCATCGGCTTGGATCTCACTTGGAATATTTTCACTTATTGCTTTTTTATCTTTAGGTGTTTTTATTTTTAAAAATAAAAACTTTTCTTTAATATCTAAAAGTTTGGCACCTTCAGGTTTTGTATTTAATATAATTGCTTTAGTTACAGGTGCTATATGGGGCAAACCAACCTGGGGAACTTGGTGGGCATGGGACGCAAGAATTACATCAATGTTAATCTTAGCTTTATTTTATTTAATGTATTTGTTGTCATGGAGAATTTTTGAAAACAAAGAACAAGTAATTAAAATTACTTCAATAATTGCTATTTTAGGTTTTATAAATGTTCCTATAGTAAAGTTCTCAGTTGACTGGTGGTCAACCTTACATCAGGCTTCTTCTGTAAATATTTTGTCAAAAACGTCGATACACTCAACTATGTTAATACCATTAGCAATTATGACTGCGGCATTTACACTATTCTCAATATTAATTTTTTTAATGAAATATAATACGGAACTGATAAAAATTAAAAATAAAGGACTAGATAGATTATGATTAATGAAATAATTTCAATGAATGGATATGGACTTTATGTGTGGTCTGCATTTTCTTTTACATTGATAAGTTTTGGATCTCTATTTTTATTAACTAAATTGCAATTATTAAAAGAACAAAGAAAGTTTATTTATAAATTTGGTTCATTAAGCACTGAAAAAGTAAGAGCTGCAAAAAAACAATATATTAATAAAGAGATATTATTAGGAACTTTAAACTCTAAAATTTAACTTATAACATCATGTATGGTAAAAAAAGTTAAGTTAAGAATTTTATTTTTATTTTTAGTAGTAGCATCAGTTATTTTATCGGTTTACTTAGTTTTAAAGTCACTTGAAGAAAATGTTGTTTATTTTCTTTCTCCAACAGAAATTAAAAATTTAACTGAAATAAATCAAAAAAGAATTAGAATTGGCGGAATGGTAAAAGATCAATCAATAATTATAAAGTCGGATAAAATTAATTTTATAGTTACTGATTTTAAAAATGAAATTAATGTGAGTTATTCAGGATCTGTTCCAAATTTATTTGCTGAAGGTAAAGGTGTAGTCGCGGAAGGATATTTAAAAGATAGAAGCTATTTCAATGCAGTTAAAATTTTAGCAAAACATGATGAAAATTATATGCCGCCGGAAGTAAAAGAAGCTTTGGAGGATAAATAATTTGTTAGCTAATCAAATTGGATATTATTCTTTAATTTTGGGTCTAATTTTTTCTGTATTAATTATTCCAATATCTGTAAAAAATTTTAATAATAATAAAAGTATTGATACCAGAATTTTTTCTATATCTTTTTTTCAATTTTTTTTCGTAATGGTAAGCTTTTTGGGATTAATTTTTTCATTTGTTAATTCTGATTTTAGCAATGAGACAGTTTTTAATAATTCACATACTACAAAACCATTATTTTATAAAATTTCAGGAACTTGGGGCAATCATGAAGGCAGTTTATTACTTTGGTTATTAGTTTTAACTTTATTTATTTTTTTATTTTTAATTAAATCTAGTAAACAACCAAAGAAATACAGAATTCTTACATTATTTTTTCAGCAAATAATTATAATTGGTTTTTTTTTATTTCTTTTAAAAACATCAAATCCTTTTAATCATTTGTTTCCAATACCAAAAGAAGGGTTAGGTCTTAATCCAATATTACAAGATCCTGCTTTAGCCATTCATCCACCAATTTTATACTTGGGTTATGTTGGCTCATCAATAATATTTTCAGCTTCTCTTGCTGCAGTTACTCAAAATTATATTTCAAAAGTTTGGGCCAAACATATTAAAGTTTGGATTTTAGTTTCATGGTGTTTTTTAACACTTGGAATCATGCTTGGTTCAATATGGGCTTACTATGAACTTGGCTGGGGTGGTTTTTGGTTTTGGGATCCTGTTGAAAATGTTTCCTTGATGCCGTGGTTGTGTTTAACAGCATTGTTACATTGTATTATGGTTTTAGAAAAAAGATTATTTTTTACTTCTTGGGTTTGTCTGGAACCTTTTTAGTTAGGTCAGGTATACTTAATTCTGTTCATACATTTGCAAATGATCCTGAAAGAGGAATATTTATTTTAATTTTTTTATTTGTTTTAATATTTATATCTTTGATAATTTTTTTTGTATTTCATAAAGAAAATAATAAAAAAATTGTTAAAATTTACTGGCTAAGTAAAGAAACATCAATTTTAGTTAATAATTGGTTTTTGATGTATTTTTTATCTGTAGTGTTAATTGGAACTGTATATCCAATTTTTTTAGAAGTTTTATCTAGTGAAAAAATTTCAGTCGGTCCACCCTTTTATCATAAATTAATTATTCCTTTTTTAATTCCTTTTTTATTATTTATGTCAATTGGACCAAATTTAAATTGGATTAAATCCAAGATTAAAAAAGTTAGGATAGAAATTATTATATTATTTGTAATTTCATTATTGGTGTCACTTTTAATTTCAAGAAAAATTGGTTCGGTAAATTTAATTAATATTGTTTTAATTTCAGCTGCTTTTTATTTATTTTTTATTACTACAAAAGATTTTTTTTCGAAAAAATTTAAAAACTATCCTCAAAAAATATCGCACTTTGGTTTTAGTTTATTAATTTTAAGTATTTTATTAAATAGTATTTTTTCTAGTGAAGTGATAACTAATTTAAAAGTTGGTGAAAAATTTAGCTTCAAGGAAGAGAGTATTACATTTGAATCGATAGAAAATACTAAAAGCAAAAATTATCGATCAATTATTGGTCATTTTAAAATTGAAGATAAGCAAAAAAACTCAATTCAACTAAAACCAGAATTAAGAATTTATGACCAACCATTTACTATTACAAGTGAGGCAGATATTAAAACTACTTTATATTATGATAAATTTTTAGTTATGAATTTAGTTAAAGGAAATGAATACTTTAATGTTAGATATCAATTTAAACCTTTTATGATTTGGATTTGGATTTCAACTTTATTATTAATTATTGGAGGAGTCTTTAGTTTATTTAAAAGAATATATGAAAAATAAGATTTTATTATTTACGATTGTATTATTTTTCATTTTTTGTTTTGTTATTTTATTCAAAGGCTTAAATAATTCTAATATATATGTTCCTAAAACAATATCTGAAAAGACTTTAGTTAATTTTAATTCAAAAGATCTATTTTCAGAAATTGAAATTTCTTCCGATCAAATATTTGTTGGAAATGAATTTTATATTTTAAATATCTGGTCTTCATGGTGTGGTCCTTGTAGAGATGAGCATCCACAATTAATGCAACTTAGTAAAAATTCATCAGTAAAGTTAATTGGATTAAATTATAAGGACAATCCAAAGAATGCGAAAAAATTCATCGACATATTGGGGAACCCTTATTCAATGATTATTATTGATGAAAATGGAACAATATCAATCGAACTAGGGGCTTATGGCGTTCCTGAAACATACATAATTAACAAAGATAAAAAAATTATAAAAAAATTTATAGGTCCTTTAAGTGAAGAATCTATTGAAGAGATAAATTTAATTTTAAAATGAAGCTACTAAAGATTTTTTTGATTATTTTTTTTATTTTTAATTTTACTCAGCTTAATTCTGTTGAGAATAATAATGAGTTAATAAATAAAATTTCTAAAAATATTCGTTGTTTGATTTGCCAAGGTCAATCTGTATATGATTCCCAATCTGATTTTGCATTAAGCATGAAATTAGTAATAGAAAAAAAACTTAATGAAGGATTAAAAGAAAAAGAAATTTATGAATATCTAATAGATCAATATGGTCAATGGATCACTTATGATCCTGAGTTTAATCAAAAAACCCTTATTCTATGGACATTGCCAATATTGTTATTTATTATAGGAGGTGCAATAATATTCAGAAAATTAATAGTTCTAAAGTAGTTACTAATATATAGAAAGATTATAATTTTAAATTTATGCAAATAATAAAATTCAATAATTTTATTACTTTAATCTTAGTTCTTTTTTTGTTTTTTACTCAAGCTAATGGAGAAAATAAAAAAATTTCTAATGGTAAACATGAAATAAATTTATATGGTGGTGTGTTTGATTTTAGTGATGATAAACAAAAAGCAGGTTTATTTGGAATTCAACATCAGAATGAAACTTTACAAAGAGATACATTTTTGGGAAATTTATCTCCTATAACAGGAGGTTTTGTAACTGAAAATTCTACAGTATATGTATATTCAGGTGTTGAGTGGAACTTTGATTTAGGAGGAATTAATTTTACTCCAAGTTTTAGTCCAGGTCTTTACAGCAAAGGAGATGGAAAAGATCTAGGTCATATTTTAGAATTTAAGTCTGAGGTTCAAGCATCTTTTAATATTTCAGAAAATACTAGCTTAGGAATGTCTTATAATCATATATCAAATGTAAGTTTAGGAGATAAAAATCCCGGTGCAAACAGTTATGTGGTGAATTTTCTCAAAAAGTTTTAGTCTACTATTATGAACCTAAAGGATTGTCATAATTTTGAAGACTTTAGAAAGTTAGCAAAAAAAAAATTACCCTCTCCTATTTTTCATTACATTGATGGTGGCTCAGATGATGAAGTCACACTAAAAAGGAATACAGAATCATTTAATGATTGTGATTTAATTCCAAATGTTTTAGCAAATGTTGATAATATAGATTTATCTACAACAGTTTTAGGGCAAAAAATTGATTTTCCACTTTTTCCTTCTGCTACAGCTATGCATCGTCTTTATCATCATGAAGGAGAAAGAGCTACGGCAAAAGCAGTAGAAAAAATGGGTACAATTTTTGGTACTTCGACAATGGCAACAACTAGTATTGAAGAAATTGGCGAGTTATCAAAAGGTCCTAAATTATTTCAACTTTATATTCATAAAGACAGAGGACTTACAGATAATTTAATAGAAAGATGTAAGAAAGCTGGTTTTAACAGTATGTGTTTAACTGTTGATACAGTGGTAGCAGGTAATAGAGAAAGAGATAGAAGAACTGGATTTACAACTCCTCCAAAATTAACATTAGGAAGTTTGCTTAGTTTTGCACTACACCCTGGTTGGACTTTAAATAATTTAATTCATGAAAAGTTTAAATTAGCCAATATTGTTCATATGACTGAAAAAGGAACCAGTATTGATAAATCAGTTATCGATTATATAAATGAACAGTTTGATCCATCAATGAATTGGAAAGATGCAGAGCATTGTGTAAAAAAATGGAAAGGGTCATTTGCATTAAAAGGGGTTATGTCAGTTGAAGATGCTAAAAGAGCGATTGATATTGGATGTACAGCAGTAATAATCTCTAATCACGGAGGAAGACAACTAGATGGCTCAAGAGCACCTTTTGATCAACTTGCTGAAATTGTAGATGCGGTCGGAGATAAAATAGAAGTGATTTTAGATGGAGGAGTTAGAAGAGGAACTCATGTTTTAAAAGCATTATCTTTAGGAGCAAAAGCATGTAGTTTTGGCAAAGGCTATCTATTTGCTTTAGCCGCAGGTGGACAAAAAGGTGTTGAAAGAATATTGGAAAAAATGAAAGAAGAAATTTGTCGTGATATGACATTAATGGGCTGTAAATCGGTCAGTGAACTTAATAGATCTAAAGTAGTATTTAGAAAATAAATTAAATTAAAATGAAGTTAGCAAAGAATCTCGAAAGATTAGGTACTGAATCTGCTTTTAAAATATTGGCAGAAGCTAAAAAACTAGAGATTGAAGGAAAAGAAATAATCCATTTGAGTCTTGGACAACCAGACTTTAAAACGCCAAAACATATAGTTGATGCTACAAAAAAAGCACTAGACGAGGGTCATCATGGATATGTTCTGCCAAATGGAACAATTGAATGCAGAAAAGCAGTCACCAGAAAGATAAAAAAACTTTATAATACAGATATTGATCATGAGAGAGTGATTATTATGCCCGGTGGAAAGCCAACAATGTATTATGCAATAACATTATTTGGTGAACCAGGAGCAGAAATAATATACCCAGACCCAGGTTTTCCTATTTATGTGTCAATGATTAATTACACTGGAGCAAAAGCAGTTCCAATAAATATTCTTGAAAACAACGATTTTTCAATGAACCCAGAAAAAATATTATCATTAATCAATGATAAAACTCGATTAATAATTATAAATAATCCAAATAATCCGACAGGTGGATTTACAGAAAAAAATAAAATTGATCAACTTGCTGAAGGTTTAAAAAAATTTCCTCACGTTGCAATTTTAAGTGATGAAATTTATAGCAGACAAATCTATGATCAAAAAAAAATGGCATCTTTTTTTGATTATCCTGAATTATATAATAGACTAATTGTTCTTGATGGATGGAGTAAAGCTTATTCTATGACTGGTTGGCGTTTAGGTTGGGGGGTATGGCCCCAGCATCTTGTAGATCATGTAATTAAGTTTTGTGTAAATAATCATTCTTGCGTTAATGCTGCTGTTCAATTTGGAGGAATTGCTGCATTGGATGGACCAGAAGATTCAATATTAATAATGATGGAAAAATTTACAAAAAGAAGAAAAATAATTTTTGATGGATTAAATAATATTAAAGGAATTGAATGTAGTTTACCTGGTGGAGGATTTTATGCTTTTCCGAAAGTTATTGGAACTGGAATGAACGGAGAAGAGTTTACAAAAAAATGTCTTCATGAAGCGGGTGTTGCAATTGTCCCAGGTACAGCATTTGGAAAAAAAGCAGAAGATTATGTAAGATTTAGTTTTGCAGCCTCACAAGATAATATTTCTAAAGCTTTAGAAAAGATAAGAAAAATGTTAGGTTAGTAAACTTGATGAGCAATATAACTTTACCTAAAATAGACCAATCTATCATAGAGAGAAAAAAATATATTTTCAGCAAATTAAAAAAATTAACGGCTACTGAAAATTTTTTAAGTCATGAAGCTGAAATAAAGCCTTATGAAACTGATGCACTAACAGCCTATAAGCAAACACCTTTGGGCGTTATATTGCCTGAGAGCACAGAGGAAGTAAGCAATATTTTAAAATTTTGTTATCAAGAAAATATTAAAGTTGTTCCAAGAGGTGCTGGAACTGGCTTGTCAGGAGGAGCATTACCCCTTCAAGATGCTATTCTTATTAGTCTTACAAAATTTAATAAAATTTTAGAAATAGACTTTGAAAACAAATGTGTAGTTGCCCAACCAGGTGTAACAAATTTATCTATTACTCATGCGGTGCAGCATAAAGGATTTTATTATGCCCCAGATCCATCTAGTCAGTTAGCATGTTCTATTGGAGGAAACGTAGCTGAAAATTCGGGTGGTATTCATTCTTTAAAATATGGAACAACCACAAACAATATTTTTGGAGTTGAAATTGTTTTAATGGATGGAACTATATGTCGATTAGGAGGAAAAGCTTTAGATCAAGAAGGTTACGATATGTTAGGTTTAATTTGTGGCTCAGAAGGATTATTAGGAGTTATTACCGAAGTGACTGTAAAAATTTTAAAAAAACCACAAACAGTTAAAGCTGCTTTAATTGGATTTCCAACTCATGAAGATGGAGGAAACTGCGTATCTGAAATAATTGCTAATGGCATAGTTCCTGCCGGAATGGAAATCATGGATAAAGCATTAATCGAAGCTACAGATAATTTTAGTAAAGCGGGATACCCAAGAGATGTTGAACTTTTATTAATTGTTGAGTTAGATGGAACTGTTTCTGAGGTTGATGAATTAATAAATAAAGTTAGCGAAATTAGTAAAAAAAATAATTCTTCAACTATAAAAATAAGCAAAAATGAAAAAGAAAGATTATTGTTTTGGATCGGAAGAAAAGCTGCATTCCCTGCTTGTGGTGCAATGGCACCGGAGAGGAAAATTAGCAGAAGCTTTAAAAGAAATAAATAAATTATCAAAAAAATATAATCTTTCTGTAGCTAATTGTTTTCATGCAGGCGATGGAAATTTACATCCATTAATTATGTTTGATGGAAGTAAGAAAGATGAATTAAGAAAAACTGAAGAGTTTGGATCTGAAATTTTGAAAATGTGTGTAAAATTTGGAGGGGTCTTAACTGGTGAACATGGCGTAGGAGTAGAAAAAAGAGAACTCATGTGTGAAATGTTCAATAATAATGATATTCAACAACAACTAAGTATTAAAAAATCTTTAGATAATAAAAATTTATTAAATCCTGGTAAGGTTTATCCGATATTAAGAAAATGCGCAGAGGAAGGAAGAATTCATGTTCACAGAGGAGAAGAAAAATTCCCAGACATCCCAAGATTCTGACAATGTCTACAAACCTGCAAATGAAATAGAAACTTCAAATTTTATAAAAGAAATTTATAAAAAAAATTTACCAACAGAAATAGTAGGTGCAAATACAAAAAACTTTATTGGTAATAAATTACAATGTGCAAAAGTATTAGATCTTTCAAGATTATCTGGAATTGTGGAATATCTTCCAGAGGAACTTTACATTAAAGTAAAAGCCTGTACGCCTATAAGCTTAATTGAAGAATCTTTAGAAAAAAATAATCAACAGTTAGCTTTTGAACCTATTGATTTTGGATATTTAAAAGATTCTAAATCAAATAAAGGAACTGCCGCTGGACAATTGTCATGTAATTTTTCAGGTTCTAGAAGGTTTAAAGTCGGTAGCTTAAGAGATCATATTCTTGGGTTTAGAGGCGTTAATGGCACAGGAGATATAATTAAATCGGGAGGGACAGTTGTTAAAAATGTTACTGGATATGATCTTTCAAAATTAGTCACTGGATCTTTTGGCACATTAACGGCTCTTACAGAAATTACTTTTAAAGTATTGCCTAAAAAAGACTCTTTAAGTACTTTGGTTATCTACTCAGAAGACAATAAAGTTATTACTGATCTTTTTGATCAGTTACTAAGTTCAAGTAATGAAATATCAGGTGCAGTTTATATACCGGTTGAACCTAATAATAAAAATTATACAAAAAATATAGAAAAAATATTTAAATTTAACAATTTAAAATCTGAAGAACCTTTTGTAGCTGTAAGAATTGAAGGTTCAAAAAAATCAATCGATGAAAGAATTCAAGATATTTCCCAAGAACTACAAACAAACAAAATGAAAACATCTATACTTGATTTTTATCAATCCAAATTATTTTGGGAAAAAATTAATAATCTTGAATTATTTTCTGGAACAAAAAATAATCTTCTTAGGGCGGTGATACCAACAGCGACAAGTTTAGATTTAATGAAATATCTTAAAAATAATTTTAAATATTATATTGATTGGTGTGGTTCATTATTTTGGATAGAAGTACTAGAGAAAGAAAATATTCAAATTAAAGAAATGAAGGAAACAATTATTAATTTAGGAGGTTATTTGACAATTGTAAAAAAATCAGAAAGCTTAAGTTCTGATATAGATATTTTTACAATTAATGATACACGATTATTATTAAGTCAAAAAATTAAAGAAAGTTTTGATCCAAAAAAAATATTAAATCCTGGTAAAATGTATAGAGGTTTATAATGCAAACAAATTTCACTGAAGAACAACTCAAACTAAAAGATAATAAATCTTCAGAAAAAATTTTTAAAAAATGTGTTCATTGTGGAATGTGCAATGCAACATGTCCCACATTTAATTTGTTAGGTGATGAACTAGACGGTCCTAGAGGTAGAATATATTTAATTCAAGATATGTTAGAAAATGAAAAAAAACCAACAGCAAATGTTGTAAAACATATCGATCGTTGTTTATCTTGTTATAGTTGTATGACTACATGTCCAGCTGAAGTTAATTATATGCATTTAATTGATCATGGTAGAAAATATATTGAAAAA
>JYMV01030615.1_pt1 | contig 11227 bp, 8 predicted proteins | sample 338911 | NCBI WGS metagenome assembly JYMV01 (sample SAMN03354496, study PRJNA234377) | hydrothermal vent metagenome | biome: Deep sea; feature: Hydrothermal plumes at the Eastern Lau Spreading Center, Western Pacific Ocean; material: Seawater | place: Tonga | collected 2009 | depth 2000 m m
GCACATTACCGATTCAGGTGAAATTGAAGTTGCTGGGAATGGTGCATTGGTCATCCCAACCACAACGACCAATTATTCAGCGATCCGATTGCACGCAAAGATCGATGGTGGTGGCCAAGGAGCAATCGAATTGGGTGATGGGGCGTTTTGGATCGATCTAGCAACCAGTGGCAACCGAAAAACCGGTGGAATCACTGGGAATCCTGTCAATGCAAACCTCATTGATAGAGGAGAGTGGTGTGCACTTGAGGTGAGTCAACAAGAAACAACTACCCTCTTGCTCAATAGAATCCCCATTGATTCTGAACGAACCACGCCGAGTATTCGAGGGAGCACCATTCGAATTGTCGTTTCTGACAATGCCTCGGTGCATATTCGAAGCGTACAACTCCACTGAGTTGTGGTTACGTGAGATTGTTGGGATATACGAAATGCAAAACCCTTCTTTTAATGCGTTGGTGTGCTCTTGCTAGGATTGCATGGTATTCACTACCATAACCGCATGATTACATGCACCCTTGTGATTACCTGCATTCTCTCACTTCCACCAACATGGACCCCGCTCATTGTCGGAGACGAACTTGAGGGATGGACCATAGTCAATGGTGACAAGAGCACGTGGACAGTCAACGATGCCATGATCGTCTGTAGCGGAAAACCGACTGGCGTCATCCGAACAAACAAGGTGTATGAAAATTTCATCTTGGAGTTGGACTGGCGACACATGGTGGAAAATGGCAACGCTGGATTATTTGTTTGGTCAGATCCTTTCCCAGCAATCGGAGTCCCATTTACCAAATCCATCGAAGTGCAAATCATGGATGGCAAGGAATTAGATTGGTACACAACCCACGGTGATATTTTTTCAATTTGGGGCGCAATGATGACGCCCGATCGACCCCATCCCAAGGGATACAATCGGTGTCTCCCTAGTGAACGCAGATCCAAACCTGCGCCTGAATGGAATCACTACACCGTGACTTGTATTGATGGCACGATCAAACTTGCGAGCAAGGGATATATCTGCTTGGAAGCTGAAGGCACGTTGGCACACTTCAAGAACATCAACATTATGGAGTTGCCACCGTCATCGTCTGTTACCCCCGAAGCCGAAGAAATCGAGAACTTTTATGTTGGATTTACAACCCTGTTCACAGGGATCAATTTGCGCGGATGGATTGTCAACAGTTCAACAAGGAGTCACTGGGCTGTAGGTGACAATGTACTCACCGCTGATGGAGAGGGTGACGCATTGAAAACAGTCATGGAATACAAAGACTTTGAATTCGTGGTTGACTACCGCTGCAAGGACGAGACCTCGAAACCATACATCATTCTCAACGGTGTCAAGACGATGCTTCATACAGAGAATACCGGAAAATGGAACCGCGAAGTCATCAACCGTGTCTCAGACTCAGTGAACAACGGTCAAATCAGCATTGGCAGCGATGGTGGAAGTGTCGATTTCTGCAATATCTTCGTCCGAACGCTGAAATAGTCATTTTTCTCGAAAATTCACCTCTTTCGCAGGGATTGTCTTCGTGTTGCCCATGTCGCCGATCCCGCACACTATTTCAAGTATCGCAAACCAGTCTCCACAAGAGGAGATTGTTCGACTTCAGGCACTTCTTTGCATTGAGCGAGCAGGAAGAATCGAAGCAGAAGCGAAACTTCTGCTCCTTGATACCGCGAAAGCAAATGGGGAGCCACCGCCATCAAGAATGGCGATCATTGTCGGGCTCGCCAAACTCGCTGAGTCGAGGGATGACGATACCGGAAAACATCTTGCGCGGATTCGACATTACACCACGCTGATCGCGAGTGCGTACGCAAAACTTTTTCCAAACGACCTTTCCCCAGAAGAAGTTCCGATCATCGGTTCAACTTCAGTTCTACACGACATCGGCAAGGTCGGCATTCCCGACTCAGTATTGTTGAATCCAAACCCACTCAGTGAAGATCAATTTGCAATGATGAAGCGGCACGCAACAATCGGGACTGACATTCTGCTTGCTCTTTCAGAACAACTTGGTCGAGATCCTTGGGTAGACACAGCCATCCAGATCACCCTTGGTCACCACGAACGCTGGGATGGTTCGGGGTATCCGTTTGGTCTGCGTGGCGATGGAATCAGTTTGCCAGCACGAATCGTTGCTGTTGCTGATGTCTACGATGCCCTCACAACAAAGCGGGTGTATAAAGAAGCGATGACCCACATCGAAGCAACGTCAATCATCAAGAACGAAAGTGGGTCTCACTTCGACCCAATGGTCGTTGAAGCGTTTTGTTCAGTGATCGATGAAGTTGAAGAGATTGCTACAAGGTGCGGCGAATCAATCGCCCTCACCAGTAGCCCTGCGACGCTTCGCATCAGCAAAACAGAGTAGGCACCATCCCAAGAGAAAGGCCAACCACAAAACATTGGTGAGTAAGACGCCAAACATGCGACAATTGTACTTGACTCGTCCTTCGGTTGCACATCACATGGATCAAAGCGATTTCAGATACGCGATCACGTCACGTATTTCCCGATTGTCCAGCACTCCGCGTACGGGGGGCATTGCGGAAGCTTCACCAAACCCTTCAGCAATCCGCTTGTTTGGGATCAGCAGGGCTTCAAGCAATTCACGATCACTCAGCATTGACCCCACCCCATGGAGTGCAGGACCAGCAATCCCGCCTGTATTTCCGACCTTGTGGCATCGCAAACACTGGCTGGCAGAATGTTCGTAGACAACCCGTTTTCCTTCTTTGACTGATCCCCCAACCTCTAGCCAGTTGCCTTCGAGCGGATCAGGGTACGCGCTTACATTCCGTGTTGCTTCCCAATAGTCAAGATGCAACTCAGGAGCAAGATCGTCAATATTGAGTTTGAAGATGCCGTCTGGAATCCGAGCAAGTGATCGTATGGCTGCCTGTGCTTCGGGAAACGGTGACTCGTGCACGACCTTAAGAACCTCATCCAGTATCCCTTCGAACTCTCGATCAACCTTCACGTCTCGCGCTGCTGCACGAAGTTCCCAATGGTCGCTTTCCAATCCATATTGAATTGCGGTGCTATCCAGAAGATACCGCAAGGAATGCACTCTCAACGACATAGGCTGGGACTCATCCATCATTAAGTCGCGACTCAACTCTTCTGGTAATTGGATATCGTGAATTCGTGCTAGTTGTACCGTCTGCGATAGAAGTTCACCTTGGGCTGATGCGATGAGATCAGGCATATGTCTTGTTATTAGTCCAACTCTCCGGGATGTCATTCGCACTGGTGCCCAGCGACCTTCAACGATCTCTCGGTCAGGAGGATGAAGCCACGTCTGCAAAGCCTGTACAGCAACCATGCGCATCCGATCAGGTTTTGAACTATCGCCTGCGAAACGCAATAGTGATTCAAGATCATCTCTTGTTCCACGAGTGATCGCAGCACTCAGTGCTCGCCGTTGCCATGGCATCGTACGGGCACCCCGTACAGTCCAAGCGAGTTGATCCAAACATTGTGGAATCGGGACATCGTGAATTGCTCTGGCTGCTTCGGTTGCGATTGCGTCATCTTCATCGCGAAGGAAATGGACAACAAATTGTGATTCTTGCTTCCGCAAAGCCAACACGATGGCAAGCCGCACCGCTGGATTTGGATGGGTGGACAAGTTTGCTAGTGCCGATTGATATTCACTGCTTGCGAGTGAAACAACACCTGCGTGGCGAAGATAGACATCATTGTTCGCGTTGCGTTCTAGCATCGCGACCACTGCTTCAAGATCACCGCCAAGATGGCCCACTGCGATTGTGGCGAAAAACGAAACCCGTGGCGATGCGTCCCAAATTCTTTCACTTACTTCTTCTTTTGCGGCAGTGTATTTGGCTTCTCCGAGAATTCGACATGCGTGTGCTCGGATTTCAGGATCTGGATCTGAAAGCAATGGGACGATGCGTACCATCTGCTCGTTGCCACGCCGATCTAGCATTGCCAGTCCCCACATCGCATGCAACCGAGCGAGTTGGCTGTCGCTGCTGAGGGTTTGAATAAATGACCGAGATGCTTCTCGGTTTGCTAACTCAAATTGTGCACGAATGCGGACCCGACGGTCATTGTGGGATAGCATGGCTTGCAAGTCTGCTGATCGTTGGTTGTAAAAACCAGACTTAAAGATCGCCGAGACATCACCCTCGTGCAAGTGGGCAGGATCCCAGGTTGCATACAGCCTACCCTCCTTGTTCCCAGTCCACCCTTCACCCCAATCACTGATGACCATCTTGCCGTCGTAACCGAAGTCGACATCTGTACAGAGGATGCCCTCGACAAATGGATGTAGGTCAACCATTTCAAATCCGGCGCCCTTGGGTTCCACAGCAAACGAAAGAACGCTGCTGTGAGAGGCACCTCCAAGGAAATCACACATAAAGAAGTGGTCGTCATATCGTTTGGATAACCCGCCACCCGGATACGCAACAAAACCAGATGGGCCAGATCCAATCGTATCGATTGCCGGCAATATCCATGCTGGGCGTTCGGTTGCGTGGGGATCCCAACCGTTTTCTTGTACCCATGGACCCCGTTGATTCTCACCCTCAAGGGTTTGGTACTCCATCCTCCAACCAGTTTCTCCGCCTTCGACGCAGTACACAACCCGTGCCTTGTCGATGGCGTCTGAGTTGTTATCACAGGTGAACAGGTTTCCAAAGTTGTCAAATGCGAGTTCTTGCGGGTTGCGGAGTCCATGATGCAGCATGGTCAATCCACTTCCATCGAGTTCACATCGAAAGACTGCACCCTCACCGGGGCTGTGCAAGACTTCATCTTCAAGTTCAAGGTGATAGCCGCGATCACCCATCGACCAATACAAACGACCATCCATGCCCAGTGCAAGCCCATGCATGTCATGGCCACGCAGTGCGATTCGAACACCGAAGCCACGGTAGAGGGATTCACGGATATCTGCTTTGCCATCACGATCAGTGTCGTTCAACCTCCAGAGTGATGGAATGTTCGTGAACCACACGTCTTCGCCAATCGCAAGGACGCCAGCACCAGTGCCATCAAGTGGTTTGTTAAAGCCATCAGCAAAAATTGATGCCGTGTCAAACACTCCATCGCCATCAGTATCTGTGAGTGTCCGGATTCGATCATCATTCTTGCTGTAATAGTCCATCCCCCCTTCACGTTGATCTGCCCAATGGACATACATCGCGAGTCGATCCTCGATTGTCTGGGCTGCAAGATCGTCTTCCAGCCAAAATGGACTCGAGCGATTGTCTTCAACGCCAAGTTCTTGTCGGAATGATTCAACAACGAGGATTCGACCATGATCATCAAAGCAGAATGAAACTGGATCCATCACCAGTGGTTCATGTGCAATCAATTGTTTAACGTGCCCCTCTTGCACCTTCATTGCATCAAACGCGGATTCGGGTGTTGGTGTTGCCAACACCACGAACAGGGCGGGTATCAAGACCATGTCAGCCCCTGAGGAAGTGCATTGAAATTTTCGTAACCCTCATCGGTAACGAGCACCATGTCTTCAACTCGTACTCCGCCAACTGCGTGGCTGTACAGGCCCGGCTCGATTGTGATGACATCTCCAACCAAAAGTGCTGGACCATTGCGATCAAGGAGTGGGGGTTCGTGCACATCAAGTCCAATACCATGACCGGTGCCATGTGGCATTGAGCAATATGTCGGGGGATCTTTTTCTGTCGGAAGTCCTTCACAATATCCATGCTCAGTTAAGACGCGAATCGTTTCAAAGTGGATTGATTCGCCAGTCACCCCAGCTTTCACTGCTGCGGTTGCTGCTTCCTTCGCTGCCACAACCGCTTCGTGCATCTTTGCGACTTCGTCTGGAATTGTGCCGTGCACTACTGTGCGGGTGCAGTCGCCGTTGTACATCGATGATTTGTCCTGTGGAAAGATATCAATGATGATAGGTTGACATGTGTGCAATTCGCCAGAACCAAGGTGATGGCAATCGCCACCATCTGACCCGCCCGCAACAATGCTCGATGGATTAAAAAAGTTCCGTTCAAGCAAGAAGGAATCGATCATTGTTCGCACCGATTCACTCGTCAATGCACTGCCGTTGACACGCAACACCCCTGCTTCATCGGCTTCAGCATTCGCCACCGTTTCACATGCCATTCTCATCACTTGCTCAGTTCCCTCTTGTGCTTTTCGAAGATGGGCGACTTCTTGGGCATCCTTCACTCGTCGATCGGTGACACCCATGTCCCGATCGAGTTCAAGGGTAATGCCAGCAGTCTGGATCGCGTCAGCGTAGATCAGGGGCAATGTGCGATCTGCGATGACCGTATCGATCCCATTTCTCCGCAAGCATTCTGCGGTTGATTCTGCTGCTGCTGTCTCACGATCCCCACTGAGTCCGCCCTTTGGGGTGAATTCACTGTACCCAAAGACATCATCGGCTCGTGCGTGTTCTCTTGCCCGATCGAGTTCAATCTCTCGCAAGATCAGCGTCCGAGTTCCGTTTGGTAAATCGATTGCGATTGCGGCATCATGCACCATAAATTGAATCGCTCGAAACAACGATTTGTTTGTTCCGGGGTTACCAGCCATGACTCGTGCTGTTGAGGTCATGCGGTTAGTGTAGTGCAAACACGATCGACACTCGATAAGCCTCCACTTGCAACAAAAAAACCAAACCCACTAGGGTTTGGTTTTTTTGTTGCAAGTGGAGCCGATCGGGCTCGAACCGACGACCTCTTGCATGCCATGCAAGCGCTCTCCCAACTGAGCTACGGCCCCAAGTAAGTTTTTTACATTGCAGCGTCAATTGCGCTGACAAGTTCATCCTTCGGTGAGATGCCCACAAACTTGTTGAGTACCTCGCCATCCTTGAAGATAATAATGCTTGGAATCGATTGGATTCCATATTTTATTGCAGCGTCTCGATTGGTATCGATATCCATTTTACCGATCTTGGCCTTGCCTTCATACTCGCCTGATAGTTCATCGATCACTGGACCAAGTGCTCGACATGGGGCACACCACTCCGCCCAAAAATCAACCAAAACTGGTTGGCTAGAATTGAGTACTTCTTCTTGAAAATTATCGTCTGTAAATTCGAGTGCCACTGCGATGCTCCTGTCGTTCGGGGAATAGATTAATTGGTGAATTGTAACAATCGTGCGTGCTGACGCACATTATGCACTCGAAAAATCTGAGCACCCTGCGATGCCATATCACCAGCCATCATCGCTGATGCTTCATCTCTGGATGCGGGGTCAGCCATTCCTGTCGTAGACCCAATAAAACTCTTTCTGCTTGCGCCGATGTAGACGGGAAATCCAGTCATCACCAATTGTTTCACACCGCCAACGAGATCCAGATTCTGCTCTACACTTTTACCAAACCCAAGACCCGGATCAATTGCAATTGATTTCGTATTCACACCACAAGATTCTGCAACCGAAACACGCTCCATCAACCAATCACATACCTCGCGGGTGATGTTGGGCGATGTTGGATCAACATCATATTGGTCACTGTATGAATCGAGTTCGGGTGGGAGCCGTCTGTGCATTAAGACTACGCCTACACCTTCGGATGCTGCTAGCGCAAACATTTCTGGGTCTTCAATTCCAGCTGACACGTCGTTGATAATCGTGGCGCCCTCGGCAATCGCAGCGATGGCAACCGATGATCGTGTCGTGTCAACGGAGATAATCGTATTGCATGTATTGAGAATGGCTTGAATCACAGGAACCACCCTTGCAATTTGATCTTCTTCATCCACCCTCGTTGCACCGGGTCTTGTTGACTCCCCGCCAACGTCAATGATCGAGGCACCCGCTTCCACCATCTCCAATGCATGCTGCGCTGCTGCTTCTACTTCAAGGAATTTGCCGCCGTCACTAAAACTGTCTGGTGTCGCATTTAAAATCCCGACAAGGATTGGAGATTCCAACGATACTACGTTTCCACCACAATGCCATGCTGTTGCAATCTGCTGCATGGCACATAGGGTAATCGATGCGCGATCTCATCATCAACAGTTCGATTCAATACACACTGCTGCTCGTGGTCCCATTCATCCTTGCGGTGATCTTGAAGTGGACAAAAATTCGTGCGTGGTCGATGGCTGGGGGTCTTGTTGGCGGGATATTGCTTGGTCCAGCCGTCCTTGGTTCAGTCGCACCGTCGTACTGGGAGGGAATCTTTCAGGGCGGTGTGAGCGAAAGAGAGGAGTTAACACAACTTGATAGGCAACAGCAGGCCGACATCCTCGCCGCGACGACATTGGGGGTGGATCAGGACCTAATCCTGCAAATGCGGGCAGATCAACTTTATGTTCGATCGATATCACATGAAAAATGGCAGCTTGCCACTTGGGAAGACCAACGTACGCTGAGAAATTTTTCGATCGCCCTTGTTGTTCTCGTTCTGTTGTGTGGGAACGATCGCCGAGCAAAGCGAAAGACGTACTCGGATTTAAACAGTACTGATCACGCACCTTTATCGATGTCGTTGTCAGTTGGAGCATGGTCTTCCATTCTGCCAGGCGGGTGTATCGCAGTGATTAGTTACTTGTTTTGGGATGCTTCGCTCGCTGCATCGCTTGCCATCGGTGCATGCCTTGGTGCAGGACCATGGACACTATCACGATGGGAACAGCGCACCGCTGATGGTTCTGAAACTGGAGGTGCGTTGTTGATGGTGCGGTGTGGAAGAGTTGCATGGTGCATTGCAGGGGGTGCTGCGATCTACGCCGTTTGGCAGGAACACGGAGCGATGTCACTGGTTTGGTTACTTCCCGTGTTGGTGCTGCCCGTCATGTGGATGATCCCACCAAGAGATGGTCGCCTTCTACGCTGGTTTGTTGATTTTGCTGCAATCCCAAGTGTGGTGGCAACCGCGTTGGTATTGATCAGCCCAATTGATGCGTTTCAACTTTGGCCAATCCTTATTGTCATTTTGCTCTGTGCTGACGCACGGTGGCTGGGGGGAGTGGTTGGCTTAGGAATTCTTGGTGGTCGCACCAGCGCTGACGCGATGCGGTTGTCAATACCGCTTGTAGATGCGGGTGTTTCACAGTTGTGCTTGGTGACATTATTGTTCGGTGCGGGAGTACTCACCCCCCCGCTTGCATTTGCGGTCATCATCGGCGCGTTGTTTTTAGAGATCACCGCCCCGATTCGTTTCAAATTCACCACGGTCACCGTCCCGAATTAATTATTCGACGGTGACAGATTTAGCGAGGTTTCGTGGTTTGTCCACATCCTTACCGCGAAGCACTGCAGCGTGGTACGCGATCAATTGCAATGGGACAACAGTGACAAGTGGTTGCAGCGGTTCTGGAACATCCGGCACAAAAATTGCATCGTTGCAATGCTTGTGGATATTCTCATCGCCCTCGGTTGCGATGGCGATGACATGCCCACCGCGGGATCGAACCTCTTCCATATTCCCAATGACTTTTTCGTATTGGCTTCCCTTTGTCGCAACAACAACAACGGGCATTCCCTTATCGATCAGTGCAATCGGTCCGTGCTTCATTTCAGCAGCGGGCATCCCTTCTGCGTGGATATAACTAATTTCTTTGAGTTTCAGTGCGCCTTCAAGTGCAACCGGATAATTGGTGCCCCTGCCAAGGAATAACCAGTTGTCACGATTCACAACACCTTTTGTCACTTTGTGAATGTGTTCTGATTGGGCAAGAATCGTTTCGATGTGACTTGGGATTTCTTCAAATGCGTACATGAGGTCAGACATTTCGTCACGACCAAGATGGTGGCGACGACCGATATATGCTGCCAACATTGTCAGTACTGCGACTTGTCCAATGAATGCTTTTGTTGATGCAACACCGATCTCTGGGCCAACGCGAAGATAGACGCCTGCATCTGTCTCGCGAGCAATCGAAGAACCCACAACATTTACTGCACCCAACGTAATCGCCCCACGCCTCTTTGCTTCCTGCACCGCTGCGAGTGTATCTGCGGTTTCACCACTTTGACTGACTGCAATTGCAACGGTTCGTTCTTCAACGATCGGATTTCGATACCGAAACTCACTTGCAAACTCGACTTCTGTCGGAACGCCAGCAAGACCTTCAAACAAGTATTCCCCGATCATCGCTGCGTGCAGTGCTGTACCCTGCCCCAACAACAACACTCGTTGTATCTGTGTGAGTTCATCAGAATGATCGGCAAGACCACCAAGAACGATTTTGCTTCCTGCAGCATCTATTCTGCCCTGCATGCATGTTCGTAATGTATTTGGCTGCTCATGAATTTCTTTAAGCATGAAGTGCTCAAAGTCCCCGAGTTCAATTTGCTCTAATGAGTATTCAAGTTCTTTAATCTCTGGAGTAAGTTCAACATTGTCGACTGTGGTAGTTCTGAATGAATCGCGAGTCAATCTTGCAACCGTCTCGTTATCAAGCAAAAATGCTTGAGTCGTGTGCGCTACAATCGCACTTGAATCAGATGCAACAACGTATTCGTCTTGCCCGACACCAACAATGAGGGGTGATCCTTTTCGGGCCACGACCAATACATCCGGTTCCTTTTCGCAAATGACTGCTATTGCATAGGCACCAGTCACTTCACGAAGGGCGGACTGAACTGCTGTTTCCAAATTCCCGTCATACAGTTCGCCAATTAAATGAGCCAACACTTCTGTATCGGTATCACTTGTGAATGAATGTCCCTTCTCTTGAAGGTATTGTTTAAGGGTGGCATAGTTTTCGATGATTCCATTGTGGACAACGCGAATTCCGTAACCCTGTTTTAGATCATCACTGTGAGGGTGAGCATTCCGTTCTGAGGGTTCGCCGTGCGTTGCCCACCTCGTATGGGCAATACCGATGGATCCATCAAAGTCGGCATCGTTCTCCACCAAGGCTTCAAGCCCTGCAACTCTACCGATCGTCCTTGCAACTTTCAACCCACCATTGATAATCGCGATACCAGCGGAATCATATCCGCGGTATTCCAAGCGCTTGAGCCCCTCCAAGAGAAGATCTTTCGCTGGCTTTGTTCCAATGTATGCAACTATTCCACACATAGTCCCCTGCAGAATACACCACAAGTAGGCAAAGAACAGCGCAAAACCTGTACTTGAAAGATTATCGGATCTCGTATTGCGTTTACAATCATCCTATGCCAGATCTATTTTTTGAAGAAGCAAGAACACAACGGGATTTGGTTCGTCCACTTGCAGATCGAGTTTGGCCACGTGTTTTAGATGACATCGTTGGGCAAACACACA
>JYMV01053801.1_pt1 | contig 11225 bp, 7 predicted proteins | sample 338911 | NCBI WGS metagenome assembly JYMV01 (sample SAMN03354496, study PRJNA234377) | hydrothermal vent metagenome | biome: Deep sea; feature: Hydrothermal plumes at the Eastern Lau Spreading Center, Western Pacific Ocean; material: Seawater | place: Tonga | collected 2009 | depth 2000 m m
TTTTTTCACATCCTTTATTACATCAGACTTTTCTTTTAACGATAAAGAATTGCCTTCTATTTTATTTTTCAAAGACATTAAACCTTCATTTAATTCAGCTTTTTTCACAAGCTCTTCTTTTAAATTTTTAAACTCTTCTTCTATAATTTTTTTGTAACTTTGATACTCTTCATTTTGAACTGCTTCTGTAAGAACAGGTTTTATACCCTGAACCTTAGCAATAAGCTCTTCAATATTAGATTTTAATTGAGATACTTTTTCATCAACAATTTCTTTTGAATAAAATTCCGAAAAACCTTCATCAACTGAAACTTTAAATTCAGATAACCTTTTTCTTAAGTTTTCCATTGACTCTTGATCAACTTTTGAAGAAAGTTTTTCGTTAAAAACCTCTCTCAACCCCTCAATTCTTTCAGCGAATTCATTTTTTATCACATTTAAATCATCATCATGATTTTCAGTTGTTTCCTTAAGAGCATCTATTTCCCCCTTAAGCAATAAAGATAAATTATTAACATCGGATTGCAATGATGACATCTTTATCATATTTAAACCACTATCAACACTTTCAGCATCACTTGAAAGCTTTTTATCAACTTCTAGAATTTCTGCACCCTTGGATTTAGTTTCTTCTTTAACACTTATGATTGGATTTTTAGTCATATCAGGTTGATTAGTATTGTTTAAATTACCAGCACTCTCTTTCTCAGAAACAGTTTCTTCAGGTGCTTCATCCATCAAGAATTCTTCCAATTTTCTCTTGTATTCCGCTTCAGAAAACGTATTGCTTGATGCATTCATCTCTAAATCATCTTCAATGTTACTTGCATAGCTTGGAAAAGAAGCAAAACATACGGCAATTGACAAAAAGAGTAGATTTTTATTCATAAAACTTTCCTTTTTTATTATAAATATTAACACTCATAAAATTAAAGTCAAAAATTTAAAAAAAAAGAGACAAATAAAATTGTCTCTTTTTCAAATGTGATATGCTTCAATTATTAATTGAATGCACCTGTTCCACCGTCTATACCGGAAGCACCGTCATTGTTACCAAATATGGTGGTTTGCATGGTTTCAGAAGTAGCACTTAGACCGAAAAGCAATGCACCTGCCGCCAAGAAAATCATAGGCTTGGAAAGTGGTGTTTGCTGAGGGTTGTCTGCATACTTTTTAAAGCCCATGCCACCCATGATAAGGAATACAATACCGATCAAAGCTGCAACAAGAACAGCAGCAGTTGTTGCTGTAGTTGCCTGACTTCCAAGATCACTAGCTATATCACCAGCACTTTTAGCCATAACTAATGCAGGGCTAGAAACCAAAATAGTTGCTAAAGCAATTTTAAGTTTTTTCATATTTATCTCCATTTTTTGTTGTTTTAATTTTGTTTTTTTATTTAAAAGGTTGTCCACCTAATTAAAAATTTAACATGCTAAGAATGCTTGTCAAATATTTTTGTGTATTTTTTTTACCTTTTATCTCTATTTTTTCCATTACTTTAATATTTTTTTTACAGGACTGATTAAATCAGTCCTATAAAATCACTTCTTATCTTCATCATCGCCTGTATAATCTCCAGAGCGGTTTCCAGCCCCATTTTCAGCAGGATCTGACCTATCAACCACATTTTCAGCTTCGTTGTCTCTTAGTGAGTTTGAAGAGCCACTTGGACCATAAGCTTCATCATGCTCCTTATCTATAGCCTCTTTAAAAGAATCCTTTTCATTTGCACTTACATTACTTGCACCTGCACCTGCTGCGCCACCAGTTCCAACAGGAGTCTCAAAGTTTTCTTTGTTATGATCCCTGATTTTATCTCTTCTTGAATGGCGATCATCGTCTTCATAAATGTCCTGCAAATGACTCCTTAGTTCATTTGTTCTCTTTTGCTCTTTTCCACGATTTATTTTATCATTAATATTTTTCTTAAAATCACCCATACCAGAGGATGCTCTACCCAACCCTTGGGCAACAATAACAGATTGTAACAGTCTGTCACCACTTACACTATCAACTACGCTTGAGTCGTTAGACTGTCTTACATTAATCCACTTAGACATTTGATCTGGTAGTAGAGATATTAGTTTAAATGCTTGCAATAAAGCAATTACAACGATAACTACATAAACAAGATAAAATAACACAAAATTCATTATTGACATTATTAATCCTGAAGATGACTCTTCAACAGGAGCAAATACAGAGAATATAGTAGCATTGACTATATATACAGAAACCGAAGCCAAGAACCAAGCAAAAGCTAATGCAATTACCATAAAGGCTGGTTTCATTATTAATAAGCCAAAGAAGTTCCATACTTCCATACCACTTGCTCTACCTGAACCGTTTTGATCTGGAACTGCTAGTAGTAACAACCAAATAGGGGCTGCTATTAAAAGCTCTAATGCTAAAACTATCCAACCAATATAAACAAGTATAAACGTTATAAATGGAATAGTAGGCAATATATAAGATAAGAATATGCCAGCTACTAACAGCACGTACCACAATGGTGCAAAAAGATTCAATACAATCGCTGCTGCTGTTAAAATTATTGAAATACCTTTTATTATAGGAATAAAAGAAAGCATGGTAGATATTAATTCTTTAACTTTACCCCCACCCTTTTTTGTCGTTCCTTTATCTGCTACATCTCCATCAACAATTTTATTTAATGTATCAACAACAAATGTTGTTAAAATCATAGTAATACTTATTTCTATCAGATCATTGCCAAAAAATATCAAGGCATTTACAGGGTGGATATTTCCAGTCGCACAATTTCCTTCATTATAACACTCTTCAATACCATCTTTTAAAGTGACCTCTTTTGGTATGCCTGCGGCCCTTTTTAAATGATCAGTAGGCGATAAAACATAGTTTTGAATTTTTTTCATAAAGTCATCAAAAAAACCTTGTTCATCAGGTTCTGCTGTTCCGTCACTTGCATTTATCTGTGACATTTCTGATGGTGATAGGTTTTCAGATGAGAAAAAACCAGCTATTTTCATTGGAGAAAAACGAATGCCGTTAGCATTAACTTCTTCAATGGGTAGCTTTCCATCAATATTTGTTGCGAAGCTAGGGTTGTAAAAAAGTTCACTATCCCCTAGATTGCTACCCCATTGAGTGGCAGATCTCATTGTACTTAGAAAGCTAGATGCATTAACTTGATTAAGAGCAATCGTTAACATATACCCACCAGCAGTTGGGAAGCCTTGCTTACGCATGTTAATAGGAACCGATGTATCAATACTTTCCTTTAAAACCTCAGCGTAAGCCTGTTCAGTTGCTTGTCTGGCCACATAAAACCACAATGAGAGAGCCTCCTTCTCAACTTCAGCTTTCTTTAATAATTCTAAACCTTTGGTTTCTATCTGAGATTTTAAAATTTCATTATCGGCATCATCCTGTGGGTCATAATCAGAAAGTAAGCTTATTAAATCAGGATCTCCTGTTTTCATTAAAATAGTTTGAACTCTTACATTTTCATTTTCAGGCACATTACCTTCAAAATAAAATTCTGAACATTCAAAGTTAAATGTTAAACTTTTTGCTTCAATATAACCTAACCAAGAATCATAATCCATGTCACTTTGAATAAATCTATTTATCTCTTGAGAAGTTCTTATATCTTTAAAATTTGTTGGGAACTCTCTTAAACAATGAATGGCTTGCAAATAAGTTGAAGAAGCCTTTGAATATTTTTGAAAATCTCTGTAAATATAGTTGCCTGAATCTGGAACATTTACTTCTCTAACTAATTTTATATTTTCTTGAGTTTCTGCACCATCTATTTCTGATTGAGCCCCTAACATATTATTAAGCATGATTGTGTAAGCTGTAAATACCCCTCGAACTGCCGCAGATTGGTTTGTTCCAAGCTTCAATTCTTCATACATGGTCTCACCACCAGAAACCAAAGTATTTTTCAAATCAGTTATAGCAGTCTTAACTGCTTCTGAACCATAGTCAACAGGCTCATCATTCATGATTTGATCAGACGCGAAAACTTTTAAATTTTGTAAAATTTGGTTATGATTCAAATTACCCACTTTAGATTCTACAAAACTTCTTATTCTCGATGAATACTGATTATTAAGGCTGTCCATGAAGCCACCACTAACAATATCATTACCTCCTAAATTGTTAGTTAATGTCGTCAAAGAAATAACATCAGAAATACCGTCATAAGCATTTTCTTCAACCATATCGAGACCAGAGAGTTCATTAACAGGCTCAGGATGATTGAACCTCAAGAATCCACAACTATATTGTTCACCATAAATTTCAGAATCAAAACCCGGACTACCCATAAGCCAGTTTCTAACTGAGCCAGCAACACTATATCCAGCACATTGTGTAGCACTTTTTAACTCGACACTTTTTACAGCACCATATGGAATAGAATGACCCTCTTTAGTGTAAAGCAGAGATTCATCTGTACATTCTGTTAGCATTCTAGCATGATCATCCATGTCATAATCACCTGTTATGAATGTTCCACGATCACCTTTATTGAAAAAACTTGATTTTTTAACAGCCTTCTCTGTCCTGTCCATACATAGTTGAGACTCAACTATTGTGTTTGCTTGTGAATAAGAAAGAGTTCTATTTATTTCGGATTCACCACCTTCAATAAAAGCGTCCATTTGGAACTTATTCAAAAATGCGCCCCACAAGTAATTACCAACACCAGCACCTATTAAAGCAGCGACTAATACGATAATTTGTACGATGGAAACCCCACCAATTGGAGCTATTAACATAATGGCTAATAAACTTCGCAACGGCACCCAGACAGAATGCCAATTTCCGCCAAATTCTCCTGATGTTGCTGTTCTGTAAAGATATTTTATAGTAACATAAGACAATATGATTGATGCTATTATAAAAACAAGATAAGTTACAGCAGTCAACACGGTCATCACAGGCCCTGCTATACCTGAAGTTTCTGCTGCTATGTTAGAAAAAACATCTCTATCACCTTCATATAACATTCTTTTTAAAAGGTCGCTTTCATTCACTATTTCAGAAAACATATAATAAAAAGAATTATAAGTTATATCTTCTTTACATATAGAAAATGAACGGGGAGCTACAACATCGACACCATTTTCAGTCACAACACCACATTCGATTTCATCGAGATTTTGCAATGCCTCTTCTTTTTCGGCTAAGGTTTGCTCTGCTAATACCGGTGATACTAAAGAAAATATCAAAAGAAATGGTAATAGAAATAATAAATGTTTTTTTATAAAATTGTTGGTCATTTTTTTTTATATTTTTATTGTCTTTTTATAGTTTATCAAAATAACATTTAAAGTCTACTCTGGCAAACAAAAAAATCAAAACCTTTTTCTTTTAAAAGTTTTAAAGAACTTAAAAAAAAGTTCAATAAAACTCAAAAAAAACTTGAAAAAAAGTTTTTATGTGTTATTTTTTGAACAGAATTGAAAAAAGGAGAATGATAAATGGCTACGACTGCAAAAAATACGAATAAAAAACTGCCCATTATAAGATCGATTGATCTTGGTTTTGGGTTTACAAAATACGATCATCTAAATCCAGAAACTGGTGAAATTGAATACTCATCTTTCCCATCTTTAGCACCCAGAGCAAGTAATACTGACATGAGTGCTGGTATCTTAGGAAGACGAGACACTGTTGTTGTTGATGTTGATGGTACTAAATATGAAATTGGTCCAGACAGCACTGATTTGGAAACATCGGACGTTGTAAGAGCCTTGAATGATAGTTATATCTTCACGGATCAATACAAAGCATTAACTTTAGGTGCTCTTCATTACATTAATGAAGAAGAAATTGATTTGTTGGTTGTTGGTCTTCCTGTTTCTAATCTTCATCAGGCAAGTGACTTGCATAAAATTTTGAAAGGTGAACACAAAATCAATGACGAAAAAACTGTCAATGTTAAAGAAGTTCTTGTTCTGGCTCAGCCAATCGGCGGACTTTACTATTGTATGAAGTGTCTTGATAATGAAGACTTCGAAGATTTAAAAGAAGAAAAGAACCTTATCATTGATCCCGGCTTTTTAACGTTTGATTTTGTTCTTGCCAATGGTGACAAACCAAACGAAAACAAGTCAGATTCAAAACCCGGTGGTGTTTCAAAAATTCTTGAAGCAATCGCTAAATCTATTAGTGAAAAATTCAAAATTCGATACGATAATTTAAGTGCTATTGATAAAGGTCTTAGAAAATCCAATAGAAAAATTAAAATTTCTGGTAAACCTGAGCCGCTTGAAGAGCATATCAAGAATACAAAATCTGTATTAGAAAGCTCTATTACTTATATGACTAATCTAGTAGGTGATGGCTCTGACATCGATAATATTATTGTTGTTGGCGGTGGTGCTAAGATATTTGAAAAAGCTATAAAAGCACACTATCCTGAAAGAGAGATTCATATCATTGAAAACTCTCAATATGCAAATGTAAAAGGGTATCAACAAGCTGGAGAAGAGCATTATAAAAAGTTTCTATCTAAGGAGGCTTAATCATGAACAATGATGAAATCAGAGTCAACCTTTCGATAGATAAAGAGACTTATCCTGAAGCTCATAAATTTTTGGAAAAAATACCAAAAAGAAAAAGAGCAACAGTCATAAGAAATCTTTTAGAAGAAATTCAGAAAAATCAAAACAATAAAACCTCTTAATTAAGAGGTTTTATTGTTAAAATGATACTCAAATATTTTATCTAGATCACTTTCATAATCTTCGGTTTCTGAAAAGTGCTCAAGTGTTATCACAGAATTTGATATCCCTGTCAGTTTTTCAAGTATTTCAAAATAAAGACCTTCCCAGTAATTAGATTTTTTTATAAAATCTTCAGCGTTTTCAGCGGTAGTTGCTCTTCTGAAAGGATCATTTAAAATGAATTTATTAACAAAATCAACATTCTTTGTGCTTTTTATAAATAATATTGTGTCGTAAATGCTTTCAACATTGTAATCTTCCAATACTTTATTTATAAATTCTTGAACCTTTTTATAATTAATTCGAGCTTTTCCGTAGAAAATTTCTGCAAAAGCAAGATTATCTATTAAAGATCTATCATAGATAACGTTAGGAATAGCGTTTAAATGTGTCAGTATTATTTTCATTAATTCATTGTCCATGACCGATTTTTGAAAAAATTCAAAACCGGGATCATTAATACTGAAAAAATCTTTTGTATAATTTACTTCTCTCGCACTTTCTGGAGAAATAAATACATGAGGATGATTCTCTCTCACATATTCTATAACCGTACTCTTCCCTACACCTGCAAATCCTGATAACACTAGTTTCATAAAACTCTCTTTATTTTTCCAATAGTTTTCTCTTTAAATCTGTTAACCTGCTTCTTGAGTTTTTATTGGCGATGCCTTTTTTTAAACTTTGTAAGCTACCGACAAGAATAACCAGTATTTTACCACGGGTTACTCCAGTATATATTAAACTTCTATCTAACATGTATTTGTAGCTATGAGAAATAGGTATTATAATAACATTATACTCTGATCCTTGGCTTTTGTGAAGTGTTTTTGCATAAGATAATGAAATTTCATCAACTTCTGTTTTATCATAAAGTATTTCTTTCTCATCAAAAACCGCATTTAATTCATTAACTGAAATATAATCAATAACCCCCATATCACCATTGAAAACCATTTTTTCATAATTATTTTTCATCTGAATAACATTATCGTTAACTCTATAAACATATCCACCACGTTTCATGGTTAACGTATTTTGTTTTAATGGATTCAATAAATCCTGCATCACAATATTTAAATTCTTTGTACCTAATGGACCGTCATGAACCGGGGTTAATATTTGTATATTTTCTTTGGGGGTAACATTAAATCCTTTTGGTATTCTATCGACAACAAGATGTTTTATTTTTTCTAAGGTCTCTAAATCATTATTGGTTTTTATAAAATAAAAATCTTCTTTTTTATCTTTATTGTTTGGCAAGATAAACTTTCCTTCATTAATTCTGTAAGCGTTTAGGGTTATCTTAGAGTTTTCAGCTTGCCTATGAATTTTAACCATGTTAACATAAGGAATCTTCTTAGAATCCAGCAAATCTTTTAATACAGCCCCCGGACCTATACTGGCAATTTGATTAACATCACCTATCAGAATTACTCTTGTACTTATTTTAACAGCCCTTAATAATGATTTCATCAAATAGAGGTCAATCATTGACACCTCATCAATAATAATAGTGTCTGCTTCAAATGGATGCATTTCGTTTTTTTCAAAGTCTTCGTATTGAGGATTATACCCTAATGCTCTATGTATTGTTGAAGCTTCGGAACCAGTTGACTCTGTCATCCTTTGTGCGGCACGTCCTGTTGGTGCACATAACATCACCGTTTCACCATGAGATTTAAGAATTTTAAGCAAGAATCTTAAAACCGTTGTTTTGCCAACACCCGGACCACCCGTTATAATACCTATTTTATTTTTTACTGATATTTTTATGGCTTCATGTTGTTCATCTGTTAAGGTAAAATTTTCTTGTTTTTCAAGATGCTCTATATAATCATCAATCGTATCATCTGAAGATACATCTAGACTCATTAAAGCTAATTTTGTTGCAATGTACTCTTCTGCTTTAAAGGCTTCAAAAGATTGTATATAATTATTGTCATCATAATGACAACGGTAAATGATTTCCTCATTAATAAATTTATCAATAAATGGAATTAACTCACTTTCACTTAAAGATAATAGACGCCTTACATTATTTATGAAGTCTTTCTCAAGAATCATTGTATTGCTATTCATTCTTTCTTCTTGTTTTAAAACTTCTATAAAACCGGACATTATTCGTGAAGGGTCATTTTTTTCAAAACCATTTTTCAAAGCATAGTTGTCAATTTCTTTAAAAGATATAATAGGAATTTCGTTAATGATTGAATACGGTCTGGTATTTAAAACAACAAAAACCTCAGAACCATACACTTTATACAACTTTAATATATGAGAAAATTCAAAACCAAATTTCTCAAGATTCTTTTTGACAGTAGGTAAATACTGACGCTCTTTCCAACTATCTAATATGGTTTCCAGTTTTTTCTTTCCAACGCCTTCAATTTTTAATAAATCTTCAGGATTTTGCTCAAGAACCTCAAAGAAATGTTTTCCATACACATTTATAATTTTTTTAGCCATACTGGGACCGATACCACGTATCAGACCTTGTTCAAGATATTCCTTTATTTCAGTTTCTTCATCCGGCAAGGTTACTATAATACTATCAGCTTTAAATTGTTCCCCGTGTTTTTGAGAGACAGCCCACTTTCCATGACATTCGATAATTTCACCGACATCCAATTCAGTTGAATTCCCTAAAACAATCGCTTTTTTTCTTTCATGCAAAACTTCAAGAATCATAAACCCATTTTCTGGATTGTGAAATTTTACATCTTTTATTCTACATTTTATTATTTCCATAATAGTTTTTTTGGTTGACCTTCTATATTGTATCAAAAAAAAATAGAGAGTCTACAAAGACTCTCTATTTTATTAAAAATGAATTGCTATTTTAAAATATCAAGCCATTTCTTTTACAGAAAGTTGAACATAACGATTTGCAACGCCTGTCACTTTTCCTGCGACTTCTTCACCAACTGAATAAATATCTTTCAGATCTTCACTTCCGATGCCTGCATCAGAGTGCTTAAGAACACCATAGACATTATCAGCCAATTTCACAATCATGCTTTTCTTCGTGATACTGTGAACAACACCCTCTACAATAGAATCTTTATGACTTTCCATATAGGCCCCTAATGGATCAGAAGTAAGCTCACGAACACTTAGAAGAAGCTTTTCTTGTTCAACATCGATGCTTTTAACAACAACATCAATTTCATCACCTTCCTTAACAGAAGTCTTTTGTTCTTCTTTAATTGGGCTCCAAGAAATATCTTCTTGTGAAACAACACCGCTAACTTCGCCTACGTTAACAAACACGCCGAAATCAGTTACAGATGTTACAACACCTTTGATTTTATCACCAACGGAATGCTTCTCAGCAAAGGTTGCCCAAGGATTATCAACCATTCTTTTGACACTTAAAGAAACTCTACGCTTCTCTTCATCAATTTCGATGATTTTTGTTTCTATTTCCTGCCCCTCTTCGAAAAGCTTCTCAGGGTTTGGATTTTTGTGCGCCCAAGAAATTTCCGTATTGTGAACAAGGCCTTCCATATTGCTAGCCAAATTAACAAATACGCCATAGTCAGTCACCTTGGAAACAACACCCTTAACCGTATCACCCAAAGAATGATTCTTAATAAGGTCATCCCATGGACTAGTATCCATTTCTTTAAGGGATAGAGAGACACGACGTTTGGTTGGATCATATTTTACGACTTTCATGCGAAGCTCATCACCAATCTTACAGATATCACTTGGAGAATCAATACGTCCCCAAGACATATCGGTGATATGAAGAAGACCATCTACGCCACCAAGATCAACGAACACACCATACTTCGTAATGTTCTTAACGACACCAGTGACAGCATCACCTTCTTTAAGGTTTTCCAAGAACTTCTCAACACTGCCATCTTCGTTAGCAAGTGTTGCTTTTCTGGATACGAGCACACTGCTCTTTTCTTTGTCAATTTTGACAATTTTTACATCAATTTCCTTATTAATAAGGAAACTTGCATCTTTGGTAGGCTTCATGTCAACCAAAGAGTTTGGCAAGAAAGCTTGGATCCCTTGAATATCAAGAACAAGTCCGCCCCTTACAGTTTTGAAAGGCACTGCGGTTACATCTTCATTATTTTCGAAAGCCTTCTGAAGTATATCCCAACCTTTTTGTTCGCGAGCTTTCTCTCTTGACAAGACCGCTTCGCCTTGACCATTATCTATTTCTTCAACAAACAGATCAACCACATCACCGGTATTAACTAAAATTTTACCGCTTAAGTTTTTGAACTGCTCTGCTGGAATGGCACATGATGACTTGAAGCCAACATCTACAATAACATCGTATCGGGAAACATCTTCTACCGTTCCTTGTACGATTTCACCCTTTTTGATATCTACTAGATAATCGTTTAATAGTTCTGCAAAATTCTCAGACATTAGTCTTTTCCTCCTGTTTCTGAATTTTATCCTTACGGATATTGAACAACTTTAAGATACGATATATCAAAAGAATTTTTTGTCAATAGAATTATAAAAAAA
>JYMV01053005.1_pt1 | contig 11224 bp, 6 predicted proteins | sample 338911 | NCBI WGS metagenome assembly JYMV01 (sample SAMN03354496, study PRJNA234377) | hydrothermal vent metagenome | biome: Deep sea; feature: Hydrothermal plumes at the Eastern Lau Spreading Center, Western Pacific Ocean; material: Seawater | place: Tonga | collected 2009 | depth 2000 m m
TTTGTGACACATATATTCCATAACGGTCAACCAAGTCGTGGTGGCGACCGTAAAACTTTCGAAGTGATGACTTCAACTTAACTAAGAGGAATTCTTGGTTCAGTAGCTTCCTTGGTAGCAGTAACCCTCTATCAAGGAGATCCTGATAGGAACCACAAGCTCTGGAATATCGTATCAACTGAGAGGTATATACTTCATATGCAGGTGCTGCTAGAATGTAGCTACATATGAATAGAAATATCACAATGGGAAAATTGAAATCCTCTCTTCTGTCGTAATGTTTCGCTCTGAACCGCCCATCACTGTCAATTTCGAGGTGTAGATCAAGGTATGAAGCACACGTATCTGTATCGGTGATATCCTTTATTTCAAACTCAATGGGATAGGTGCGATCAACGAAATCACCAAACCTAGAATTATTTAGTGAAAGGACCTCATCTATATAGCGGAACGTGAAATTAAAGGATCGGGCTAGTTTATTTTCGTTTTTCTTGAGAAGCCCCTGTATTAAGTCTGCCTCATACGAATAAAAGAACAAGTCAGCGAGAAGAGGAGCACAGTTTGTACCCATATGTATGCCGACTGTCTGTTGAAAAACACGTCCCCCAAAGATAACAACTACGTTGTCAATCAAAAACTCGAGCATGTTGATAATATCAGTTTCCTAGCGCAATGCATTTGTATCTACGTTGGCCATTATTCTTTATGAAACACAGTTGGATCAACTCCCTTAATTTGTCCTTCCGGCTTAGCGTGAGGAATAGCTATGTAGAGGGTAGAGAAGTCAAATGTGTTAATGCTATTGCAGGAGGAGAGGGACCTATATTGCATAGATTGTATGTATTCTAACTGATCTTCAGAGTTCTTCAGAATCCACATCTGATTCACACCACCCTTAGAGTAGCTAGTGTCGCAGTAATTCTGAAGCACGGTTTTGACCGCCGATAGAATACATGATAATAATTTGGAGAGAGGTTTCGTGGAGCATTTGGCAGACCCAACAACATAGAGCTGTTTGAAAGGACACTTGTGTAATTTAGGAATCCAGTAGTGATGGTCGATGCAGTTCTTCATCCTTGGTTGAAATTACAAAGGAATATACAACAGACCTATGATTGTCCAGGATTTCCTCTTTCGTAAGTGTCGTCGGGGTATATGTAGGGTTGCCAACTAAATTGGCAATACCTAATTCCTTCATCAAGCAGTCTATGTAATGTGATTTACACACACATACAATATCGCTAGGACGGAGACAATAACATATTTGTCATTCTACTTTTCGTTTTTACTTGTTCCATGTTTTGTGTATGTCTGTTGATTGTATTGTTGCTGATGACAATCCTTTGTTGGATTTCATATCAATAAAGAATTTGAATTTGAATTTGACATTTGGGTCTTAAGTGCTCATAGACTCACCGATTTTTTTTTTATTCGAATCTGTATGAGCGACCCCACACTCTTCTCCCATTCGAAAAGAGTATCTAAGTCTTCGACGGAATCATAAGTATTTGAAAGTTATGTTTCCAGTATATGGATTTAGGCTCACGATATTTAGGCCCTTTGGCGAACACCTCCCGAGAGGTGTTGTTGATAATTTTAAAATTACCAGTCATAAAGTGACCAGTCGGAATATATATCAATGGGGAACCTGCACAGGTGCAATCGGGAGGCTTAGATTTGAAATCGTCAATATTGAGATCATGCAACACGTGTTTGTAATTAAAAAAAATTGACGCTATTGGTCTGGTATAAACATACGAAATTATTGGTTCGGACTGATCCTTAAAATATGGTGGAATTTTAGATTTAACGGATTTATGATGGAGGATATTGCCTAAGTTAATGCCATTGTTGGCAAACGACAGTTTTAGAAAGGAACGTTTGTCTATATCAATTTTCTTAATACCAACAGGTTTGGAAAATCTGAGAACCGGTAATATCCAAGACGAATGCTGTAAGTTTGTATTCGTGTATTCTTATCATGCTTGGTTATTACTTCAACAATGTTCTTATATTTTAAAATGTCATTGATTGAATTCATTCAGGTAGTCCACGAATTAATGATGTTGAGTTCACAATTCCTTCAACGATTACAATCAAAGATGGGGAAATGCTGAATATAACCGCACATATCATTGCTTTTCCTAAGCCAGAGATGTATTGGCAGTTTGGTCAAAACGGGTTATATATAAATGTCTCCAGTGGAATAACCAACAGCTTTAATATCAACAGACATTCATCTTACCTTGTCAAAAGGAACGTAGTAGAAACAGATTTCGGAATTTACCGTTTGTATGCCTATAATGGTGTTGGAAGTACCCAATGCTTTCTGCATTCATTTGTTGTTTTACCAGAAAGTAAGTAAAGTATATAATTAACTCCATATTTATAAAATAATATGCGCTACTCCTGGTACATATTTTATCCTGCATTTGTTCTTTCTGAGCACTCACATTGCACTGACTGGATATTTTCTTTGTTTTATACGGTCACTGGCCGAAATGTAGTTTTTCCTGTACCACTTTCATGAAATACATGTTGTTAATCAGTTGACTTCCTGTTGACAGAAAATATCAAAAAGGGCAATAAAGGGATAATTTTATTATTTAATTCAAATTTCGCTGTCCATGGATTACTGCGATTTTTCTCCAGAATAAACAATAGTAATGCATTGTCTTAAAATATAAAATTGTGTTCGGCGTAAAATTGGGAAAGGGTGGTACATAGAGTCCCTCGTATGAGACCCGTAATCGGGTATCCTCAGATCTCCTACGCCTCGACATATCAGTAAAGAGGAGCAAGTGGGATATCTCATTTTAGCACTATTGATTGGAGTCTAGTTTGCTTAATTGCTACATTCCGTGTTCCCTCCATATTCGTTTGTAGTCTAGAAGTATGTTATCTGTTTATGGAATTTGATATGATGTCTTGGTATGATATGAACATACACAGATTATAACGATTTTGCAAACAGACCAATTATATATAAGTTTCGATCACATTTCAACTTTTAATTTTGTGGAAGATACATATATTTAGCCTTACTTTGGTGCATGCACAATATTGTCTGAATAAAACAGTACCATGAGATTTACAGCTCCTTTTCATTTTCTTGAATGCTTCATTCCGTATGTCTGTTTTATATTGCTTCATATTCAACTAGACTTGTTTATATTCTGGTGTCGTGCTGTTTTAGTATGATAAGTTTAGTAGGTATGCAACTTTGTTTACGATATTACCACGCGTTTTCAAACAGACCATTTATAGGGGGTGTTCACTCTCCTATAAACTTTGGTAACTGGATAAGGAAATTTTACAATGCGTCCTTTTAAACTTTCGCACAGATAAAGAAAGACGGTTTTGACAATTAGATTGCTTACTATATTGATACAGTAATAACTACTGATGGATGTCGGGTAGGTTAGTCAAATAAATATCGAGACATTACAAATGTCGGACACAATCATTTGAAATATGTTAAAAATTTATGACACAATTTCCCGATTATTATTATTTTACAAAAAAAGAAACCTTTTAAATTATCTGACGATTATAATTTTGTTGCAAAATAAAAATATATTGTATTCTAAAACCCTGAGATTTCACTATAATAATATATTTCTGCTTTTCTATTTATTTGCAATTGTCAAAATAATTTGTGTTCTATGAGAAATACATCCTATAGGAGTGGGCATGTTCAACTTGGACAATATAAGGAACACGTTATATCCATTTTAGTATATTAAAACTATTTTTCGTTTGATCAACTGACCAATAGCCAACTGCGCTTCTGTCATCACTTTTTGCCCGTTGTTGTCCCTGGTAATCAACCTCTTTTCAACAAATATTGCTTTTTGACATCAATGGACCAGTCAATCAGAATCATTCTTAAAGTGCCCAAATTATAACTGAAGAAATATAATTATGAATTTTCAAGATATACATGCCGGATTATTTTTCCATTTTATTTGGGTCGATATTTAGTAGTTTCATGTTTACCTTTTTATTTTTAGAATAAATCAAATAGAGATAATATGAAAGTGGTTCCCTCCTAGTCTTAAATATTTCTTTATTTGATTTAGGTTTTGATTTTGTATAAATGAGTGAAGGTATTCAGGGACGAGTGTGTTTAATTCTATGTCAAACTACATTCGGTGATAGCGACTATCTTGGATTATCGATCTGCTCCAAAAATGGAATATAAAATCAGAAAATATGAAATGGCCACATTTAAGCATGTTTTCATTTGACATATGTAAGTGTTTTCCAAATCCGACACAACATTCTCATTTTATTCAATCTACGTATTCCTGTATTGAAATGTGATCACATAAATATACTAATCTAAAGCCTTCCTCTGTTTCCTACACTTACAATTCCATGTTGCTTATACGTATTCAACTTTAAAGTTAATACAACAATCAAACAATCATTTAAATATAAATATTGCTTCAGTCATTTAACTAAGCTATCAATGTGACAAAGATATATTGTTGATGACCACAGTATTCCTGTCGGTACTCCGAATATGAGACGTTTTTGGCTATTCTTGATTTTTCCTAAAATATCATAACAAATTCATATTCAACGTCATATGTCGTCATATTTCGTTTTGTTCGATAAATTCAGTTAAGATGAGAGGTGCTAATATTTATGGAATTGATGATCATCACTGTTTAAACGTTTTTTCTTTCATAATATACAGGAATATTGTACTGATTTCTGAATTAAACAATATATATATTTCATAGAACAACCTACGAGTCCTACGGTAGTTTTTGTTGTTTGTCAAATAACATCTGCTACTGTATTGTGGAAACCAGAGATGAACGGAGGTTCAACACAGACATTTTATGTTAAATTTTGGAGTCCATCACAATCTTCACAAGCAACGTTAACTCCGGCCATATCTGACCCTGGTTCAGATGCTGATGTACAGTATATAATCAACAACTTGGTACCAGAAGCAATTTATATATTTCAAATAATCGCAAGGAATGTATACGGGGATTCGCTTTCAAAATCGGTGAACTGTACCACTAACGAAAGTAGGTATTTCTTGTAATGTATATAATTGTATCTATTGTTTTGCGTACAATGCACATCAAAGTTTTACAATTACTTCCAAATCGTATAATGTTAACTTTGTGTAAAGATTTGTGATACAGAACAAACAACATTGAAGAACGCAGGTTTACAATATAACCGAAATGTATACTATATTAATCATTGTAGTCTGTTTATTAATTCATATTTAGAATGCTATATATATGTCAAAAATCTTCTTTTTCAAATAACACACTACAGCTTACTCCATGCAATGATACTGAGGTAGAATATTATAATTGTGTAACACAATATATTTACTATATCACCTACTATGGACTATACCTCTTACACTATTGTAGGACTAAATGTCGGGGAATAACACCGTTACATACATCAGTTTTAAATTTTATATTTTTTATGTAGTAATATTGTGTTATTGACATTGAACAGTTAGCATTAGAAAAATTGATTTGCATCAAAATGATGCATAAATATTCATATTCTTTATTCAAATGCAATACTGCTTATTGAAATATACATACAATATACAATTATCTAAACATATGTGTCTATTTATAGGACAATACCTAACATCACCCACATCAAGCGATCAAAGTGGACTGTTTACAGCTGCAATTGCATGTTTAATCATTAGTTTACTGTCTGTTATATTTGCCGTGTCCTTTGTTGTCTACTGGCGTAAGTTTTAACTCGGGTTGTTTAACGATAAACACGAGGGTGCAAAAAATAAAGCTGATATCACAAAAACAATCCAGATAAAGTCGTGTCAATTTGGAAAATAATAATATACATTACAGTTTTATTGGCTTGATCGTGATCTTTACTTTGAGTTAACCACAGTTTAAGCAGGCCTAATCAAATGAGTAAAATATTGAAAGGACGTCTTTGTCCTAGACCCTGAAATCTTGGATTTCTCACATACGGCAGTTCTCTAGATAACAAAACAACTTTTAATTGTAATACAATTTATACTATGACGAATTCAGTGTAAATATATTTTGACAATTTTATGTATTTATCATTTGCAGGTTTTCGACTTCAGAAAAAACCACCAATGAGGTACGTTTTATTACACTCATTTCATTGTGCCTGTCAGTTGCGTGCAGATGACTAAATTTGATATTGGCATTTATATGTTGGTTCAAAGTTGACTTTTGTATCACTATTATTTCTTCGATTACCATGTCTACTATCTAATATTTAAATTACGGATAAAGTTATCGACACTCTTTTATAGAACTAATATAATGATATTGTATTTGTCATTAAGATATTATGTAAGTTAAGAGAATAGGCTTCCACGTTCTATGCAACAATGCTGCTCGCTCAGTTATATCTGGGAACTGGCATTTAACTCGCATGTGTAAAATATAAGTTCTAAACTCCCTAGTGACCGACTATGATTATTTAGACGATATGTAAATAGTTGAAGGGTTCGCGCGACTATGATTATTTATACGGTCAGTAGATTGTTGAAGGGTGAGCACTTTAGTGCGAACCCTTCAACCATTTACTTACCGTCTAAATAATCATAGTCGGTCACCGGAGCTTAGAACAGTTTTGTACGATGTTGCTGATCTATAACTTGAAACAGTAACTAAGTTTTTTCCACGAACATTGTTTTGTAGGAATACTGACTATACTGAATTCAACACGTGTAATCCAAGGCCTGTAGTGACAGATCAGTATGATATTTTAAACACAACAAACATGGGTAAGTATTTATGGATAGTCATACATGTATAAACACTCATTTGATGATAATATCATTTGATATATACATTTATATTCTTGAAGTGGATTGTTGTTCAATATTCAATAAAATCATGTTATTGCACAAATATCATATTATGAAAATGGAGTTTGAACAGAGATGGTCAACAAGTGAACTAATATCAATACAATAAACAACCACTTCTGATATCAAATTATGGACCACACTAAGATATACCGATGAAAATCCATTTCCTGTCTAAGAACTCGCATAAAATGTGGCGGGTTCATACAAATGTCAAACTTTATTTGTTGATCTATATTTAACTTCTGTGATATTTTTTATACAGGAACAAATGACGAACACGAGAACCAAACAGACAGGAAGTACGTTATTTATCAATATTGTTTAGTATAATCTATCAGATAAAATTAATTTCAGTGTTTTTAACACTCTTTATAAATCATTAATTGATTGAGTGAGAATATATGGTGTCATGCAAATTGAGCTAGTTGTCACCTACATGTATATAAAATAGAGAAGAAGTTACATTTTATAATATGACAACAGTTTACAGTTATACAGTTATCGATATTTTGTTTACTTTCCCTTTGATGTTTAAAACCATTATGTTTCATATCACGTAAGCGCTGAGAAGATTCAAATGATCGCTAATCGCTAAGCGGACGCGTAGTAATATCTCTGTTTTCTAATATGACGTTATAATGACGTCACATTACCAAGTACTTGATAAACACACTATCATAGCGATCAAATAATTAAAGATGTTTTCTTAAACGCGAGGATGTTTATCAGTCATCTCACATCTCACGGTTCGCCCTTCGATGAGAGATGACTGAGAAACGTCAACTCGATTAAAAAAAACATCGTTAATCACTTTTTAGCTCTTCTCAAATCAATTGACCTCTGGACCAACTACATATTGATCTCATTCCTTAATACTATGCGCTTGGGAGAGAATCGGTCAATAACAATGTTATTGTCTTTTTTTTCCGACCGCGGATTATGCGTTATACCTACAATTTTTGCTTGTTATATGATTGCTATTCTAATAGGTGCTCTCTCTATTGTGAAGCTACGTCTACTAGTGATTAATACACATACTATATATTGGCACATGTACACCTTACTGATCACTAAATAGAAGAAATATTTTAAGCATAGCATGTTGATGCATGAAGTGATGAATAAACAATTATTATGTCATTTTTATTACGAACATAATCTATATTTTTATATTCCAATGCAGTATTCACACCTATGAGGAATGTCAACCTAGCAACAATACAGATCGTACTTACCAAAGACACAATATACAATCAGAAGGTACTGGCATTGTTTAAGTAATATTTCAGCACTCGTGATGTTGATAAAATTATATTATGATTTAGAAACATGTGGTATATTATTGTTCGCCAAGTTTGGTACATCAGGATATTTATAATACGTGTTTCTGCCTTTTCTATTATTGTTTTTCCATCAAATTACTACTCACCAAGGTCATTTGATTGTGCTTGGTCACTACATTAAAAATATTCATCCTGGAAAAAAAACATAATAGAGCTATCATTACTATGACGTAACGAATGTCGATATTTCCATGTACAATGTATTTTACAACACAAAGAGTACGACGATGGGAAAATGGAATACAAATCAAGATATTACAAAACTAATTTACATATTTGTCCCAACATATGCTAATTTAACAAGAATATAATGTATCCACGATCCTCTACCTTGAAATGCGATCTAATAGTATATATTGAAGCGGACATTCATGGTATTTCATTATTTTGGTGTGATACGTGTAACAGGCATACATCTAACATTTGTGTCAGTGATATTATATATAATGTTCATGATTATAGTGTTCTTTATAATGACACTGTTGGTCCGATTATATGTGAAGGTTGGAGATTAACTCGTATGTGAAAAGCACCGGCATTACCGAATAATGCCACAAAGAGGATGATTTAGGCCCATTAAAGTAGTTTAGCCACTTGCCATTTTATTGAAGTGTCTGGAACAAGCCTGAAAATGAACAGTCATGTATTTATGTGCTAGGAGTGTCTATTTTGACTCTTTCTACGATTTTCCTATGTGATTTTGGATCTGTTTCAACAGTGTCGTATTGTTTGTTTTTCATTTTATGACAATCTAGTTTATGATTGTTCTGATGGTTCCACATTCTTAACAAGAAAAATAAACAACATAGTGTTTATGGTTTGACCTTGTGTTGTCAAACACATACAGTTGAGCAACATACAAGCACTATACCTTAATGTTTGATAATAATACATGTGAGTTAGGGTTATGGTGTTAAACACCACTTTCAACAATATATCAGTCATATCGTGGAAGTCACTTCAATTTGTGGAATAAACCGGAGAAAGCCACAGACCTGTCACAAGTCATTGATCACCTTTTTCACATAATGATGGATACAAGAAGTGGAACCATGATAGTGAATGTACACCAAATGTATACAGTAACTGACAGGATGGACAGTTTGAGAGACTGACATGAGAAATTCACATTAAGATGACTATGCCAAATCTGTAGTAAAATATACTCATGAGAAGTTTAATATATATGATGACAAATGATTACTATGATTAACTGACAGATTGTATTTGGACACTATTCCCCTCTCGTGTGGTTTTGTTTTGTTATCTTCGAAAGTCTTCCCACGTATATAAATGGTTGTTGCCTAACGTTAATTGATTCACAAGAAAATGAAAACAGTAATGTATGAAACTCATCACTTAAGATTAAAACAATTACATTATTTTCTTTTTTTATTTTGAAGATGTTGTTTCTATTGCAGGTGCTCAAAAGAAGAAGGAATATATTTATAACAATATGAACATGTAGATATATATATATATCAGTCATTTTAGTAGTGGAACAATGCCAATTGTTATATTAGTTCAGCTGTAGTTAGCTATATCTGCATTAACGTTTTCTGTATATGTTATTGAAGCTAACTAGTTATTTTGACCACTTATACAGAATCATTAGTGATATGAATATGACACTGCCATGACTCCCTTAATACCACAATTAGTTAATTATTGCGTCCTAATATCGAAATGTTTAAGCATAGTGACTGCAATTGAAGTTTTTGTCTTTTGTCACTCGTTTACAATTGTTTGACATTCCAGTCTTTTAGTTATGAGAGTACCTAATGATGTTTATTCCAGAAACGGGTCATGCGCACTAAATTTGATATTTACCTGATTTACTGCAATGCATCGTTGTTATATACATGGAATAGATAATACGTAAACGTTTTACTACGTGTATCAGTTCTGAATTGTGGTGTTAACCAGTTTACCACACCACATGTGTTGTGCCTGTCCCTAGCCATGACCTGTATTTACAATGCAATATGTCGTGTTTATTTTTAGTTCAATGATTTTAGATTAGAGGTAATGGTTGGTTTTGTTGATATTGGTGGATTTTTGACCATCACAGCTTGAAGTGTATTTTCATAATATTATCACTACTGAAGCATGAGCTACATAGTCGATGAATATTATATATACTGATGACATAATTTGGAATACTCACTGCCCAAAATGTTAAAATAAACAGAGGGTACGAAATAAAGGTAAAAGGTAAAATATATTTATAGAAAACGAACTACATGTAGATATTATCTATAATATATAATACTTTAAAAGGGTATTAAGGGATATTATTATATGACTTCAGATTATGTCTTTTCTGATTGGCTGACATCCCTAGAAACGTTCTTTGATATAGCGTTATACTCACCTCACGCGACGTAACGCGCGGTGAATATAACATTTCAACGTGTTGCACCATGCGAAACCAAAGAAAGCGTCGTGATAAAAGCTTATTTTAAGGATAAAAGCAACATATACAATGTGTCATATTATAAAACAATTAATGTCTTTCAATTCGATGGATACCAGGATGTATTAACCCAAGAATAATATATTTACCTCGGTCATCTGGCCTCGGTAAATATAATGTTCCTGTGTTAATAAATCCTTGTATCCACCTCATTAAAAGTCATTAATTGTATATTGTTTTATGGTTATCAATAACAGATCTCATTGTAATTCATACCTTATTATATATATTTGCTTAAGTATGTAACCTTAAATAACATGTAAAAGTACACTAGGAGTGAAAAAGAGCTCCACCAATTTAGCTGTTCGAGCAGAACTTGATCGACTGTCATTATAATCTTTTATAAAAACTAAGACTTCTCTATATCTTCTCAGACTTAACAATGATAACATCAACCCACTTTTAAAAGAGGCATTTCATTTAAGTAAAATACTGGACAAAGAGGGGTTATACTCTTGGTTTACCTATGCTAAAAATATAGTATCTGAAATTGGTTTTGATATTGAATCAACAGAAAAATGTCAAACAATTAAA
>JYMV01009194.1_pt1 | contig 11223 bp, 11 predicted proteins | sample 338911 | NCBI WGS metagenome assembly JYMV01 (sample SAMN03354496, study PRJNA234377) | hydrothermal vent metagenome | biome: Deep sea; feature: Hydrothermal plumes at the Eastern Lau Spreading Center, Western Pacific Ocean; material: Seawater | place: Tonga | collected 2009 | depth 2000 m m
AGCCAATTTGTCAGAGCGAGTTAAATTAATAAATGCGATCGCCGCTTTTGCAGATGAGACTTGTTGCCGAGACACACGGGTATCGGGAGGAAATTATTAGAGTGATAGAAAATGTCATGAGTGATCCAATTCAAGAAGACCAAATGGAACAAACCAGACAACGCATACCAGTGCTTGTTAGTGTGGAGCTAAGCCTAGAGGAAGCAGAATTAGCAGCAGAATTAGTTCAACAATTTGTTGTTCCGAATTCTCTATACAATGAAGTTACCACTAATAAAGCACGTGATGCTAGTGTAGCTGCTGTAGAACTGGTAGAACAAGCTTTTGCTCAGGGACAGACAATTATAGCTCGTGGTAACGTTGTTACTGCAGAGGACCTGGAAGCCATGACTGCCCTGGATATGCTAGAACCACAACGCAATCAGTTTGAAAGATACTTCCCCTCATTTACAGCAATAATTTTAGTGGTCGCCACAATGATACTTTATCTGCTAAGGACCCAACCCGGTTTTTTCTATCGCACTCGACACATGTTGTTCGTTATTTTGTTATCACTTACTTTTCTGTTTGGTGCCCAATTTGTTATTCCACAAAGACTTGTACTACCTTTCCTGTTTCCAGCTGCCACGCTTGGAATGCTTATAGCTGTTGGTTTAGGAACAGATTTGGGATTGATTGTTTCTACACTTTTTGTAGTATTTGTTGCATTAGTTTCTGACGGCCGTATAGAAATAGTAATATATCATCTGGCTGGACCAATAGTAGCAATATTGTCTTTAGGTAAAGCTGAACGAGTAAACAGTTTCCTTCTCGCTGGTTTAGCAACTGCCGCGGCAAATTCGGCTGTAATCATAGCATTTCGGTTCAATGATCCTACTATTGATGTACTTGGTCTCAGCACTTTACTAGGAGCAAGCATTGCGAATGGTGCCATCGCAGGTGCTCTTACATTGACTGGATTATTTCTATTGGGGTATGTGTTTGATATTACTACGTCTTTACAGCTAGTTGAGTTATCAAGACCGAATCATCCATTGTTAGTAAGATTGCTGCGAACTGCGCCTGGCACTTATCAGCATAGTTTGCAGGTAGCTAATCTAGCAGAACAGGCTGCAAGCAATATTGATGCAAATACGATGCTGGTCAGAGTCAGTGCACTTTTTCATGACATAGGCAAGACAGCCAATCCGGAATATTTTGTTGAAAACCAAGTAGAAGGCAGGAATCCACACACAAATATGAATCCTCAGTCTAGCAGCGGTGTGATCATAGCACATGTAACGGATGGGGATACCATGGCTAAGAAGCATAGATTACCTACAGTAATCCGTGACGCTATCCTTGAACACCATGGCACAACCGTTACTAGGTATCAATATGATAATGCAATCAAGATAGCGGAAGAGAATAGCGATCAAGTTGACATCTCAAAATTTACCTATCCAGGACCTAAACCCCAAAGCCCAGAAACAGCTTTGCTGATGCTGGCTGACGGATGCGAAGCCAAAACTAAAGCTGACAACCCTTCTACAACAGAGGAAATTGATGAGATAGTTCGATTCATAATTAATCGCAGGCTAAAACAGGGGCAACTCGATGACTGCGACTTATCTTTGACAGATTTGGGTAAAGTGCGAGATTCGTTCGTGACAACCCTAAGAGGTTTTTATCATAGTCGACTTATATATCCGTCTGAATCAACAATTGAAGGACCTATTGTGGAAAACCTTGATGAGTCAATAGAGACCGATGACATTACGACTTCTGAGTAATCAATAACTGCTGTGACATACTCATACCATATTAGTACACGCATTTATCCTAGCTCAAAATTTCATTCAGCAATTCCAGTCAATCGCGCCAATCTGCGTTCCGCTGCTAAAGCAACATTGGATAACAGATGTGCTGCTACAGGTTCAGAAATATGCATAGTACTAAGTACAGATTCGTACTTGAATGAACTAAATAGTAAGTACTCAGGGGTTGATGCGCCAACTGACGTACTCAGCTTTCCTTCCGCAAACAAAAATAAGTATTTAGGTGATATTATATTGTCTACTCAATACGCTGCCCGCACAGCTAATAGAGAAGGTCATAGTGCAAATGAAGAACTTCAACTTTTAACGATCCACGGTACGCTTCACTTGCTCGGCTATGACCACAACAATCCTGATGAGCATAAGACAATGTGGGATATACAAACGGAAATATTGTTTAATCTAGATATTGACATTAGTTATCTTAGTAGGAATATATAAATTACATTGTCTAAAGTAAATTACTTGATAATAGGAGAAAATTACTATGAAGTTCTGTGTAATCAGCAATAATATTGTCGACCAAGATGTTGACACAATCATATTAAGTGTTTTTAAATCGGACGAATCGCTCACGGGAACAACTCACGCCGTAGATGTAGCACTAAACGGGTCAATATCAGAAATTTTGAGTCGCGGAGACCATAACGGCAAACTTAGAGAAATCACTGAAATTTACACAGGTGGTCAGATATCTGCACATAGAATAATATTAGTTGGATTGGGTCCAGAAAAAGATTTCAATACGAATTGCATAAGGCATGCTTCGGCCGCAGCAGCTGTGCGTGCACGACAACTTGGAGCATGTAATGTAGCTTCCATGATACATGGGGTTGAACAATCTACAATATCAGCTAAAGATGCAGTGCGTGCAGCTACAGAAGGGACAATGCTCGCCCTATATGCATTTAACAAATATAAGAGTGAAAATGAGCTTGGTCAGATAGAATCAGTATCATTTATGAAATCAGAAGGCATCAAATCAGAAGATTTAGTAGAAAGCATAGAACAAGGTAATATAATTAGCAATTCCGTACACCTGGCACGCGACCTTGTTAATGAACCACCTAACATTTGTACTCCAGCATTTCTAGCTGAACAAGCTAAGCAAATGGATGCTAATTCCAACACTGATGTAAGTATTCTCACTGAACCAGAAATTGAAGACTTAAATATGGGAGCGTTTCTTAGCGTAGGTAGAGGTAGTACTAGAAAACCTCGGTTTATTATTATTGAATACAACAAGAAGCTGTTAGATAAAGTTCAACCACTAGTGCTAGTTGGCAAAGCTATCACATTTGACACAGGCGGATATTCACTAAAATCTGCTTCTGGCATGTCTACTATGAAGGCAGATATGGCTGGTGGTGCAGCAGTAATAGGAGCTTTACAAGCCGCGGGTCAATTAAAGGTGCCATACCCAGTAATAGGGTTGATCCCTGCAACAGAAAATATGGTTAGTGGAACAGCAAGCCATCCATCAGACGTAGTAAGTGCATCCAATGGCAAAACTGTTGAGATTGTAAACACTGACGCGGAAGGTCGTCTAATACTTGCAGACGCACTAGTTTACGCTGCTAAGTACAATCCAAAGCATGTAATTGACCTCGCTACACTCACAGGGTCAGCCACCATAGCCCTAGGCGAGGGAAGTGCTGCAGCACTATTTGCTAATGAAACTAGCCTAGCAGAACAGCTTTTGACAGCCAGCGAATCCAGTGGGGAACGAATATGGCGCATGCCACTCTACCCAGAATATTCTGATTGGATGCGGTCAGGTGACGTAGCAGACTTACGTAATAGTACCGACAAACGTAACACTGGAATCGGCACATCTGCAGCATTTCTTCAAGAGTTCACAGAAGGGTATAGCTGGGCTCACATAGACATAGCACCTATGGCATTTCTGCCAAGTAGTGGGGTTATAAAAAGACTGGGTCCAGCAGGTGCTACAGGGTTTGGGGTAAGACTGCTATCTCATCTAATGCTAGAAGATAGCTAGAGAAAAATGCAACAGCTAGGAATTCGGTAAACTGAGATTTCTAAGATACTCCCAACCATATATTCCGCTGTTGTGACCATCACTCCAATATAGTTTTAAAGCATAGTTTCCAGCCAATTCGACCGAATCAAGAGTAAAACTCTTGACAGGATTCAAAGTAAAAACCATATCGATAGTATTATCATTTTTGCTTGAATGCTCGTCTCTACATTGCGCACATGGACATGCATCACGCAGTCCATTCCACCTATATTCCACACTATTGCCATCATTCCAATCTACGACTAAGACGTGACGTTTTTTATCCAGTTTAATAGATTGCGGACGAATATACATTCAGTGTTCCTAAACATTTATCCAAGCAAGATAATGTCACATCAGTGTAATCAATATCAACGCACTACTTGAAGATAGTTTGACGCACCCCAACCATTACGCTTATCGTCAGCTTGAGCCACTAAAAACCACCAAGTCATACCATCAGCTTCACGTGGGCCTTTCCGAACTACAAAGACCTCGTAATCTAATGCCAGATAGTTAACGTCGGATTCCAAATTAGGCTCATACCGTAAGCGCAGCCCACCTCCAGTATTAACTACCTGAATGTATGATCCTATCTTGATAAGACTTCCTGCAGGCGGAGGGGGGAAAGTTGGTGTCTGTAATGGAATCGGCGTCTCAGTGATTGGAGCATCAAGCGCAGTAGTAGATGTACGTTCTGGGGTAATTACCAACAATACAGGAGTCACAGTTGGCTGCTGAACGGCAGCTGGTCTGGAAACTATAATATAAGACCACACGCCCGCTGCGCCAAAGACAAACAACACAGTAACTGTCAAGATCCACCTTAACGGTACAGCAGTAGTTTGTTCGCCAAATCCATTCGAGGACACAGATTCCCCTCATACAGTCAAATACATTAGTATTATATATAATTATAACGATAATATTTATTAGCATGCGGTCCATGTGACTATAATTGACAATTTGTTGTAGAGGCTATAAAGTAAATTTGTATGGAACTATATGAATACGTAGGCAACTTACACAATCACACACCATATTCTGATGGAACCCTCTATCATAAAGATATGGCCCAAGCGGCAACACGAGCCGGATTAGATTTCCTGATAATCACTGATCACAATGTTTGGGTTGCTGGGACGGAGGGTTACTACGACTTCAAAGATGGTAGAAACATACTCGTGTTAACTGGAGAGGAAATACATGATCTCGACCGAAAGCCTGAAGGAAGTCATCTATTGGCCTATGATGCAAATTCTGAACTTAGTACTTTATCTAAAAACCCCCAGGAACTAATTGATACGATAGCGGAGACAGGAGGACTAAGTTTTCTTGCACACCCTTTTGAACGGGCTGCTCCAATTGTTGAAGAAGCCGTATATTCCTGGCGCGACTGGCAAGTTACTGGCTTCACAGGCCTAGAGATCTGGAATTACATGAGTGAATTTAAGGGTCTGGTCACATCTAGAATAGCAGCCATGTTCTATGCATTCTATCCAGATCTTGGAATACGAGGACCATTCCAAGAAACCATAGACAAATGGGATGGATTGCTTTCTAATGGTCATCAGGTAGTGGTAACGGGTAATGCAGATGCTCACGGACAAACATATTCAATGGGTCCTATAAGTCGTTGTATTTTCCCGTATGAGTTTTTATATAATGCGGTTAACACACACTTGGTAAGCAGACGGAAATTCACCGGTGAAAAATCGGAAGACAAGAGTATAGTATACTCAGCACTACGTAATGGCAACTGCTTTGTGGGATACGAGACGCCATACCCAACCCGGGGATTTCGGTTTAGCGCACAGAACGATAGTAATAGTTGCATCATGGGAGAGGAAATCTCAATTCTAGATAGTACTATTACTCTACAAGCAAATGCCCCGGTATCATGCAACATGAAAATATTATGCAATGGACAAACTATTGCTAAATCTCAAAATCAGACAGAGATAAATTGTAGAGTATCTAAACCAGGTGCTTACCGAGTCGAAGCTACTATACGGCACAAATCACAAGAGCGCTGCTGGATATTCAGTAATCCGATTTATGTAGTACCATAATTACCACCACTGGTTGCCACCCGGAATGGGATTTAGTTTGATAGTCATTTTGAAGAAACATGCAGGCTGTGAGACAATAGTTACCTAGAATTCAGACAAGGAGGCCAAGATATGCCTTTTCGTATGGGACCACTCGAACTATTTATTATCCTAGCAATAGTATTAGTGCTGTTCGGTGTAGGCCGTATAGGTAAAATAGGAGGTGAACTAGGAAAAGGAATGCGGGCTTTCCGCCTAGGTATCAAAGACGATGAAACAGATAGTAGTTCAGATACCGATAGCAAAAAAGAAAGTGACGGTCAAGATAATACCTAACTCTAACGTAATTTGTGTGTGTACATATTTATGTATGCATATGATGACTCATTTGGAATAATCTGTTTTGATTAATAACCCCACAATTTCAGGACTTAAGCTAGATCACTTGATTGAGAGCCTACTATTCGTGGCCGAAGGTCCTGTATCAATTGGACAAATAGCAGCGGCTTTAAATACCAATCCCAAACAGATAAAACGAGCATTGTTAGAGCTAGAGGATTTGTACCAAGAGCGCGGTCTGCAACTACAAAATCTAAGAGGGCGTGTGCAGCTCACCACAAACCCTAAAGCAGCTCAATCTATTGAGCAATTCCTTGGATTGGAATCACAGCAACGACTTACGAGTGCTGCTTTGGAAACATTAGCAATAATAGCATATCGTCAACCTGTTACTAGGCCACAAATAGACGGGATACGAGGAGTTAACTCAGATAGTGTTATCAAAAATCTAACCTTCAAAGGACTTATCGAAGACATTGGAAGATCAGAAGGTCCCGGTCGTCCTATACTCTATGGAACAACCTCATCATTCTTACAGCACTTTGGTATATCTTCTCTGAAAGAATTGCCCCTTATCGATATTGAAGACGATCAACTACAAGTTGAAATCAAACCAGATGGGGACCATCATAATGCGGATTCTAATCCACAATACGTTTCAATGCAGCTGCCTGAAAATGACGGTTGAACGCCTACAGAAAATACTGGCAAAGTCAGGATATGGTTCGCGTCGTTCCTGCGAGAAACTAATATTAAACGGACGAATTCATGTAAATGGAAAAATTGCTACTATTGGTGATCGAGCAGACCTCAATAAGGATAATGTAACAATTGACCACAAAGCAATAAACCTACCAGAAAAACTTAATTACATTATGCTTCACAAGCCACGCGGAGTCGAGTCAACACTTAAACCACAAATGGGAAGGGAAGGAGTAAGAGACTTAGTAGATTTACCAGGTAGACTATATCCGGTTGGTCGATTAGACGCTGATAGCGAGGGGCTGATCTTGCTCACCAATGATGGAACACTAACTGAGAAGATTACCCATGCTCGTTATGGGCACGAAAAAGAATATCTAGTGTTAGTAGATGGTTATCCTGATGATGCCCAAATTGCTACATGGCGACGCGGAGTCATCTTAGACGATGAACCTACTCGAATAAAAACAGCTCGTGCAAGAGTGTCTATAAGAAAAAAGGCTGCATCTGGGACATGGTTGCAAATTATCATGCGTGAAGGTAGAAAACGCCAGATTCGACGAACTGGTCGCATTCTAGGTCTTCGGGTGAAACGAATCCGACGTGTACGTCTAAGTACACTACGTCTAGGAACTCTAAAACCTGGTCAATGGCGCAAATTAACTGATACGGAAATAAGACGGTTGTATGGTGGTCACTCTAAAGCTCGTAGAAGAAGCAGCCGTAAAATCAGTAAATGATGTTTACCCAACCTTCTATGATTATCACTATCGACGGACCAAGCAGCTCCGGAAAAAGTACTATTGGTCAACAATTGGCCCTTAACATTGGGTATCATTATTTGGACACCGGATGTCTTTACAGGGCACTAACTATAGCTACCTTACAACATAATATTTCTGTCACAGACAAACATGCAATAACAAAGCTAGCAAGTGATATTGATATCAAGGTCCAAACCTCCAAAATAGAAGATGGGCGCCAGTATACTGTCCTAATTGATTCAATTGATGTAACTTGGGACCTGCGCTCCTCCAATGTTGATACCAATGTATCACTTATATCTACTATCCCAGGTGTTCGACAGATTCTAACTGAACAAATGAGGTCTATAGCAGATGGGGTTAGCATAGTAATGGTCGGACGAGATATTGGCACAGTCGTTGTCCCTGACGCACCACTCAAGTTCTATCTAGACGCAAGTATTGCTGAACGAGCACGCCGTCGTCACAGGGAAAACATAGAAAATGGACAACAAAGCGACTATAAAGAAATTATTTTGAACTTAAAAGCAAGGGATAGCATCGATACACAAAGAGAAAGTGCTCCCCTAAGGAAGCCAACAAACGCCTACATAATTGATACAACATCAATGAAACCAATGAGCGTTCTGAACGAAATGCTAAGGATTATCCACGACTCTATATAGTGACCAATCTATGTCCACAGCAATAAAACACACTCTAAGAGTTAGACTCTATCGTCCACCTACACGAGCTTTTTTCCGATTTATGTATCGTGTGCTTACCCATATGAACATCGAAGGTATGGAAAACATACCTCCCCGCAGCGGTTATTTGCTTACTATCAATCACCTTTCATATTATGATCCACCACTACCACTTTCATTCTGGCCATATGCTCCTGAAGCACTAGGAGCTGAGAAAGCCATGCACAATAATGGGATAATAGGTCTGGTAATGCGCTGGTATGGCACCTTTCCTGTCAAACGAGATGGCGACGACCGAGCCGCTTTAAGAACTGCTCTAAAAATATTACAAAACAATCTGCCTCTACTAATAGCTCCGGAAGGCACCCGGCATCCTGAAGGATTGCGCGATCCTCAACACGGAGCATCCTTTCTGGCCATGAAAACCGGTGTACCCTTAATACCGGTAGCAATTTCAGGAACCGCTGACATATTTAGCAAACTTAGAAAGGGAAGTAAGCAAACAATTGGTATGGTTATCGGTAAACCATATAACCTACAAAGCTTGCCAAACACCAACAGGCGTGATGCTATCCGTATACATACTGACTATATAATGCAGAAAATTGCTGATCTTTTACCAGACCATCATCGCGGCATGTACAAGAAACAGTAGACAATTACCCATCAGTAATAAATGTAATGCTTATATTAACACCCTGAAAGTTTGTTTTCTTTTAAATGTACTACCCTGCTATAATGACTGCTTAGATATGGAGATTGTCCTAACTACAAATGGTTAGACAATAATAAAGAAAGGTAAAGCGCAAGGCCCGAGCTAAATATTTCGGGTGACGAGGACGAGGGTTCCCTTGACTAAACAAGGGATAGCGCCATAATCAATCGGTGCAAAATCGATGAATCAGCGGATGCCCTCCGGGTGTACCAGCACCCGCAGTCCTTTCCCCTCCAAATCTAGAAAGCTACCGCCTAAAACCCACTGGGGAACTAGAGGCACAAAAGCGATGGCACTGGCAACATACATGCACCTACTGGAATACTGCATGCTTTTTTATAGGTAATAACAACGTATACTAGAGGTATTTGCTTATGTGCGGCATTGTTGCTTACATAGGTCCACGTGACGCCACACCGATTATCATGAATGGTCTGAAAAGACTGGAGTATCGCGGTTATGATTCGGCAGGTATGGCTACTATAGACAACGGAAAAATTAATCTACGCCGTGATGCAGGCAAACTTGCGCGTCTAGAGACTCTTGTATCTCAACAACCTCTGAGCGGCAACATTGGTATAGGACACACTCGTTGGGCTACGCATGGAGAGCCCAGCGAACGTAACGCTCATCCGCATATAGGGGCTACAGGTAAAGTAGTTTTGGTGCATAACGGTATAGTTGAGAACTATATGGAATTACGACAGCAACTGATTGCAGATGACATAAAGTTGCAATCGGACACCGATAGTGAAGTAATCGTACATCTGGTTGAGAGATATCTTAATGAAGATAACAGCTTAGAAGAGTCGGTGCGTCAGACTATTGGTCTCCTGCAGGGAGCAAATGCAGTAGTATTAATCTCAACCACAGAGCCTGATAAAATCATAGCCGCTCGTGTAGGTAACGCAGGTGGTATAGCAATAGGAAACGGCAACAACGAAATGTTTATTGCCTCAGATATGCCTGCAATCCTTGAACATACTCGTCGTATTGCATTTCTAGAACCAGGTTGGTTGGCTACAGTAAACGAAACAGGATTTGTTACACGCACTATGATGGGAGAACCTATCAATAGTGAAATACATAATATCCCTTGGGATCCCGTCGCAGCAGAAAAGGGTAACCACCGGCACTTCATGCAGAAAGAAATCCATGAGCAAGTCCGGGCTATTACAGACACCATAGGAGGTCGTATCGATTTCAGATCTGGCCAAGTAACTTTGCCTGATCTAACAATAACAGAATCTCAAGCAAAAAATATTGATCGCATTGTAATAACTGCATGCGGCACTGCTGCACACGCTGGCATGGTAGGCAAAACTCTAATAGAGGAACTAGCGCGCATTCCTGTTGAAGTAAGTATTGCCTCCGAGTTTCGTTACTCTAATCCTATAATTGACAAACATACGGTAGTACTAGCCATTAGCCAGAGCGGGGAAACAGCTGACACTCTAGGAGCAATGAATGAGGCCCATGAGAGAGGTGCTACTCTGTGGAGTATTGTCAATGTAATAGGATCGCAAGCTATGCGTATGGCTTCAGGATGTATTCCAATGCAAGCTGGTCCAGAAATTGGCGTAGCATCCACAAAAGCATTCACTACTCCTTTAGTAGATTTATACCTTTTGGCAATGCTACTAGGTCATCTGCGGGACGAATTAGATGATGAAAAGATGCGTGATCTAGCAGGCCATCTAATGCTTTTGCCTCAACAGGTAGGCAATCTACTGAGTCGTGATACACAAATCAAGAAAGTGGCTCTAACACTTAGGGACATGGAACAGTGTTTATACCTAGGACGTGGTATACAAATGCCTATCGCGTACGAAGGAGCACTGAAACTAAAGGAAATTTCTTATATACATGCGGAAGGATATCCAGCAGGAGAAATGAAACATGGACCTATTGCGCTTATCGACCGGAATATGCCTGTGGTAGCTATTGCAACACGGGACCAATGGTATGAGAAAATGATAAACCAGCTTCAACAAGTACGTTCAAGAGGTGGGCCCATAGTGGTAGTGGCCACAGACGGAGACGAGACTATCACAGAAATAACAGATAGAATTCTGTGGGTACCAAAAAGCTATTGGATGCTCAGTCCAGTTCTAACGACCATTTCA
>JYMV01025298.1_pt2 | contig 11223 bp, 10 predicted proteins | sample 338911 | NCBI WGS metagenome assembly JYMV01 (sample SAMN03354496, study PRJNA234377) | hydrothermal vent metagenome | biome: Deep sea; feature: Hydrothermal plumes at the Eastern Lau Spreading Center, Western Pacific Ocean; material: Seawater | place: Tonga | collected 2009 | depth 2000 m m
TATCATCAACCCTAAACTTGCAGATGTTCCTACAGCACTTAGCATGGGTAAGCTGTAAGCAGTCAAATAAGAAGTAAAAAAAACTCCGCCGCCAATACCCATCATTGCTGAAAATAGGCCGATTAATCCAACAACACTCCACACTTTAAGTTTTGCAGGTAGTTTGGTGCCAAGAACGAACTGCTTCTTTTGAAAAAGGTTTAACGTAATAACCAGGGCAAGCACTGCAAAAATGGCTTTTAGTACAGAACCACTAAGATTTCCCGCCAGTAATGAACCAATTAACGCACCGCCAGCCACAGGTAGTGCTAACTTACGAAACATAACTATGTTTCCGGAACCTCTTTTATAGTAAGACCAGGCCGATGAAATTGAAGTTGGAACGATTATCCCCAACGTAGTTCCAACTGCCAGGTGGGTTGTGAGTTCCGAAGAATAACCCAACTCATCAAATACGTAGAATAAAGCCGGAACTAAAATTATTCCTCCACCTACTCCAAACAGTCCGGCCAGTAGTCCGGCAAATGCACCTGACACCAAAAGTAACCCCAGCAAAGAAAGCAATTCAGGGTTAAAAAAAGAAGGATGCATGAAGTCTCAGATTATTGTATTCAACCAGAAAATTGCTGATAAATGGAGTATTTTCCTTTACAAGAGCGTTCTTATTTTCTTTGTGGTGCCCGGAAAAGGGAAGCAAACAAAGCTCTTAGTCAATAATTAAGTATTAGGGATTTTATGTCTCTTAGTACCTTTCAGATTTGGAAAGCAAATTGGCAGAACTTCCGTAAAAGTTTTTACAAAATATGGAGTGATTTTTCCAATGATGCTTTCATCTAAATCATCAAAATCTTTTTTATTTTCAGCAGGAAAAATTAATTGAGTTATACCTGCCCGCTTTGCTGCAATAGTTTTTTCTTTGACTCCGCCTATTGGCATGACTAAGCCTGTGAGGGTCAACTCTCCTGTCATCGCAAGATTCGGAATAATTGCTTCCTGTGCAACCAGTGATTGAAGTGCGCAGGCCATTGTAATTCCTGCGGATGGACCGTCTTTTGGTGTGGCACCGGCTGGTACATGCAGGTGAACAAAATTTTGTGCAAAGAAATTCTTTATTCTTTCGTCATTACTGCCAAGGGAGCGGATGAAAGTATAAGCAATTTCCGTTGATTCTACCATCACGTCTCCTAGTTGTCCGGTTTGTTTAAATCCAGGATTTTTGGCTTCAACATTGGAGGCTTCAATGAACAAAGTGGCACCACCGACGCTGGTATAGGCCAACCCTGTTATTACTCCAATTTTAGGTTTTTTGTAGCGCGATTCTTCTGCAAAGGCTTTTCGTCCTAACATATCCGGAAGATCGTCTTTGGAAATCTTAACTTGATCAATCTCCTCTTCTACAAATTTTCTTGCAGTTTTTCTCAGTAATTTTTTAAGATTATTTTCTAAACTTCGTACTCCAGCTTCACGGGCATAGCCATCAATGATTTCTCGCAATACTGGTTTGGGTAGTGAAAACTGGGTTTTTTTGAGTCCGTGTATTTTTAATTGTTTAGGTAACAGATGTTTTCGTGCAATTTCCAGTTTTTCTTCAAGGATGTAACCGGATAGCCGGATGACTTCCATCCTGTCGAGCAGTGCCGGTGGAATTGTGTCGGTTTGATTTGCAGTACAAATAAAAAGTACTTTTGAAAGATCAAAACGTACATCCAGATAGTGATCCAAAAAGTCTTTGTTTTGTTCAGGATCTAAAACTTCCAGCAAAGCAGAAGCAGGGTCTCCATGAAAACTTGCGCCAATTTTGTCTATTTCATCCAGCATAATTACCGGATTGGCAGTTTTGCAGGTTTTGATTGCATTAATAAATTTGCCTGGAAGTGCACCTATGTATGTGCGACGATGACCTTTTATTTCTGCTTCATCACGCATTCCACCCAGAGAAAAACGAAAATATTTGCGTCCCAAAGCCCTGGCAATCGACTGTCCTACAGAAGTTTTCCCAGTACCAGGAGGTCCAACCAGCAAAACAATTGAGCCTGCCAAATCACCATTGATGATTCCTACAGATATCAATTCTAGAATTCTATCTTTGACATCTTTAAGGCCATAGTGATCACGATTGAGAATTCGAGCTGCGCGTTGAATATTAAAAAAATCTTTACTGTAGATGCCCCATGGTAAAATTGTCAGCCAGTCCAGATATGTTCGTGTCACGTTATATTCTGGTGAAGCAGGTTCAATTAATCGTAATTTTTCAAGCTCCTCATCTATACGTTCTTCTGCCTCTTCAGAGAGTTTAAGCTTTTTTATACGTGCTTCATATTTATCTGTTTCACTTTCAGAACCTTCCTTGGTGATTCCCAGTTCTTTCTTAATTTCCTTGAGTTGTTCACGCAGGAAGAATTCTCGCTGCTGCTGAGACATTCGGTCCTCTACCCGCTGAGAAATTTTTACCTGAAGTTTTGCTACTTCCAGTTCGTGCCTAAGCAAGTACAATGCTTTTTCGATTCGTATTTTTATGTTTTTTGTTTCAAGAATTTCCTGTAATTGTTTACCGGATGCAGTAGTCATCGATGCAGCAAAATCAGCAAGTGTCGCCGGATCTTTGAGATTGATGCGTCCCATCAAAAGTCCGAGTTCTTCTTTAAACAAGGGGTTTAGTTGTACCAGTTCTTTGATGAGATTAATGATGGAAACGGAAAAGGCTTTTAGTTCATCTTCCGACTTTTCTTCACCAGTTTCCGGTATATATTCCACTTTTGCCCTGATTATAGGATCTTCAGAAGCAATATCAATGATCTCAAAGCGATCCATAACCTGTACAATAATGTGCATCGGGTCGTTACCATGTTTTGAGGCCTGCACAATCTTTCCTACGGCTCCTACCTTCGATAATTTTTCTGTAATACCAGGTTCATTAGTGTGAGAATCATCATCAGGTTCATAGCTGTAAACCAACCCAACATAGCGGAGGGGGCCCTTTAATTCCTTCAGTAAAACTTTTTCCAATTTTTCTTCAGAAATTATTACCGGAAGCATCATTTTAGGGAATAAAGGACGATCGTAAAGGGGTACTATTAGCAGGGAATCAGGAAAAACATCTTCGCTAACGACAAGTGATTTGTCTTCAGGAAGTGCTTCTATAATGTTTTCCTGTACTTCAATTACTTCCTCTTGACTATCATTTTCGTTTTCAAATTCAGAATCAGGAGATTGAATCATAAATGCTTTTTTATTGATATTAGTTTGTAGTCAATGAATTTTATTTATTGAAAAATATTGATGCAGCCGTATAAAGTCCTTAAACCATATCATTTTGAGTGAAGAGAGGAATCTTGTATATGTGACCACACTAATATCATTAAGACATCTCCCTACGGTCGAAATGAACCAGCACCGAAACAGTCTCTAGATTATTCTTTTTCCATTTCCATTTCTGGATTACTGATTTAGGTGCTGGTTGAATTTCAAACTTTTTTTCGAAACAGTCAATATTAATCAATAAAAGCAGTTTTTTGTTTTGTTCAACAAATATTATCCAATATCAGTACTAGATGGTCTAGCCAGAAATTACTTGATTTGCATTTTTGTGAATTTAAAATGAATAGAGAGAGGGATTATTTGAAAGACTTTTAGCCGCCAATGAATTTGGGGAGGTTGGAAAAAATACCTTCCATGTAGGTAGTAGCCTGCGTGAGTAGCCATGGGAACAGGATAGCCAATACAGCCATCATTGCCGCCATTTTTGGGATGATTGCTAATGTTTGTTCCTGTATCTGCGTTACTGCCTGGAAGATAGAAACAAGTAAACCTACTACCAATGCTCCAATCAGCATGGGCGCAGCGAGAAGAGTTGCCATTCGCATGGCTTCAATCATAATTGAAACAACTAGGGCTTCTGTCATAAAAACTCACTTAGTTGTTTAAGAATTAAATTTCCATAAAACTTTTGACCATAGAACCAAGAATCAAGTGCCAGCCGTCTACAAGAACAAAAAGCATCAGTTTGAACGGTAAAGAAATCATCACTGGCGGCATCATCATCATACCCATTGCCATCAGAATTGAAGCAATAACCATGTCGATCACAAGAAATGGAACATATAGCAAAAAACCAATTTGAAATGCGGCTTTTAGTTCACTAATTACGAACGCAGGAATCATAACCCAAATTGGAATATCTTCGATGTTTTTTGGTCGTTCTATTTTAGCAATTCGAACAAAAAGAGCCAAATCTTTTTCACGTGTAAAATTTCCCATGAATCGTTTAATTGGTAAAGTGGCACGATCCATAAATTCTTCCTGGGAAATAGTTTCTTCCAGATACGGTGAAAGGGCAACTTCGTTGACTTCTTCCCAGACCGGCATCATCACAAACAAAGAAAGAAACAGTGCAAGGCCGATCACGATTTGATTTGATGGAGCCTGCGGAGTTCCAATAGCTTGTCTTAAAAATGACAACACAATCACAAATCTTGTGAATGAAGTTGTCATGATTAAAATAGCCGGTGCCATAGTTAGAATCGTCAGTAAAAAGACGATCTGCAATGTAGTTGCTACCTGTTGGGGTGAACTTGCAGTGTCAACGGAAATGTTGATGCCTGGAATTGGCGATTGTGCATAAAGCGGCATTCCTACACAAAAAACAGACAGCAACAGCAGGCTGCGAATTGAAAACTTTATACTTTTACATAAATAAAAAGATTTTCTGAAGCCTGAGCCCGACGTTGCAACTTGTTCCATGTTTTCAGTTAATTGAGTTTCGAATTGAAAATACAGCATGGACTCTATTTGATGGGTTTTAAGAATTTTAGACGTTCTGAAAGTTTGCTTGCAAAGTGCTGCATCACAGGATTCCCATGAGGCATAATTTTAGTTTTTGTCGGAATTTTTGAAAAATGAGTTCTGACTGTTGATTTTAATTCGTTATTATGATTGTTTGACTCTTCCAGGCTATTGCGGTTTTCAACATTAGATTTAAGGAAAATGTCTTTTTCCAGGCCTTCTAATTCAATTGAAGTATCAAAGTTATCTTTACTATTCTTGTTATTTGGTACATTCGTTTTAGTTTGCTCAAAGGGTTGCTCCGGATCTATTTCAGAAGATTCACCTGTCTGATCAATATTAAAATCTTTAGCATTTTCATCAGTCTGAATCGAATGGATAATTTCCGGATCTGTTTCGTCGTGTAATTCTGCGATCAAATTGATGGATGTAGGTGTTACACCGCAGGCGAACTTTCTTTCATTCATTTCGAAAACTATAATTTTCTGCTTTGGTCCAACATGATGGCTTGAAACCTGACGAATGCGTACATTACCCTGCATTGAGGAAAATCGACTACTGAAAAAACGTTTATATATAAAAGCTATCAAATAAATGAGAAATAAAACGAATAACAGAGACAAAACCAGTGTCAGCATTGTTGAACCCCAATCTTGTTCTGGTGTAGGAAGAAGACCATCTGCCAGAAATGAGGGTTGTTCATCTGTAGATTCTTTGGAAAAAGTAGAGGGGAAAGACTGGTCGGCTTTTACACGTTTTTCAATTTCTTTTGTCAGGACGTTTGTACTTGAAAGTGCGGGTGTGGCAGAAAAATTGTTGGGAAAACCAAGGATTATGTAGTTTCCGGAGTGGGTAATTTTTGGATGATCCAGTAGTGTCCGTGGAGACTGGAGTAAAATTTCCAGATGGACAAAATGTGTATCAGGAAATTCAACAGCACGAACTGCCTTGATTAAAGTATTGTCTTTTGCAGCAGTCAGCAGGGGGAGTGCAGGATCAGTGTGTGTAGAACTAAATCGCAGGCTCATTGAACCTGATTCAAAATTTATTAGTGGTTCTCCAGAAAATTTACCATCGAACTCCAGGCGAACCTGTTCTGTACTTTCAATGGAAACAACCTCAATGTTTTTCAGAGTACGCACTTCTGATGCGGCAGCAACTAAAATCCAATTTGACAAAAGCGCCAGCGCAATTCCTGCTTTTAGCCAAGTTGGCTTTGCGAAACTCATGCTTTTTTTCCTCAGAGTGCTGCAAAGCGATTGTCCGGACTGATGATATCCGTGATCCGTACAGCAAATTTTTCGTTGACTACAATAACTTCCCCGCGTGCAACCAGCAAATCGTTGGCGCGGATATCCAAAGGTTGTCCTACAAGACTGTCCAATTCGATTATAGACTCTTCATCCAGTTCCAACAGGTCGCTGATAAGCATTTGAACACGTCCAACTTCTACAACAATGGAAAGCTGTACATCAAACAGAAAATTGATGTCAATATCACCCGACGATTGAAGAGTCTTTGACGTGCTACCTTCACCATTTTCTTTTCCGGATTCATCTCCATTATCTCCTTCTTTTTGACCACCGCTGTCTGCAGATTTCGCTTCAGAGAGGATCTGGTCTCTGTTAGCTTTTAGTTCACTTTCTACATCTGACCAGTCCAGGTCATCCAGGTTTTCAAAAGATTCTTCTTCTGCCATTGATCAATAGTTAAAAATACTGGTTTAATTGTTTATGTTTCAGGCTAAAAGTTTAAAGGAAATTCTACAACCAAAAACATCATTTGATAAAACTTATATCAGATTTCAGGCTTATTTTACTTTTTGCAATCTTATTTATGCTATTGTCGGTAAAATTCCAAAAATAGTATTCTTCGTATTGGAACAGAATCCTCCCAAACAGCCTTATTGGGAAACAACGAATTCAGGCGGATTTGCAAATCATTTTTTATGACCGCCCGGCTTTTAGTGTCATCAAACTGTTCAACTGTAATTGAATTGAGATGAGTGATTATAAGATCTTTTGCTATTGGAAGTCTTGTCAGCAACCATTCTTTTGCGGCAGAATTTTCAAAAGCCAACTGGATGCTGCTTTTAAGAAAATATTTGTCTCCTGGCATATTTACTACGAAAGTACCAAGATCCAAATATTGAGGATCTTCCAGTGGAGGAGGTCCTTCTCTAATTACCTTAATTTCCTCAACTTCCTCCTCTGCTGCATTCAAAGATGATACAAAGAAAAAAAGGGCTGTCAGCAACAGAAACAGGGCAATTCCTTTCTTCGCAACTTTGTCAGCCGACCGGAATTCTTTTCTATTGATGGAAATAACCTGTAAATTATCTTTCATCGAAGTTCCTTGCCTGTCATCAATTGGAGACACATCAGACATTCGACATTTTTTCAAAACCTGGATGAATCCAGACTTTCCAGTATCCGGATTAAGACTGTGATTAACGTGGATCACTGAATTACAAATTCCTCAAACAAAACCTTTCTTATTGGTTCAGGATCTTCCCATTCCGGCTTGCTGGGAAAAATCTGACTTATGGCACTGATTAACCGTTGCCGCAGAGCCTCTCTGGCATCTGATTGTTTGACATCTTCTATTGACAATTCCTGCAGTTCGGCCAGTACAATGTCTTTAACCTCAACCAGGCGTACTGTCAGATAAGCGGCTGCACCAGGTTCACTGAGCATCAGCTGGATAGAGGCTTTTAAAAAACGACGGCCGTCTTTGAGATTCACCACAAAACTTTCAAGAGGAAGAAAAATAGGTTCGGCAAGAGGCTTCCGGTAACTGTTCTTCTTCATCTCCAGACATCAGCAAAAAAACTACGATGCCAATGATCAGTAAAAGCACTACAGCAACGATTATAATGATCTTCTTCTTTTTTCCGCCGCCACTGCTTTCACCGCCTCCTCCTCCTCCGCCTTCTTCTTCATCTGCCATAGCAATTCCTTTTTAATCTTATAAAATTAATAATTTGTGAAAGAAGACCAAACTATAAAATAATTTGATTTGAACTTTCTCTTTCAACCCATTGATTGAAATGTACCAACTGCTGAATCCAGAATCAAGTCCTGTTATTCTGTAAAATTAGCAGCATTTTATCCTGATGTAGCCCATGCTCGTGGTGAGCCCTGAAAATATAGTTCCGGGTATCTTTTACGTGCTACACTTAACATTGCCAGAAATTTTGGTACATACTCTCGTGTTTCTTTGCGCAGTTCAAGCTCCCAGAAATTTCGTGTGCCTTGAGATTTTATTTGTCGTGACATATAACCTGGTCCTCCGTTGTAGCCAGCCAATGCCAATTCCCAGTTGTTGTCAAACATTTCACCCAGTTTTTTCAAATAACGCGCGGCTGAATGTGTAGATTTTCGCCAATTAAGCCGGTCATCGGATAACCAGCTTACGCGCAGGCCATAATCTTTTGCGGTTGATTTTGTGAATTGCCACATGCCTCGTGCACTTCCGGAATCAGCTCTTGTGTCAAAACACGATTCCAGTATTGGCAAATGTGCAAGTTCCGGAGGCAGTTTATATTTATAAAAAACCCGATGAATGTAGTGAAGATATCTGCTGTTTGTTGCTCTATCCAAACAGGTTTTGACATGTTTATTATTGCTGTAAACTTGAACGTATTTTTTAATACGCGGGTTGGATTGTTTCCAGATACGGGTATTGCCGAATTGTCTGTTACCAGGGGGGCCTACAGTTTTTGTACTGCAACCCACAAGAATGATTGCGAAAACGATCAGCAGCCAATGGTACTTATTTATTTTTGGTATTATGAAATTCTGGTTCAATAATAACTGTGAGTGACCATTGTTTCGCAAGAGAATATATCGCCGACAGTAAGACATGACAATTTTTTAAGTGCCTGATTTTGCAACTTTTTATTGTAATATGCACCAAAAACGGCAGAGCCGCTACCTGAGACCAATGCACCAAATGCACCATTTTCGAGCAATAAAGTTTTAAGTTCAGACAAGACCGGATATTGTACGAGTAAAGATGTTTCAAACTGATTCTGAAAGTAACTTTTCAAATCATCAATTGAGCATACATTTGGTAAGTTAGTTTGTTTTTTCGGCAGGCATTTTTTGTATGCTTCCTTAGTTGAAATTGAAAGAGGTGGTTTTATAATGATGAGAAAGAGTTTTGGAAATTCAAGCAGTGGTTTTATCTTTTCACCACGCCCCTTTATTTCGCAGGGCGATGGTTCAAGAAAAAAAGGCACATCTGAACCAAGTTCTGACGCAATTGCAAGAATAGTTTCCGGAGACAGTAGCCCTTCAGTTTCTGAAGATCTCCGGTATAAATGATTCAAAGCCTGTATAGTTCCAGCCGCATTTCCACTTCCGCCGCCAAGTCCCGCACCGGAAGGTATATGTTTTTCCAGGATTACATTTAGATTTACAGTTTCCCCGCTTTCCAGTTCAAAAATACGTACGGCTCGAACTACCAAATTTTCTTCCGGAGGCTCAGAAAACTCTGCTCCACTCACCTTAAAATTCAGTCCTTGTCCATCATTATGGGTGAAGGTCAATGTGTCAAATAAACTGACTGGAACCATGTGCATATACAATTCATGGAAACCGTCTTCACGTTTACTTAAAATATAAAGCAGCGGATTTATTTTTGCGGGAGTCAGGATTTTCATTTAATCAATTCCGCAAGCCCAAGTCAGCCACTGGAAGTCTTCCGTATTATCCAGCATAGGTGATATTTCACTAAAAACACGACCATGATAATCATACAGCCAGTTTAGTTCTTCTGCTGAAAGCAAATTTTTATCAATCAGTGTGCGGTCAAATGGGATCAGTGTCAGTTCTTCAAAACAGAGCCAGCCCTTTCCACCTGGATGCTGAGGAAACTTATCTGCTTTTTTTACTAGGTAAAGATTCTCAAGACGAATTCCGCCCCAGTTGTTTTCGTAATATCCGGGTTCGTTGGAGATCACCATTCCTGCTTGCAGAGCCACATCGTGTGCAACTGGTGAGATACGTTGCGGTCCTTCATGTACGTTCAGGAATGCACCGACGCCATGTCCTGTTCCGTGTCCATAATCCAATCCTGCATTCCAGAGACCTGAACGGGTAATGGAATCCAGTGAAGCTCCGTTTGTTCCCTCTGGAAAAATTTGACGGGCAAGTCTGATGTGAGCCTGCAGCACCAATGTGTAAATCCTTTTTTGCTTCTCATCCGGCTTTCCAAGAATTACAGTTCGAGTTGCATCTGTGGTTCCGCCGGCACATTGAATTCCGGAATCTACTAGCAGCAAATCTCCACTTCGCATTGGGTTTTCTGAGTCCGGATTTCCGTAATGAACAATAGCACCATTCGGTCCTGAACCGGCGATTGTGCTGAAACTGAGGTCGGAAAATTCCTCTGCCTTTGCATATTCTTCATAAAGCCAGTTTGCGTATACTTTTTCCGTTACCGGCAGCCCTGCCTGAAACGCACATTGCAAACGCTGTAAACTTCTGACAACTCCTGCACCGGCCTGTTTATGAGCATATTTTGTGGCAGTTATTTCAGTTGAGTTTTTAAGTGCTTTTGACAAAACAATGGGACTTTCTTTTTCGAAAACCTGGTCCTCAGAAAATGCTAAGCGAGAACCCATCGTGATCGTTGAGGGATCAATCCAGACTTTGATTGTTTTCTGCAGGGCAAGATCTGCTAAAAAACTCACGTAATCTTCATAAGGCCGGAACTCCCAGTCTGGACGGTGCAGGTTTAAATTTGCTTCCGGATGATGACAAAAGCAAATTGCACGGTCCGCAAAAATTGCTGCATAAGCTTCAAAAACCGGATTGAATTCAATATCGCTCCCACGCATATTCGTGAGCCAGGCGATTTCATCGAGCATTGTGAGCAGTAAGACATCCGGTTTTGATTCATCAGATTTTCCGGATTCACTCAATTCTTTCCGGATCTCCTGCAACTTCTTTTTACTGTCTTTTCCAGTATATTGCAAAGCCAGTGGATAAATCTCTTTTTTGGGAGGATTTGGACGATTTATCCATACTGTGTCCACCAAATTGGGAGTTGCTGGAACCAAAGTGTGTCCGGATTTGCCAAGGGCTTTTTCATAGCGCCGCCATACTTTTGGACTCATCACAAATGGATCTGCACCAACTTTTAATATTTTTTGTGTTTGAGCTGCAATCCATTTCTGCGGTTCAAGTACCCCTTCATTTCCAAGTTTTTGAATATCAAAATTTTCTGAACATGTTTGCTCAGCCTGCAAATGATAGCGGGAATCGACAAAAAGCTGAGGACGTCCTTCAATACAAAAAACAACTGTTCCGGCAGAGCCGGAAAATCCCGAAGAACTTTCAGTGACTGTTGAAGCTTTCAAACGCCAATTTTGGACGGGCAGGTATTCGTTTAGATGTTCATCGGACGAAACTACGATCAGCAAGTCTAGTTCAT
>JYMV01047574.1_pt1 | contig 11222 bp, 4 predicted proteins | sample 338911 | NCBI WGS metagenome assembly JYMV01 (sample SAMN03354496, study PRJNA234377) | hydrothermal vent metagenome | biome: Deep sea; feature: Hydrothermal plumes at the Eastern Lau Spreading Center, Western Pacific Ocean; material: Seawater | place: Tonga | collected 2009 | depth 2000 m m
TGGTTTGTTTAGCCACCGCGTTTTATCTTGGGGGAGACGTTGATTTGATGCGAATGTTCGCGGATATTGCCAGCTGCTGCTGGCCAGGACTGCTTGTAACTCCAATGGATCACGCATGCGGGCGATCTGGTCGACCGCAGGAGCTAGCAAGGTTGACCTTGTTGACAGTTCTTGTAGGACGCGGGGGTGATTTTCCATCGCGCCGGTGATACAAATAGCGTCGGGTTGTACGTCAGGCAAACGAATTTCAATACTGTGGATCGATCGGACCCCTGCATGTTCCTGCCTCCATCAATAAACAAATACAAGAACTAGGTCATTTCCTGCAGCATGAATATGCACTGCGAGGACTCATTGGCGTTGACCTGATATTGCATGATGACCAACTGTGGCTAATCGAAATCAATCCACGCTACACTGCCTCAATGGAACTTTTTGAGCCTCAATTTGATCGATCTATGATTCAATTACACCTCGACTCGTTTTCAGCGAATCCTGCTTCCTTCAACCGCATTGCCCATGCCAAAATGCACTATGGGAAAGCTGTATTATTCGCTCGAGCAACAACACAGATCCCAAACGAGTTTCAACCCATGTGGCAAGCAGCACTAAATTGTCAACGCCCCACAGTGGCGGATCTACCGGCTATCGGGGCGACCGTTCTAGCCGGCCATCCCTTATTCACAATTTTTGCTCGTAGTGAATCAGCCGCCCGGACAAAAGCTAAACTACATCAGCAAGCCGCCACTTTCTACAACCGTCTATATACTACGTAAACCACAGCGCCGCCAAGCCTTGCTACGGCCATCAGCGGTTCCAATTTCGTCCTGCGACCTGCGGTTCCCAATCAACCTCACCCGCTAACTTCGCAATCTCCTGCAAGCATATCTGCAGAATTTCCCCCAGCGTTTGTTTGTCGGTCTTGCCTTGTGACAATTTAACCACATCAATCGGCTCACCAACGTACAACTGTACTCTTGCCCGTGAAACAAACGGATTCAAGAGAGCATTCGTGAAAGTAATGTCCTGTAGGTAAAACGGTACGATTGGCACTCCTGCTCGTATCGCAACCATCACCGCACCGGGTCGACATGATTGCATCAGATCCGATGTCGTGTTCAATCGTCCCTCGGGAAACATCAATACTAATCGCCCACTTGCAGCCTCACGAATTGCCCGCTTGGTGGCTTGAGTATCGACTCCTTGACGGCCAACAGGGATCATACCCAAAAATCGAAACAGGTGCCGCAGAACGGGAATCTCAATATACTCTCGGGCTACTAAACACCCGACAGGCTTGTCACAGGCCATTTGAACAAAAAAACCATCAACACTGCTGCGATGGTTGGAAATCAGAATTGCGCCTGTGGACAGGTCATTTAATCGACCGTGTAAGCGAGTATTCCATTGAAACAGAGTGATCATTGCTGCGGGCATCCACAACAATACTTGAGCGAAGTTTAAGTGAGACCGCCGCGCATAGCCGGCGGCCATAAACAACGGTGACAGGCAAGCTAACACAAGTACGAATGTCGCAATCATATCGTCTACCCCTCAGACAAAAGACGTATCATCCTGCTAGCCGGGAAATACGATTGGGGGCCAGTTCGACAGCTTCGGCCACGTGCCTAAACTGCATTAGATACGCATCTTCGACCGTGTCTTCGTAAAAGTCTCTTAATACCGACAGCGCCAGAAATCCCTGCTTACGGAAAAACAACTGTGCGTCTAGATTAGTTTCTCGGACTTCTAAGACAACTCGATTACGCCGTTGCCTAGACAGCTTGCTTTTGAGTTTCTCGACCATTGCCGTACCGACCTTTGATCGTTTCTGTGCGGGGCACACAGAAAAATTCAGGACGTGCAACCGGCTTTTGTGCAGCTCATAAACCATAAATCCGACGATCCCATCGTCGCGCTCGGCAACCATGCCAATACAATTTCGCTGTCGCAAACAGCGTATAAAATCATCTTCGCTCCAGGCAAATTCAAAGTTCGCAGTTTCGATCTTAAGGACTTCCGGCATATCGCGCCGAATCATCCAACGCATATGTATATCGGCATACTCCGTGGCTTCCAGCGGCATTCACACGCTCCTTCGTAATCATGTGCTAACTTACGTTAACCCATCATCGCATTTAAATGAAAAGGTTCCGTCCCTTTCAAAACACGATCGCTGTTGCTGTCTTACTCTCCACACAGCTGAACAACATGTTCCATTCGTTCAACTGATTCAACTAAGTCTCCTGAAGTGTGACTACAAAAACACCGTCGATGTGGTCACTCAGGAAAGTAGAAAATAGCAGATTACGATTTTCTTGCCAAGACGAGCTTGTGGTTTAGTTGCCTACATTGGGCGCGATTATTTTTCGTTTCCGCATCTTTATGAATCGCTGGTTCGGCCACATGTTGATGATCAGGCAAACGCCAATTAGAAATCCTCCAAGCACGCTCGACGCAAAGAACAACCACCAGACAACTCCCAGCACAACAGGTGGACCCAGAGGCACGAGTGCGATCCAATGTGTTAACCACTCTTGCTGCATCGCCCAATATGCTACAGCCATAGCAACACATAACAGGCCCATCGCAAGTAATTTCACCCACGGGCTATCGCCACCAACTGCAGACACTCCGCTGATAACGACTTGCCGTAATTGTCCATCCACAACGCCATGGACGGTTACCAAGGAATTTTTCTGTTTCTGAGGCGCGATTATGCCTTGGTGTCTGTCCCCGAGTGGCAAACTATCGGATTCCGCAAGAATACGCGCAAGGTCTTGTTGCATGTCCTCATCCACAAGACCTTGAAGCGAATCAATCAATGCCATGCTTTGTAACCCCGCAAACTGACTGCTGAGTTCGCGGAATTGTGTCCTCCAAAAACTATTTTTTTGACTTCCCGAGACTCTCCCAACGGACTCCCATAGTCGAATTCGTGCTCGCAATTGCTCATTCGCAATATCAATAATTGGCGCGTCGGCCAACGTGTCCAACTGCAAACTCTGCAGAGTGCTTTGCTCCGCATGCACTGTCAAAACGCTCTTTTGAACAACCACGTGCTCTGGCACAGGAAATACGAGCGGCAACGCGGTCTTCCCCACAGCTCGCTCAAGCTTGCTCGTAAAAACGACTTCGATTTCGTGAAAATCGGTGTTGGACTGTATTGGAATATGCAACGACTTCGTGACTCCTTGGCGTACCGGTAGCGGAACGCCATGTACACTCACACCGACCAAATCCAACGACTCCGGCCATGATAAAACAAATTCATCGCCGCTCATCGGAACTAAGTAATATTTGGCGATCGCAAACAATTGCTGCGAGGTAGTCAGCGTCAGTTCGTAATCTGCCAACGTTACCACTCCTTGACTTTGAGAGTCAACACTGGGGCGCAAATGAATATCTGAATTCACCGTAAAGGGAAAGACATCGTGACTTTCGGGCGTAACGTCAGAGGGAATAATTGCATTAGACCAGCGACTCAACGGCTTTGCGTTATTGGAATCCCAGTGGATCTTTTTTCCCAGTCGATCAAATTGGGGCACGTAAACATAACTTTGTATGTCGTCATAAGCCAAGTCAACAATTCTAACGTTAGGAACTTGGACAACGCCCCCATCTTGTGCCAACTTTAACTCAACCATCCATTCGTAGGTTGTCTGAGTGGGATCATCAGGACGCAGCACAATCCACTTTTCACCACGGTCACCATCAATCAATTCGTATTGAAAATTCGGCGATACGGTAATTGTTTGGACATCAACATTTCGCACCGCAATCCTCAAAGTCGACAGCTCGCCTTGAACTAATTGTAATTGTGATTGGATACGTGCTATCCAGTCACCGTCAATATCATGCATACTTGTCGCGATCGCTCCACTGAATCTCGTCGGATTCTGTGTCGCTCGAACCTCACACCGACGAGCATTCGTAGAGGAATGAAATATGGCCAATAGACGTCCTCGATGGGATGCATCAAACCGACGCTCAATGGTCGGGAAAACGATATCACTTGGTGCCAGAATCCGAGCCAACACACTATCGGTCGTATACACACTCACATGTTCACTACGGATAGATGCCTGTTCTAACGACACGACGGGAACTTGCGTTGCCTGCCCCGTTAACTGTACGAATCCTCGCAGTTCGAAACTATGTGTTCCAGCGAGACCCCGATTAAAAAACACTGTTAAATACCCCTCTTGAGCTACATGCATTTGTGCTTCTAAAGGGATGCCGTTTTGAAACATTGACACCGACTCAAGCTGAAAACGTTGCGGAATCTTAAAACGATGTTGCATGACAGAACTATTGGTGACTTCAATGTCCGCAAAATATCGCACGACGACCTTTTCTGCGTCGATCGTAACATCGCAATGCTGTTCCACCAGCGTTGTCGTGACTCGCGGTGTAGTGGTGATCGTCGGAATATCGTTCTCTTGAATGTCAAACACGCCACTAAAAACATCTGCGGCATTAAAGACTCGTTTCAGTTTCTCATAAATTGCTTGTGACGTTGTCACGCCAACATCACTTTGCCAGGTCAACTCGTCGTGAACTGAAAACGCCATCCAATGTTCGTTTTGGCGTTGTACCATGGTGTGTATACGCGGAACTGCAATATTCCCTATACCCGATGCTTCATCTATATAGAATTGCAGTAAAACCTCAAAACCTTCTGAAGTTGGCTGCTCCAGCGTAAAATGAATCGTCGTCTGATCCCCTTCTTGAATTAGGGGAGATTCTGAAATCAACTGACCGGCTTGAATAGGTAATAGTTTTAACCGCGGATCAACCTGCAAGGTAAATTGTTGCGCATTGCCGGCGAGCACGTCAAATTGCAAACGAACATCCACGGTAACTGAATGGGGCGCAAGATGTAACCACTGATATTGATCCACCTCCATTATCGCCGATGTCAACAATTCCGCCTCGTCGCTGGACCACAGCACTTCAAACAAACCGGTCCGACCAAGCTGTACCGAAGTTTGCCGAGCAGTTAAATCAACCGTCGTCGCGCCAGTATGACCTCGCACAACTACATGCTGCCCACTTTCGATGTGATTCGTGATTAGTTTCGCGTCAACCACCATCGGAATATGCAATGAAAACCGCTGCGATTCCTCTTTTGCCGATAATGGTTCGATCAATATTGTCAGCTTATGGTCGCCGGCATTGGCAAGCTGAAATTGCAAACCTTGTTGACTTTCATGCCACTGCGTACGGATTTCCTGTCCCTGTAGCAACACACGCACCGATTTACATTCCGACTGCCAAAACGGTAGGACAACATCAACTACTGTGTCAGTCGTACTGATTTCAATGACCGTTGTAATCAGCGGAGTGATTGCTGTCACGGCCGTCACATCCTCTTTCCATGTCAACTCATAGTTTGCGGACGTCAAAAGCCAGTCACGACTACCGGTTTGTAGCTGTGAGTAACGGTTTCGCATTCTCTGGTAAAACTCTTCCGGCAAATAAACATATTCACCGTAAGGTTCCCTTTGATCATCCACTGGCATAAACACATCAAAAACAACAGGCGCCTCCGCCTCAGCGGAACTGACTGCCTCGGTGATGGCCGACGTAGTCGGAATTTGGAAAGCTCTAGCCATCTCACTCCCCAACAAGCATAAAAATAGCAGCAATCCGCAGGATAAGATTTGTGGTTTTAAATTTACGTCAAACCTCAAATCCGCGGATTTGGCTAAATGAGAGCCTTCTTCCTGTTTCCGCGTACGAACTACAAACACGACAAACCAAGTCACCAGTGATGCAAAAAACGCTTGCGATCCAAATTCAAGCACAGTGATCGGTAGGAACAAGCAAATCGAACCCACGACTGGAGGAATAATAAAACTGAGGTGCCACCGCTGTCGCACTAGAATAAAAAACAAACCCAACCACCCGATAAAGCTGGCCCACGACATTGCACGCATCGTGGTCGTACGAAACGTTGTAAAAGTCATTTGCTCGTCTTGCCCTAAGGCACCAGTAGCGACTACCCACAATTGGTCTTGTTGCAAAGTCGCTCGATACGACGCCGCCACTTGAGCATCACTCGAGGGTTGTTGATACTTACCTATCATCCAAGCATCCAGCGGTACAAAACTTCCAATCGCCATATCGTACATATCTACCAACCGTTGTTGGTGAATGGAAGTTGACTTTACCACCGGTACTGTGGATCCACCGTCATTGAACCACTGGTCCGACGTAAGCACCAAGCGATCACCTAACATTAAAAATAATACGTGTTTGTTTGCCAGCCACGACAACGACGATTGATGTTGATCGGGTCCTTCGGAGGCCGTTGCTGGTTCGCACTGCGAACTCGGCGACACATCTGCAAATTGAAGTGCCAGTACGTCTACCACAATATCCGGCAAACTAGGGTCACTTCGTCTGAGTTCACGGTAGTTATGTAACCACATCGCCCAATTCAATCCAGCGGGCACTTTTTCAATTCCTGCTGCACGAACCAAGGCTCGGGAAACTCGTTGCTGCATGTTTCTATTCAATACCTCTGATCGTAAACCGCTGGATTGGTCAAAACGCACATTGCCAATATCGACGATTTCCGACGAACCTAACCATGGACCGAAGAGTCGCCGCATGATCGTAGGTGGGTTCTTACGTTCACGCACCAATTCATAACCAGGCGGAATAGACACTGACCAATTGGTGTTTAAGACTTGGCACTCTAACTTTGGAAGAAACCCCTCAAGTTGTTGCACAAATCCAAGGGGTCTGCGATGAGCGTTGAACCGAATCGTAACATAGGACAACTGTTGTTGCTGATTTAGCGGAATCTGGTACCGCCGCCTAGATGTCTGCTTCTCTTCTAAGTCCAAATAGACACGTTCACCGTCAACGGTGATGCTTTGCAGTTCAACAGCCTTAGGTAATTGCAATAACAAAAAAGGTTCCCCGCGATTCTCAACGACATAGCGTACTTCATGTAAACTACGCCCATGTGTCAAATGCCGCGATTGAACATGCGCCATCCAAACCCAATGTTTCTGTTTTCCAGATTTACGAACAACGGAAACTTGAGGAGAAGATCCTAAAGGCTGAGAATAAACAAAACCTTGGCGAAAACTAGCGGAACCCTCGGTAAATTGTGGCAGGGAACGATTAATCGTACCCCCTAAGAATGCAATTTGATGTTCCGTGCCCCACCGTACATCCACTCGACCTATAAATTCATTCGCTGAAGACATCTGATACAGCGGCAAGTCTGAAAAGGTCTTGAGGTCTAAGGTCCGTTGACCAATCAGAACAAACGGAGTGCCCTGTGGGTCTGGTAATACAAATTCCCATACATGTTTCCCTTGGAGCACGCTTTCGGAGACTTGTAAGTTTGTCCGAGTATTTCCAGCTAAGTTAAAGAGTAGCGATTGGCTTCCCTCCTCGCCCAATGGATACCAACTCCATTGCATTTGCCCACTCTGGCGTTCAGTGGACGTAACCTGCAAACGGTTTACCTGCGTGGCATCTGGACGAATGGTTAATTTCACAATCTCATGCACCTCGTCACTGTGAACTTCCAAGGCACTATATAGAGCTACATCAAACGTCTGCTGGCGGCGGGAAACGGCAAACAGCGCTTGTACGACCGCTGGGTCGTGGCGGTAAATGAACCCCACATCCTGTAACATCTCGATTTCCGCCAATTCTTGCGATTGAGAATTCAGGCGAAACGGCAGTAAAGCCGCAGCATTTAAGACTCGTAATACAGCGGGTTGCTCAGCGACGACACCAATAAAATGCTGTTGTTCGATCACTTGGTACATTCGCCGATTGCTCGGTGATAGGGGCTCAAACCCTAGGCAAGTTAACTGGTTGCCCGAAAACTCTCCGGACTCGATAGCACACTGCAACTGCAATTTCAAAGTCACCGGTTGGTCCCGACCAATCGCCTTTTCAAACACTAACTCCAACACTCGCTGTTTAACTCCGGCTACCGTCACCGTGGAAACCTGAAATTGACCTATTAAGCCCTCTGGCTCTGTGTTTACAGATATTACTTTCCACGGCAACTTCAATGACATACGCAATTCATGAACCGTTGAATCTCCGGACGTGATATGGATTTCTGTTGCCAACTTTAGCAGCTCAGTGGATGCTTCATATCGCGATATCTGCGTGGCATGTAGAACGACCGGAGCGAAATCAGCGGTTACCAGAATCTCTGGATTGGGCTCGAACATCTCAAGTATTCGGACGGTAGTCCCTTGTTCCATATTCAATTCACGCTCAACCGCTCCCGACGGCACCAATTGTTGCAACTGTAGTCCATCACGCATACCAATACTCATCTGTCCCTGACGCCAAACCACATTACGAAACTGAATTACGGGTAGGCGAATTGCCTGCCCGAGTGTAAATGACGCTACTGCTCGTATTTCCAATTCAGCATCAACCGCCACGGAGGCTAAGGCAATGTCATAGCGATTTGCATTGTTGGGGTTAGCCTGAATCGTTAATTCCTGATTCCCACTACGAACAGAAGTCAATTGTAAAGAAGGATCCAATTCCATTGAAATGCTCCCCTCATCTTGCTGACGTGCATCTAATTGAATCGTCGAGACAACATCAATCCCCGCTTTACCAATCGTATAATCGACTTGGCTTGTATAAAATCTTACCGTCGGATCGGCACCTGTTTGGGGAGATTTATCGATCGTCAATGTCGCGGTAGTACGACTTCCCATTTGTACCAACCAACGTTGAAACCCATCAGCTAAGGGGGGCAAGGAGACATAATTGGGCATGTCTAACATGTCTAACATTCCCGACGTTTCCACCGGCCTTGATTGTAAATCAGAACCCGAGCGTTCTGTGGCTGAATTGGTCCATAATAGACCGGCCGACGACTTGAGTAACATGCCAACAGGAACGTCAATTACGAAAATCGAAGAACCTGCCGAGGGAACCGCTAGATCAAATCGATAAACTCCACCGGACAAAGTACGACCTCGTAACGTCCAGTCGAACTGTAACGTTCCCGATTGAGGCACGACCAATACTGGCAAACCCGCAGACGTCACTCCGGTCGTGGCCGCTAGGTTTTCAACGACTGGCTCAGCGCCGTTTGGACCTGTGTTAGTTGCCAACCAGCGTGGTGAGTTAATAGCCAGTGACGATTCACCCAATGACATTCGCCCTGAGCCAGATAACATCGACTCAATAGCCAACCAAGCTTTACCAGCGGTCAATTGGTCACTCTGTTGTTTCACATAGTATATCGAACGTCGAACAATAAACGCGCCAGATCCACCATCGCGTGCAGCGCGGTGCTCGAGGTCGGCCGCGTTAATAGCATCAATCATATCCTTGAACGAAAGGCGCTTGACGGGCAAATACCCCTGTAAAACGGCATCTAAATCATCATGTTTGACTCGCACTGCCCGGTAAAACAAATCACTCGCTGAAAATTTCCCACCTGTTCCGTTAGCACCATTCGCTGCCGGTGGCGTTGCCCGTTGCGCTGATGCCTGACCAGCAACGAACAAGCTCGCCAATGCCACTATACTAACGACAAGCCTGCGTATGGCGTAACTATATCCACGACGTCGCCTAGTAAACGTAAGGGAGCCTAGATCCATCATCACGCCTGCTTTTCTGACGAACGGCTCGGACTCGCCGGTTTAGCGTCACTCTGCTCCGCATCCAACTCTGTTGGGACAGGCAATGCTTGACTACTGGGATCAATCGCTGAACGCGGTATTTCTAAAAGCGAGAGGACTGCCGAATGTGTTTCGACAGGCTGAATTGCTCCAGTACGCCTTACCGGTGGTGATAAATTTGGGGTACGCAGCAACACATGCAACAATTTGGCCAATCCGATTAAGAGGAACCCTCCCAAAGATGCTTGAATAATCAGTAACACCAGTTCTGGAATCCAAACCGCAGCTGTTGTCAGAACGCCGCCGAGGACCATTAACGTTGCTGGGTGATGCAACCACCCCACAAACATAACAACCATCCCAACCACCAACACAATCGCCGAAACGACTAACAATAAAGTCCACCGTTGAAAGCTCGTAACCTCAAAGGACGGCACGGTACCAACCGATGAAAACACATATTGATTGACACTGCCGGTTGTCATCCGCTGTTGTTCAACACCGATCCACTGCTCTAGGGATTGTTGGTCCAATGCCGTAAATCGACTCCACCATAACCCTGTCCATTTCCATTCGTATTCTGCTGTCATCGTAGCTGGCGATTTAAATAAATGTCGATCCCCAGGCATAACTACCTGCCAATATACTCGACCACTATTGCGCGCTCCCACAATCTCAGGCAAGGCGACTTGGAAGCGATGAGAATCTATCACAGTCCGCGTATACCAAACTTCGATTCGGTACTCTGCTTCGACGCGTTGCGACGATAGTCGGACGATCAGCTGTCGGTCGCGATTAGGCACGACTTGGTCGAGTGGTACCCGCTGACCATTAATTGCCACCACCAAACTCGCAACATCAAACGAAGTATCCTCCGGTAGCTGTAAACGCACGAAAACGTCATTCGTGCGAATAAGCATCGCAATCCGCTCGCGACTTCCTTTATCTGTCAAAATAGCCTGAGCCCAATATCGTTGTAATTCTGTTGCGTTGAGTGTTGCATCACGTCGTAAACGCATCGCAATTGGCACTTTAGCTGTTTCAACGGTCGCAACTAGATTTAGCAGATCGGCCGCGCTACCCGATTGCGAATCCCGATCGAGTTGCCAATCTTTTCCCACACGCTGACAGTGAAATACATCTTGGGTTTCAACAGTCACAGAATTACGCACCAATTGAGTCGTTGCTTGCTGTACAGGCATAATTAACTGGAAATTGACCGTCTGCGATTCATCACTCAACAATTGCGGTAACTCTTGCTGATAATGCAACACAATCCGAACCTGCCCTCGATGGTCGGATTGCAAATCGACTGCAACTACCGGTTCCTGTGGTTCGCCTACATCACTTCCTAAACCCGCAGAATTCGTAATGACTGACCACGGCAAAGCTTTTTGACTTACCGTCGTTTGCTCCACAGAATTCACTGCGGTTGTTTCCATAAAAACACGCAGCGTCTTGTTAGTGCGAACAATCTCAGGAACCTGCAGTACAATCTGACGAATCCCTTCATAGTCAACTTGATAATCTAACGTCTGTTGAAAACTCGCAAATTGGTCGTCCAAGCGAATGACGCTGCGCGAAGAC
>JYMV01030694.1_pt1 | contig 11216 bp, 11 predicted proteins | sample 338911 | NCBI WGS metagenome assembly JYMV01 (sample SAMN03354496, study PRJNA234377) | hydrothermal vent metagenome | biome: Deep sea; feature: Hydrothermal plumes at the Eastern Lau Spreading Center, Western Pacific Ocean; material: Seawater | place: Tonga | collected 2009 | depth 2000 m m
GCACTTAGCTTTGTTGAAAAGCCGAGGCGTTTTAGTTTCACGACGTGAAACAACCTACTCTTTTTACAGTTTTTCCAACGATCAAATTACACAATTATTCGATTTGATAAAGGAAGTATTTTGTACCTGAATTATAATGACAAAGTCAATGGCTAAACCATCCCAAGTTGGTCTTGCGACAATTTTTCGACAAGGATACGGGAACATTCACGTATTTTTTGTTTGATTCTGAAACTATGGAAGGCCTGATAATTGATCCGGTTAAAGAGCAATTTGATCTAAGTCTACAGTTCATGTAGAACTGGGAGTTGAGCTAAAATACGTAATTGATAATCATGTCCATGCGGATCATGTTACTTCTTCATGTATGCTGCGTGAAGCTACTGGAGCAAAAAGTGTTTTTGGTGAGCCTGCAGGAATTGAATGTGCAGATATTCTTCTTGAAGATGGAGATGAATTAGAGTTTGGAAACTTTAGCCTCAAAGCAATTGCGACACCCGGACATACAGATGCCTGTACCAGTTTTTATACGAAAGGGATGCTCTTTACAGGAGACTCTTTGTTGATTCGCGGTTGCGGACGCACCGATTTCCAGTTGGGTGATCCGGAAAAACTTTATGAAAGGACACCTTGGTTTATCCTGGTCATGATTATCTGGGACGTACAGCCTCATTTATCAGAGGGAAAAAAGCTTTTAATACCAGAATTGGCAGCGGACAAACGTTGGAAAAATTTGTCCAAATTATGAAAAATTTAGATTTGCCAAAGCCTAAACGCATTGATTCGACTGTTTCTCAGAATCTTCAATGCGGTTTTTCACTGGAACTTGGTCATGTAAATGAAGATAATTATACTATGAATGATTTGTATCAGTTGCTGGATAATCTGAAATCTACAGAGAGGGTAATTGATGTACGGACGCCCAACGAGTATTCTCAAGGTCATGTCCCCGGTAGTTTAAATATTCCCATGGGTAACGAACAGTCGTTTCTTGAAGAGCTCAGCAGTTATCAAAGAATATTTGTACATTGCCACTCTGGACGCAGGGCACAAACTGTTTACACAATGCTTGGAATGCAGTGTTTGGAAAATGTTGTCTGTATCAACAGTTCCGGAATGGCAGACTGGACGATAGCAGGCTTTCCTGTGGAACGGTAAGGGAGCCACCCTCAATGAAGAAGAGTATCCTGGTCAAATTCAGTTTAATTCCCGCTTTACTACTTATTCCAACTATACTTTGGGCCGCTTCTACGGAAATATCTGGAATGCCCTGGTGGGGCTGGCCGACGGCCTTATTTTTCACAACCTTTTTCATGGGTGTTTTCGGTGTAATGGCCGGAATTGGCGGCGGTGTTTTGTTTGTCCCTCTGGTTAGTGGTTTTTTCCCGTTTCACATCGACTTTGTCCGAGGTGCAGGCTTGTTTATTGCCCTCGGCAGTTCACTTGCTGCTGCTCCACATTTACTGGAAAAAAACCTGGCTAGTTTGAAGCTCGCGCTACCGACTGCGTTGATTGCTTCTGCCTTTGCAATTGTAGGGGCATTTCTGGGACTTTGGCTTTCTGCACTGAATCCGGCATATATTCACGGGAGCCTGGGTCTAACGATTATCACTATCGTTTTCATCATGCTGTTTGCAAAAAACACGGAGAACCCTGAAGTGAGCAGGGGAAACAAATTGACCGAGCTTTTGCAAATCAATGGTATTTACACCGAAGAAACTACGGGCAAAGAAGTTAGTTGGACTGTTCACCACACAAAGAGAGGTATGTTCGGTTTTGTGGTCGTCGGTTTGCTGGCAGGTTTTTTTGGATTGGGTGCAGGCTGGGCGAATGTTCCCATTTTGAACTTGTTGATGGGAGCACCGGTAAAAGTCGCAGTTGCTACAAGCAGTTTTGCGCTTTCAATTACGGACAGCACAGCGGCCTGGATTTACATGAATAAAGGAGCAGTTTTGCCAATAATAGTTGTTCCCTCAATGGTCGGTATCATGCTGGGGGCAAGAATTGGTTCAAAGTTGCTTCCAAAAGTTAAACCAACTGTAATTCGTTACATCGTCATCACAGTTCTTCTTTTGGCAGGAGTACGTTCCCTGTTGAAAGCTTTTGGTATTTGAGTACAAACTTGGAGAACTAATGGAAAAATCTATAGTTTTTGAAAATGCTCCAGAGCAGCATATATACGCAAAAATTATATATCACGTAAGTAATCTGGGTTTACTTGTTCTGATTATGGGATTCATTTTGTATATTTTCGGAGTGCTGACTCCGCTCGTTCCGCTGGAAGAACTGCCTAAGTACTGGTCATTATCTTTAACGCAGTTTCTGGAAAAAACCGGAGCGCCTACCGGCTGGCGATGGACAGCAATGTTAGGTTATGGTGATGTAATACCGTTTTTAGGGGTTACCATTTTGGCCTCCGTTACTTTTGTTTGTTTTCTAGCTTTGTTGTTTAGTTTTCTGCAAAGAGGAGCCAAAGTGCTGGCATTTATTGCGGCAATGGAGTTGTTCTTCATTCTTATCTCTGCCTCTAATCTTATCCAGATTTCCCACTGAAATCTCTCAAATTGAAGCCTTATCTTCTTCCACTGGCAGTCGCCCAGAAAATCCCTGCCGAAATCAATAAGTCCAAAAATAAAGCTGATACCTCACTAAAAGAAGCGCTGCAGCTTAGACAAGGGCTTCCAGCAGCCGGTTTTGGTATGCAGTGATCAAAGCTTCGCCATAATGGGGTAGCTTCTCCAGGCGGCGTTTTACCGGTGTTTTGTCCGTTTGCGGGCGCATTACCTGATGTAAAGTGTAACGCAGAATATCCTGGGGATTTTGAATACAGTAAAGAATGAATGTCAAAGCATCGTTTTCCGGGTTTTTTTCGTAAATGAGCCACAACAGCCTAACTATGTGAAAATGATTGATTCCGCGTGAACATTGCCGGTCCACAAATTCCCAGATTGATTTAAGGTAATTATCGGCCCTGAAACCTTGCGGTAGCCCTGCTGATTCAGTGAACTCCTGATAATAAAGCAAAGTCAGCACCGAAGAGCAGAAATAGCTCCAGGCTTTTCTAAAATCATCCAGAGGTATCAACTGTCTTTGAGGTACTGCCTCCTCGTTGGTGTCCAGTAACACTCCAAGGGAACTCTGTATTGACTTGATTGCCGGCAATCGAAATTTCATAACTGACATAAGCCTTTTCAGGCGCAGACCATCAGCACTTTCCAAAAAACCTGCTGCCCTTGATTCCTCCGGCGACTGTGTCCACGCACTTAAACTGTGAAGTGCAGAATACAGTTTAGAATAAATTGACTCGGCATAGTGCTTTTCCATCTTTTTTATTTCTTTTGACCATTCTTTCAAAGGGGTTCCGGAAGGAAGCATTTTTATCAGGCGCAATGGAAATTTTTGCCGTATATTGTCCAATTCCGAATTTTGCGGCATCTCCGGAACATAAAAGAGAATCACTTTTTTCTCTTTTCTCAACTGTCGCATTCTGGATCGAATTTGTGTACCGACTCCGTCTAATTCTACAGCTTCCGGAGGTTGTTTCAATTGTTCGTACAGTTCTTCAATAAATCCGGTAAGTGCAGAAATTTCTTCCAATTTGTGAAGCACAGAGCGGATGTAATGTGAGAATCGTTCTTGTTCAAAATTTTCATAAACCCGCATCTCATGGGGCAGAATGAAATGTAAATGTGAATTCAACTGCTTGACTCGTTCACTCACTTTCTGATTAAATTGCTCGGGATTTGTCCGGAACAATTCCTTAAACTCGGTAAAAATGGAGGAAAGTGTATGTTGTTCTTCGGTTGAGAGTGACTGGGCTTTCCACTTTTCGCGCCACTCATCTATTAATTGCTTCCGGATTTGATCTCCCTCTTTTTCCATGGAAAGACGGTATGACTTTGCAACACTTTCACAATGTCCTTCCAAACTATCTGAATGAAAATTAAATTCTTTGACCAGGTCCAGTATTTCAGGAATTGCGGCAGTAATTTGTTTTTGTCCTTTCACACTTTGCTGGTAAAACTCAAGAGGCAGGATTTGCTCATTGAAGAATATATTTCCGAATAATTTTGAAAATACATTGCGAGTAATGTTGACGATAACTTCTGCAGTTTCCAGTTTTTTTGGCAGAATGATCGTCACCTTGAATGATCTTGAATCAATGAAGGAATCTATTCGTGAGGCAGGAAGTGTAACATTTTTTGGTAGAGGTGAGCCGATTTCAGTCTCGTATGTTGTCTGATCAATAAAACGCAGCAGATGGCTGGCGTAATTTATTTTCAAACCTAATCTGCCTGGAAAATCAAGCATGTCGGGAAGTTTTTCGCTCAAAAATGTTTTTGTCTCAAGCGGAATCGATTCAGAAAATTCTAACCGAAAAAATTTTGAGGTGGGAGTTTGTTCTTTTTCCTGATCATGATTTTGGAGTTGGGAGTCTCCAATTGTACGGAGCTTAGGATCAAAACGCTCTTCAAAAGATTTGTCGTTGCTGTCAAAGGACTTCATGAAATTGTACCCTTGAATTGCCTGGCTCACGACCGGGGATCAATGCTTCCTGACAGAAGCTATATCTTCGTTCCATTCTCTCAGTTTATGCGGACCTTCGAGTGTAGTTTTCAGTTCGATTAAATCCAAAAACTTTTTATCTTCCAAATCAACATTGGGATACCTCCTTCTTAAATAACCCCAGAGGTTAAGGTAGTTCTCCTCTTTTTGCCAATCTTCATTCTGTGACTTCTGCTCTGTTTTGGGCTGTTCAGTAAATGGGTAAAAAACCTTGCTCATACTACTTTCTCGAAAACTCTGTTTATTATCTTTCCAAACTCGCTGTTCCAAAAAACTAATCCGGAAATTTAGAATTTATCACCAATGCTGCCGAAAGTTTTAACGGCCTTATACTCTATGTAGCAATATTGTTGCCTGAAAATATAATCAGGATAGGAAAAAGTTGAATAATCTATTAAATACTGGGCTAATATATTGTTAATACAGACTAATTTATTATTATTTTAAAATAAAAAAATTATAAAATAATTTTCATAATTTACAATTGCGTTGATCAAAGAGCAAAACAATTTGTGGATTTGGGAGGAGAATTAAGATGTAAATCTATTTCATTAAATTCCCAATTACTTGTAAAAAATACAATATGAAGGTATATATTGGTTTCAACTAAAACCACCAAATTTGGGTTTCTATTAAGTGGATAACGATTCATTTGAAAAAATAAATCAGTACAGCAGGCGTGAGGTGCTGAAATTTCTTTCATACTCAGGAGTGATGGGTACAATCGTGTTTCTTCTGAACAGTTGTACTCTGCCTGCCGGCATGAGACAAATCATTGGTGAAGTTTTCATTAACGGACGTAGAATCCGGCCCGACCAGTTGAAAGGAACTGATGGTGTGCTTGTAGAAAATGATGCTTTGATCAGTACAGGATCAGCCGGATCTGCTGTCTTTGTTATTGGTAGAGATGCATTTATTATCCGGGGAAACAGCAGACTGGAACTTAACCCTACACTTGACAGGAAACAAAACTAAATTTCCGGATTCGGTCTCAGATCATGAGCAATACTTTCAGTTTTTGCCGGGAAAAAGCGTACATTGAGAACCGTTACAGCCGTTATTGGAATCAAGGGAACTGGAGTCTATCTTGAGGCTGATTCTGAAAAAACCTACGTGTGTACCTGTTACGGGACTTCCCATTTGCAGGTTAAGGATGCCCCCGAAATCAGTGAAACCGTCACCACCAGTCATCATGACCAACCACGTTTCATCTACTCTGGAGAAAAACGGATTGAACAAGCACCGGTGATCAACCATTCAGATCAAGAACTGATACTGCTTGAAAAATTGGTGGGCCGCATTCCTCCTTTCGTAAAACCGAATAGGAACGATGGAGGAAAATCTTCAAAGTCAGATAACCCTTCTTCATCTAATAAATACGGATATTGATCCATTAATTAAGGTTTCCTGAATACCAAACCGGAATCGCTTTTATTGTGTTGGAGAGAGGCTTATACATTTTCACCCTGTTCCATTTTCCCGTTTAATATGGAATTGAATTCCAATATACAGGGATTATTAAAACCACAGCAAGTTCAGAATTACTGTCTTAAGGTGAAGGACAAAAGGGGAATTATGTTTTAGATTGAAGCGGATTCAGATGAGTGATACTTTTATGGAAGCTAAAATATTTTGCAAATGAAATCACCATCCCAAAAGAGCCCTTATGCGAGATCGAATAATATCTATTAAAGCCATGGAAATCCTGGATTCACGCGGAAATCCAACAATTCGCTCCACAGTAATTCTTGAAAACGGAGTAACCGGAACTGCGTCTGTTCCGTCCGGAGCATCAACTGGTGAAAATGAAGCTCTTGAACTCAGGGATGGTGACAAAGCCCGTTATGCCGGAAAGGGAGTACTCAAAGCTGTAGAAAATGTGAATCAGGAAATTGCACCGGAACTGCTGGGAATGACTCCGGATCGGCAGGCAGAAATTGACAGGATGATGCTGAAACTGGACGGCACTGCGACCAAAAGTAATTTGGGCGCAAACGCAATTCTCAGTGTTTCCATGGCCGTTGCGGTAACTGCGGCCAATTCACACAACCTTCCACTTTATGCTTATCTCGGAGGTGTGGGCGGATTCCGTTTACCGATGCCGATGATGAACATTATCAATGGCGGAGAACATGCTGACAATAGTGTAGATTTGCAGGAATTCATGGTTATGCCGATTGGCGCACCAACATTCCGGGAAGCCTTGCGTTATGGCGCGGAATCATTTCATGCGCTGAAAAAAATCCTGCTTAAAAAAGGCTATGCGACAAGTGTAGGTGACGAAGGCGGTTTTGCGCCAAATCTTAAAAGCAATGAAGAGGCATGCGAAGTAATTCTTGAAGCAATTAAGGCTGCCGGATATGAACCCGGAAAAGACATTTCACTGGCCATGGATGCCGCAGCGTCATCTTTTTATAAAAAAGGTTCGTATGACTTTTTTAAGTCCGGACAGGGCACAAAAAATTCAACGGAGATGCTGGGATTTTACAGTAGTATGGTTGAAAAATATCCGGTTGTATCAATTGAAGATCCGATGGATGAGCATGATTGGGACGGTTTTTCAGCCATTACCAAAAAACTTGGTAAAAAAGTTCAAATTGTTGGAGATGATTTGTTTGTGACAAACACAGATTTTGTCAAAAAAGGGATCAGTAAAAATGCGGCCAATGCGGTTCTGATTAAACTCAATCAAATCGGGACAGTTTCTGAAACTGTTGCCACCATTCAGCTTTGCCAAAAAGCAGGCTGGAATTATATTATTTCGCACCGCAGCGGTGAAACTGAAGATACGTTTATGGCAGACTTTGCAGTTGCAATGGCCGGAGGGCAAATTAAAACTGGCTCAGCTTCACGCAGCGAGCGCATTGCAAAATATAACCGCTTACTTGAAATCGAATCAGAACTCGGTAAGTCCGCAATTTTCGGTAGTTGACCGCAAGTCTGCCGGGGTCGTGATTCTGAACCCAATCTGTCAACATTGAACCACTTGACATTCATTCCTTTGAAAAACAATCCTGAGGAGTCCGGACGCATTCTGAAAAACGCGCGGACGGTTACAATCTTTACCCTTTTTTCACGAATCCTGGGTGCAGCGCGGGATTTAGTGATTGCGCATGTCTTTGGTGCCGGTTGGGTGACGGATGCTTTTGTGCAGGCTTTTACAATTCCGAATGTCCTGCGCCGCCTGACTGCAGAGGGTTCGATGACTCTTGCTTTTCTTCCTCTCTACACAGAAATCCGTGAACGCAAGGATCCTGAAGCTGCAAAGAAATTTGCGGCAAAAACTTTAGGGCTCGTCCTGTCAGCAACAACTATTCTGACCGGCTTGGGAATTCTTTTCAGTCCTCAGTTGGTTTATCTGTTTGCGGCAGGTTTTGCTTCAAGTCCGGAAAAATACGACTTGACGGTGCTGCTGACCAGAGTCATGTTTCCATATTTGATTTTTGTTTCGCTCGTTGCCTGGGCAATGGGGGTACTCAATGCCGAAGGCCGTTTTGCAGCTCCGGCTGCAGCACCGATTTTATTAAATATCGGAATTATCGGGGCAGCATTCGGTATTTCTCCATTGTTGGAAGAACCGATGATCGGCATCGGTATCGGTGTTCTTCTGGGTGGAATCGCGCAAATATTAATTCAAATACCCTCACTGAGAAAAGTTGGGCAATCCTTCAAACCGCAAAATTTTCTCAATGATGAGAATATTCAGCGCCTGCTGAAACTGCTTGGTCCGTCTTTGCTGGGAGTGGCGGTCTATCAAATCAATATCATTGTGCTGCGCAACCTCGCCAGTTTCATGCCCACAGGGCAAGTCACGCATTACTACAATGCCAGCCGACTCTCGGAACTGACTTTGGGTGTATTTGCTTTTGCAATCACTTCAGCCGGCTTTCCGGAATTAAGTCAGCACACTGCTGCCAAAAACTGGGAGAAAATCCGCAACACCCTGCGCTTTACCATGTCCACAACTTTACTGGTCATCTTTCCGGCCAGCGTGGGTTTGGCGGTTGTTGCAGAACCGATTGTGTCAATGCTATATCTGCATGGAGCGTATGCATGGAGCGACGTTCAAAATACCTCGCTCACGCTGCAGGCTTTTGCATTGAGTATTCCTGCGGTAGCAATGATTCGGTTGCAGACTTCAGTGTTTTTTTCACTTAAAGATACCCGCACTCCGGTCAAAGTTTCAATGTTCAGTATTTTGCTGACAGGGCTTCTGGGTTGGTGGTGGAGTCAAAGCCTGGAAATATTTGGCCTGGCCCTGGGGCTTGCTGCAGGAACCTGGTTTCAGTGGATTCTGTTGTCGCTCTTTTTGCTCAAGCAATCCGAATTACGCAAAAATTGGTGGCCCCTGCGGTCGTCTTTGCTTTATATGCTGGCTTCAGCAGGAATGGGAGGTTTTGCCTGGTATTACAGAGGATATGGATCATGGGAAAACGGACCTTTTCTTGTTTACAACTGGGTGATTTTTGGAGGAATACTGCTTGGTTCAGCCTTGCTTTACGGATTATTGCTTTTAGTTTTCAGGGAAGAGCAAGTGCTGAGATTGAAAAACCATATGCTACAAATTAACACCTAATAATTCCAGTGTTGATGCCGCCATCACTTTGGCTGCCGTAACCATATCATCAATCACTATGTATTCGTCCGGCTGGTGAGCAAGGTCAAGGATGCCTGGGCCGTAGGCAATACAGTCATGCAGATGTCCGATGCGGGCAATGTGTTTTTGATCATAGGTACCGGGAGAAATGACATGTTCAGGAGTTTTGCCCAGGATGCTCTGAATTGCAGAACTGACGGCTTGGACAACCGGGGCATCCGCGTCGGTCATGGTGGGTAAAAATTCCATAATGTCCCGGATTTGATAGCGAAAATTCGGACGGGAATCAGCGAGTTCATCCAATAAGTTTGTGACTTCTGCTTTGACTTCCGTGATATCTTCTTCAATTAAAAAACGTCTGTCCATAATGAGTCTGCAGGAGTCCGGAACACAAGGGCTCGGTAAGCCTTCAAAAGATTCGGCTTCACCTCCGTGAACTGCCTGCAGATTCAAAGTGGATCGCCTTGCTCCTTCTGGAACAACCGGCATTCGTGTTTGTTTTTTGTCCAGTGCAGGAAAAAGCCGTGACTCAATTAGCTCCAAAAATGCACTCATGTGTCGAATGGCGGAATCGCCGAGAAAAGGCATTGAGCCGTGTGCGATTCGACCGAATGTTTCAACTTCCGCCCACCATGCACCCCGGTGTCCGAGACAGACACGATCAACATTCAAAGGTTCCGGAATAATTACATGATCGACCCGCGGTTTTGAGAAAAACCCTTTTTCTGCCAAAAAGGCAACTCCACCGTATCCTCCGGTTTCTTCATCAACAGTTCCGGAAATTTCGATTGCGCCCGGAAAATCAATGCTTTCTTCCAGGATAGCCTCCATGGCAATTACTGCGGATGCTAGTCCGCCCTTCATGTCGCAGGTGCCGCGCCCATAAATTTTTCCGTCACGCACCAGTCCTTCAAAGGGGTCAACTGTCCAGCCGTTTCCAGTAACAACAACATCAAGGTGTCCGTTGAAATGAACACATGGTCCGGAATGTTTGCCTTCAATACGTGCAATCACATTATGACGGGGGTAACGCTCTGTGTCTCCGGGGGTATTATTGGCGCGTTCATAAAGCATTGAAAAACCACTTTTCGCCAAACGGTTTCCCAGCAGTTCCGCGCATAGTAAATAATCCTCTCCCGGAGGATTGATAGTTGGAATACGTACTAATTCCTGTGTAAATGAAACCAGTTCTTCACGTTTGGAGTCGATTCTGGCAAACAGTGATTCAATCATCTATGACCCTTTGATGGAGATTTGTAATCACGACATGATAACAATATCAATATCAATAAGACAATCTTCAATTGAAAAGTAAGTAAATGATTTCAGAAACAGGAGAGAAAACCACGGGGATGAACATTGGAAACGGCAAACTGTAGATCTCTTGTTAGGAGGCTTAAAAACAAATGACCCAGCTGCCTGCCACTTCCTTTGAATTTATGGAGAGATTTTTAACAGGGATGCGGTAAAATTTGGGAAAGCATGAGGGGGGCCCTTTTCGGTCAATCTCCCGCAACCATAAAATAATATCTGTGTCAAGTGTGTTATACTATGCCACGGGATAATTTTGATTCATATTAGTAAATTTACGTAGATTGCAAAATAAATTAAATTAGATGTAATATAAGTATTTTAAATAAAAACTACTACTAAAATTCATGTGATTTTCGGTGAGTATGTAGAGTGCCGGAGAAAAAATTATAAAGGAATTTAATAATTAGGTGACTTCGTGTTTCTGCCTGAAACGTTCTTCCCGCCATTCTTCTGTTTTGAGTACGTCATTTAAAGCTTCTGCCGCATCCCACACATCCGTGTAGCGCAAATAAAGGGGAGCAAAACCAAAACGCATACTTCCCGGCTCTCTGAAATCGGCGATTATTTTTCTGGCAATAAGAGCCTGAATGACAGCAAAACCATTTTCAAAATGAAGGGTGACTTGAGAGCCTCGTTTATCATGATCAGTTGGGCTCTGCAGAGTTACACCATAATTACGACATCCACTTTCAATAAGTTCAATAAATAGTTGAGTCAGACGCTGACTTTTTTTTCGCAC
>JYMV01035069.1_pt1 | contig 11215 bp, 7 predicted proteins | sample 338911 | NCBI WGS metagenome assembly JYMV01 (sample SAMN03354496, study PRJNA234377) | hydrothermal vent metagenome | biome: Deep sea; feature: Hydrothermal plumes at the Eastern Lau Spreading Center, Western Pacific Ocean; material: Seawater | place: Tonga | collected 2009 | depth 2000 m m
GGTTAGTCAGTTTTTGGGATGGCTATTCAGGCAACCGCAATAATTTCTTCTTTTATCTCAACCCGGAGACGGATAAATTCCACTTTATCCCCTGGGGAGCAGATAGTTTGTTCGAGGGATTTGGCCCCTTTAGACAGGGTATGGGAGATCCAGTTTCAGTTAAGATACAAGGCTTGATAGCTAATCGACTGTATCAGCTGAAATCAGGACGTCAGCGTTATGAACGGACATTGAGAAAAATTATAGAACAACACTGGGATGAGAAGGCTTTATTAGCAGAAACGGAGAGAATAGAGGCTCTGCTTAAGCCTTACCTAACTATTGGTGAGGAAACGAAAACACAACAAGCCATAAAGGGAGCGGTGCAAACAGAAGCCGAAGAAAGCGAAAGAGATGATGGTAAAGGAAGAGGTCAATTTATCACTGATTGGTCTCTATTGGGTCCCTTTTATACTCAAGAAAGGCATGATTTGGATCAAGATTTTTTGTTAGAACACGGTGGTGAAGCCAACATCCAACTCAGTCAAGAACAGGAATTCCACAATTCTAAAAATCAGGTTCTCAAATGGCGTCCGATCTCAGGTAAGAAACAGATAATTAATCTGGTTAAGGAAATAGGCAGATTGGATGATGTGACTGCCTATGCCTTCCGTCAGATCGAAAGTGATAAAGACCAATATGTTGAATTGGGTTTGGGCAGTGACGACTCAGTCAAAGTCTGGATTAATGGCCAAGTAGTTCATCAATCTCAAGAGCCACGTGGTGTAATGATCGACCAAGACCAATTTATTGTTAAGCTTAATTCTGGGAGGAATACGTGTCTAATCAAAGTTAGCCAAGGGGGTGGAGACTGGGGGTTTGTAATTAGGCCTGTTGATAGCTTTCCTCTGAGTGAAGGATTTGTGTTGTCAGGCCGGTTGATTTTAGAGGGAGAAAATAAAGATAATTTCCCCCCAATTCGACTTCAGGCCATTATTGAATTAGGTGGAACCATCTATAGCCGAGATTTGGGCTTTTTAACCAATGGTGAGAAGTATCAACGAATAGTTCGTACTGCCAAGGGAACCCAGTTAAAATTGCAACAAGCTGTGGCTAGAGGAGTAGTGTTAGCTGAACAAGATATGGAGCTGAAATCAGGCCAAGAAAAAGGGGTAGATCTAATTGTAAATACCGAATCTCCTTTAGCTTTAAAGGTCCTCAATTTGGGAGTAGCGCAATCGGCCTATAGATTTGTTGGGTCATTGGAAGAGAGAAGGCAATTCATCCGACAACGACGAGGTGAGATCATGGCAGAAATCGCCAATGGAATGCCTAAATGGGAGACCAAGCCAGCCGATCCGTTTGTTTTTAAGTTGATCTTTGGAATACCCATTCCAATCGCCAATTGGGGAGAGTTAGTGAATGTTTTTAGGTTGATTTTGTTTGGATCAATTTTGGTTTTGATAGCCATTTTTTTATGTTGCTTCCAGTTATTTGGCAGGAGATATTCGATCCATTGGTACTTGCAAGTGTTGAAGAAGTATATCGTTTTTAGTGGAAGAGCCAGACGAAATGAATTTTGGATGTTTCAGATCTTTAACACTCTGACATTCATCATCTTCCCAATTATATCCACCATTTTCCCAATTATAATAGGGTGGGATTTAGATCTAATTCTGATTGTTTATGGATTGTCCATGGGGCTATATGGTTTAGGCACCTTGATCCCCAGTTTAGCCGTTAGTATACGTCGGTTACATGATACTGGTCGTAGTGGTTGGTGGTTACTGATCGGCTTGATGCCTTTGGTTGGTTGGATTCTAACTTTGATCTGGTATCTCTCCGATAGTGAAGCGAGAGAAAATAAATATGGACCAAATCCAAAAATTTCGGTTTAAAAACCTGTTTGTCTAAGCAGGTCTCTTTCTGAAATCAGATCAGATGCCCTTGTATTTAAGTTAAAGCTTAAGTACAACCCTAATTATAGGTTAGATACCGTAAAATTAAAAACAACCGCTAAATGTGAAAGGTGGAGTTGTGATGGCTCCACAGATTAAAATTATTTGAAGGAGACATAACATGTCTAAACCGTCTGGGTGGTGGTCAACCCACCCAACTCTGCTGAGCCTTGCTGTCCCCTGGGCGTGGGACTCGAACGGCGATGGATTCGGAGACTTTGAAGGGATCCGCCAGCATCTCGATTACCTCATTGATATGGGCATATCCGGACTGCTGCTCCGTCAAATAACCCGGTTTGACGATGACTTCGAGTGGGGCGGACTGGTGGCCCAGGATTGGTTCGACGTAGATCCTCTCTATGGAACTATGGATGACTTCAATCGACTCGCAGAAGACTGCAGAAAGAGGGATTTCAAGCTTCTGGTGATGGCAGTTCCGGAATACATGGGTTGGCACCACCCCGATTATGTAGCCGCAAGGAAGGCTCATGGGGAAGGGAGAGAGGACCCTAGGGTCTCATGGTTTCAGTGGGAGGACGACGGTACGGTAGCCACGACATGGAATCATCCTGGCCCCGATTTCGCGAATTCCACCTATATGGAGGCGTACCTCGAACACATCGGATTCTGGATGGATCGCGGAATTGCCGGCTGGGACGTTGACTCAATCGCCTCGTGGAGGAACCTCAACCTCGAGGCAGTCAGAACGCTCACAGATTATGTGAAGGCTCGGGGCGGCTTCATCACCAGCGAGAATATGGCACTCGAACATGACATTATCCGCCACGGTGGGTTCAACGGGGGCACGGGCTTCCGACGAACTCAGCTCTACAACGAGACAAAAGCAATTCTGGAGCACGACCCGGACTACATCCGGCATGGATTGGTAACAAGGCAGGCCTTGATTGACTACGACATGTTTCCGTATCAGCAACTTGGGGACCCCAGGCAGAAGCCTTTCCCTTTGATCAACAAGCTGCCGGCGTGGCGCCTTCAAGTTGCGTTCAACGCGGCATTGCCGGATCAGGTATGGGCCTCTGCGAACGACATGACCTACCCCACAAAGCCAATCAAACCCCCTCCCATAGTTGACGGTCCCCGCTCCGGGAAAATCGATTGGGCTGAGATTGATCGTCAGGAGGGCGACCCCGATTCGCCGTACGAGTTCTTCAAGCGGGTATTTTCACTGCGGGCCAGGGAGAAGGCGCTCGCAATCGGTGAGATCGAGGAGCTGCCCACTGATTGTAGGAATACGGTCTTTGCGGCATTACGCGCGAGCGACGATGGGACCGAAACGGCCGTCACCGTATTCAATTTTGATGAGGAACCGAAGCGGGTGAGGGCCTTCCTCGGCGATCGCGCGAAGACCCTGATCAATTATTTGAGCGGCGAGACGGTCACGGCGAACGGGAATGGTGAGCTTGACCTTCAGCTTGGGAACTACGGTTTCAAATTCCTGAGAGTTCTGAATTAAAGCTGCTGCAGCGGTCTTGGTCGATCTTTTGAACTAGCCGGATCAAATTTTATACCTATGCAGAATCTCGCGTCTCCGCATTATTTCACCCGAGGTGGGAACGAGTGGTCCGTCATTTCATCCATTTATCAACCAGCGAGTTAATACCCTGTCTTCACTCTACCCCAAGTCGTTGTGAGTTTTGAGGCAGGATCAACTTCACGCCATTCGACCCAGGCGCTAACGTTTTGGTTAATCTGATCTTTGTCCATTTAACTTCAAGATAATTTTATTGCTTTATTTGTAATCTTTATCTCTTGGTTTGTTGGAGGTTCACTCGGTGTACCTGCTTCAGAAAGTACCAATTTTATACAATTCTTAGGTCTCCTACTTTTTTGTGTCCTCATTGCTTGTTACGGAATAGTACACGTTACTTATCTATTATTGATTAAACATAAGAAAAGAAAGGAGTTCTCGAAGAGGAGAGAAAAGATGAAAGAAAATAGGGTTAGAAATCGAACGTAGAAAAGATCAATCATGTTTAATTAGGTGGAAAAACAGAATGGGAGGTAAGGAAATATTAATCAGTCGAGTTGTATTTAAGTTAAAACTTAAGTACAACAAACCAATTTGAGATACAGTAGTATCAGGCGAAACCATTACTCCTTATATCTATCGCAGGTACACGTGATCGACAGAAACATAGACAGATAAACCCTGAAACTTGATATAGACGCCCGTTCCAACTGTAGCAGAAAAGAGGCACTGAATGGGGTTTTTGAGGAGCACTTAGCTATTATGTTTTTGAGAAAAGTTTCATACTGTACGCTTGTCTTAGTTGCCTTAGCCTTAGCTCTTTTAATGTTATTTCATCTCACTACATTTGTTTATGGACAAGTAATTGGCCCTGGGGCGGACTTGAGAGGTGCTAACTTGAGAGATGCCAACTTGACTGATGCTGACTTAAGAGGGGCGGACTTGAGAGAAGCAGACTTGAGACGGTCTATATTGTCAGGAGCCGATTTGTCTGGGGCCAACTTGTCTGGTGCTCGCTTGTCTGATGCTAACTTAACTAATGCCAACTTGCGCGGAGCGAACTTGGGTTTTGATCTGCCCTGGTTTAGTAGTGCCAGTTTGTCAGGAGCCGATTTGTCAGGTGCCGATTTGTCCCATACTAACTTACAGGGGGTCAATTTGAAAAGAGCTCGTTTAGAAAGAGCCAACCTGTCTTCGGCTAACTTGTCAGGCGCAATCTTGTCCGAGACCAACTTGGAAGGAGCTAACTTATCAGAAGCCAACTTGAGACGGCGCGAATATGCTGAGATCACCATGTTTGATGCTAACTTGACAGGTGCCAATTTGACGAAGGCGGTGTATACAGGCAAAGCAGACGGACGCGAGGGCACAAGGTTCCCTAACGGATTTGACCCACAAGCAGCTGGCATGTTTTTACTTGCCCCTGATGCGGATTTGTCTGGTGCTAATTTGTCAGGAACTAATTTGTCTGGAACCTACTTAACAGGAGCTATCTTGTCAGGTGCTGACTTGTCGGAGGCCAACTTGTCTGACACTAACTTGCATGATGCTAACTTGCAGGAAGCTAACTTGTCAGGTGCTGACTTGGCCAAGGCTGACATATCGGAGGCCAACTTGTCTGGCACTAACTTGGCTCGGGTAGTGTATGATGGGTTAACAATTCTTCCGGACGGATTTAACCCGCTCAACGATATGTTTCTAGTTGCTCCTGGGGTCAACTTGTCAGGAGCCGATTTGTCTGGGGCGAACTTGCTTGGGGCGAACTTGATTGATGCTGACTTAAGAGGGGCGGGCTTGTCAGGGGCATTGTATGACGGAGCCACACTTTTTCCTGATGGACTTGATCCGATGGTAGTGGGGATGCTTCTCATCGCCTCCGGAACGGACTTGTCTGGGGTTGACTTGAGAGATACCGACTTGACAGGTGCTAATTTGTCCCAAACTGATTTGTCTGGTGCCGGCTTGCGAGGGGCCAATTTAGCTGAAGTCAATCTGACTAAAGCCAACCTGGTCGGAGCTGATCTGGGAGGGGCTAACCTGGAAGGCGCTGACTTGAGTGAGGTCATGTATGATGAGGCTACGACTTTTCCTGATGGATTTGATCCAGTGGCAGAAAGTTTGCTCTTCTTCCTTGACAATATGGTCTCAGCCATTTATATTAGGTCACCACAATTCGGCCTATGCCGGTTGGATCAATAACCAACAAGAATAGAAAAAAATGAGGTAATCAAGCATGAGAAGAGTAATCAGCTATTGGCAGTTCGCTTCTATTTGGACACTGTCAATTCTAATATTATTTCCGTCGATGTCACTTGAGGCTAACCCAGGTGCTCAAGAAGATAAGTTGATCGGGCACTGGACTTTCGAGAAAGGTGTTGAACTGAAAGAACTGAGCGGTCACTTCAAGAAGATTAAACTGGAAGGGGCTATTGTCAAGGATGGACAATTACACCTGGGCAGTGCTAAATGGGCCTTGGCCACCTACGAGAAAGGACCGGACATTGGTCCTGACAAGACAATGGTAGTCTGGATTTATATGGATGACCTTAAAGTTATCCGGGGTGCACCGTTAGCTGTAAATAAGAGCAGTGCGGACATGTTTGACGCCATCGTCTACGCTGAGCGACAGGCCAATCAGTGGATGGCTGGCAGTAGTTTCTTTAGGCGTACTGAGGATGCCAAGCCAGGGTTTCAGGAAAACAGCAAGGGCAAGGACCTGATTCAACTAGCTATCTCATATCAAGATGATGGCGGAAATGCACATATTAAGATCTACCGCAAGGGGGATAAAATCGGCGACTACACCAAGGGACCTATCCGCAGTTGGGTGAAAGGCGATGTGGAAGCTCTTTTTGGCCCCCGAGCGCTGATTGGGGGTACGGCTCACGGTTGGGTGGTCTGCCGGGTGGAGGACGCCAGAATTTACAACGCGGTGCTGACACAAAAGGAGCTTAAAGGGCTGACAGAAAACACGCTTGATGTAGAGGCGGCGGGCAAACTGGCCACGGCTTGGTCGGCCATTAAAATCAGGTAATTTCGTTCTCTGATCATCTAGAAAGAAATCCCGCCTGGTGCGGGATTTCTTTATTCGTACCTCCAAAGCCATTACCAGAAGAGTAGTAAAGTCTGCTGAGCTTGCTAGGCTGAGGACAAGCCATGGCCCCACTTGATTCTATTCAACTATCTCTCAGCCATGAACCGTAGCTACTTGGTCTCAGGCCCAGTAAAAAACACAAGCCTACTAAAACTGGTTGGATACTAGACTGATCCGTTCACAATGGCAGTCGTGGCTGGCCTAACATCAACAAATATTGAAATCAGCACTAATACGATGGAGGAACAACTTGGATCCAATATGATCTCGGATTATCTGTTACTCAGTCCCGGAATAGTATCAGCGGGCTAGAGTCAGGCTAATTAGATGCTGGCTCAGAGTCCAGATAAAGTGCATTAGTCGTTAATTCCAGCGGCAAGGAAAAGCCCACAATTTGGGGTGGTCAGCTAGAGCAAAAATTGCAAAGTATAAGCCGATATCAAGGTCTAACCTCCAGGGCCTTAGTGCTGGGCCTGTGCGGTTCCGCCCTTCAAGCCCTGATCGCACCCTACAATGATTATGTGATTCGAGGCGTTTTTTCTTCCGGCGGACACTTCCCCGTCTTTCCTTTCTTTGCGATGGCTATTCTAATCTTGATGCTGAATGTCATCCTGAGAGTTATTCAGCCCTCACTTGGCCTCTCACCCCAGGAACTGATCACCATCTGGTGCCTGATGGCGGTGGCCTCTGGCATTCCTTGCTCCGGCCTAATGCGATATTCTCTTTCTCCTTTAGTGGCTTACCAATATTTTGCCACTCCTGAGAATGAATGGAAGGCCCTTTTTCATCAGCACATCCCGCACTGGCGGGTGCTGCATGACGATCGGGCTATCAATTCCTTCTACCAAGGGATCTCTGCCGGAGAATCTATCCCCTGGTCTGCCTGGATGACACCTCTCTCCATCTGGACAATCTATGTTTTCACCATTTATTTGGTTATGATTTGCCTATCAGAGTTGCTGAGAAAACAGTGGATTGAACACGAAAGATGCATTTTCCCTTTGGTCCAACTCCCGCTAGAAGTAGCAGCCTCACCAAGGCCGCCGTCCAATCTCAATTCCTTCTTCAGCAGCCGAGCCATGTGGATTGGGTTGGCCGTGCCGGTGGCGGTTCATGCTCTGAATTGCTTACATACTTTTTTCCCCTACTTGCCATCTATCCCCTTGGAAATTTGGCTCAATCCTTTCTTGCGGGCCAAGCCTTGGCAGGCCTTGAGCCCATTTAAGGTCTTCCTGGTCTGGTCGGTGGTGGGATTTAGCTATCTGCTGACCTTGGAGGTTTCATTTAGCCTCTGGTTTTTCTTCTTGCTGTTCAAGTTTCAATGTCTGATTGGTGGCCTGTTGGGATTTCGCCTCAGTAAAGGGCCGGGAGTCCAGTGGACCGGCTATTCTTTTAGTGCGGCGCAGGAAGCTGGTGCCTGTTTAACCTTTGTCTTGCTCCTACTCTGGAAAACCCGGCGCCACCTCCGCCAGATGTTGACCAGCGCCTTCTCTGGGCCAGTTATGAATGCCGACAACACTGAGGAAGCTATATCTAGTCGATGGACTATCCTGGGTCTGATGGGCGGAATCAGCCTCTTAATCTTCTTAAATCACCTGATGGGCATGTCGTATATCTTTGCCCTGACCTTTGTTTGTTTTCTGCTGGCCACTTATATTGTTCTAACCTGGCAGGTGATCAACGGCGGGATTCCCTTTATCAATCCCTCTTTTTCGCCCCAAAGTTTTTTCTTGGCCACTTTGGGTCCATCCAGAATTCAACCTTCTACCACGACTTCGCTCTTTATGCATTCTATCTCCTTAACCCTGGATTTGAGAGAATTCATGATGCCGTACGTGATGAACGGTTTAAAAGCAGGCGAGGAGGTGCGTCTCCGGCGGCGACCTTTGCTGTTGGCTATGGCCACGGCTATGATCTTAGCCGTTTTGCTCTCATACTATTCGGTGCTGCAGCTATGTTATCGGCAGGGGGCGATAAATTTGATGGCTGGGGCCAGCGGGCATGTGCGTCAATTAGCTTCTATTCTAGCTGGACCACAGACTGGCACCGACTGGACTAACACCGGTTTTATCATGCTGGGCGGTCTGTTTCTACTGCTGTTGGTGTGGATGAGAAATCTGTTTGTTTGGTGGCCACTTCACCCTATTGGTTATACCATGTTCAGTTCCTGGGCTACATTTCAACTCTGGTTTTCAATCATGTTGGGTTGGGCGGTTAAGTATGGAGTGCTGAAGTATGGCGGTCTAAAAGTATACAGGCAAATAAGACCGGTCTTCCTAGGGTTGGTCTTGGGTGAAGTGGTGTGTGCAGGTATCTGGATGATAATCAGTCTGATCGCGGGAGGAACTACTACCTACAGGATTCTCTGGTTTTAGTTTCCATCCACCGCCGATCAGATGCAGAAAAAAGACCGCCGCTAGGCAGAAGGGGGACGAAGGAGAGTGGGAAGAATGAAGACGCTGATGCGGGCTTTATCTTGTATTTGGGGCTGGGGATATCCCGACCATGATCGAGCCAAGCTGACTTGCCGTTATTTTAGGCTTAGGTTAACATTAGCTTTGGTCTGAACAGCAGACTTTCAGACTTAGTTGCTAGAGGAGGAATAAAGATTGAATGCTATTTTCTTCCCGCCAAATGACAGTAGATTGGGACAGCTAGTCTACTCTAATGGAGCTAATACAGCCAGGAGGATAAAATGACACCAGAAATGGCCCGAGAAACGCGAGAACAGATGTTGCGCGATGGATATTGCCTCATCCCGGACATTTTGAGCCCGGAATTTTTGCTAGAGTTACGCCAAGAGTCAGATCGTCTGAACGACACGATGGAGCATCACCCGGATACTAAGTATCAAGGTACACACCTGGGTATCCGTTACGAAGACAACACAATCATGCAGCGTTTAGCTGAAGGGCAACCAGCCCGCCAGGCCTTGGAACAGATGGGATTTGGCGATTTCAACCACGGCGGTGGGTTGATTGTCTTGACCAAAGAGCCGTATGCGCCTGCCCTCTACTGGCACCAAGACTGGATGCGCTGGAACGACCCACTTAGTTGTACCCCTTGGCCACAAACGATTTTCCTTTCTTATTACCTGGAAGAAACCAGAATAGAAAACGGCTGTTTGAAGGTTATACCGGGCTCCCATCTGAAACGGATACCGCTCCACGATCAACTGGTGACTGCTCATGAGCAGGGGGCTAGATTTATCCAAGAGGATCACCCCATTATGTTCAGCGATGATCCCAACCAGGTAGATGTCGAGTCGGAGCCGGGAGACTTGGTATTGGGCGATGCTCGGGTTCTACACGCCGCCTACAAAAATCAGACCGATCAGCGTAGGAACCTTTTGCTGCTATGGCATAGCCGGCCAGAGACAGTCCCTGACTATTGGGAGGGTGAGATTCCTCAGGAGGTACAAGATCGTGAGCCTCAAGCCACTTATCCCGGCACTCGCATCCCCAGCCAATATCTCCAGGCCTAAATTATAAATTAGTTGACCAGAATTAAATTAACTTCAGTTCGACGTAAGGAATTAAACGAGATTTAAACAAAATCTCCTGTCTGGTACAATGCTGAGGAGTTTATTCGCCACCGGCCCGACCTGACACCAGACAGGAGATTCCAATGGAATTGACCACATTGTTTGGCCAGATTGACGACTTTTGGGCTGACTTTGAAGCCCAATATTATCAACACCTAATGGCTGATGGCAGAATTAAGAGAGTGAGAAAGAGCAGATTGAGTCTGAGTGAGGTGATGACTATCATCATCCAGGTTCAACGCTCGGCTTATCGGACTTTTATATTATCAAAGGCATGTCGGAGTGTATCTTCGCTGGGCCTTTCCGCAACTGGTGTCCTACCATCGATTTGTGGAAAAGAAATCCACAACGTCTACCAATTTGGAATCTAATCCCTGAGTCAGTTCATTGATCCTCTCGACGAAGTGAACAGGCAGGATTTTTGCCCACCAAAGCTGTTTTAGATTAACCATGTGTATTGCACTCTGCTTACCATTAATTCTCTTAAGTTTACCATCTAGGACTTTTCAGGCGCCCCTGAAATATTAGCTTGTTCCAACCTTTACATTTAGGTGAAATCGACAAGGGGGTCCAAAGCCAATTACATCATATCCAAGGTTCTCATAGTTGTCTATACTTATTGACAGGTGAACTTGATTCTACCAGTCCCACCACCGATTAGATCCCACACCATTCACCCTCAGTATGGAACCATGAGAAAATAAATGGACCTGTCTGTAGTTGTTATGCTATGAATACAATTGGAAAAATATAGGAATGAGGCATGTCTATGTCACAGAATGAGGATCATCAGGTCATAATGGAGACTGCTGCGAACCATTATATGAATGGGGTCGCACAGGTGGAACTGAATAGACCTCTTGCATAAATAGTAAAACTCATCAGAATTCTATAGCTGAGAGGTATCTAAATTCATTGAATACGAGGGCTCAAGAATCTCCGAACCTCTATTTCCATCTATCCGTTTTTGTTTAACCAGAGAATTTCCCGTAGTATTTCCATTATATTTCCGATGTTTTTCCCGTCATGTTTCCGATGAATTTCCGATGAATTTCCCGATGAATTTCCACCGTATATAACCATGGTATGGTACTTGTGTTTGGTTAAAGGGGGTATTATCCAGGTTTTGTGGCTTTTCTGGATGGTGAGAT
>JYMV01023935.1_pt1 | contig 11214 bp, 11 predicted proteins | sample 338911 | NCBI WGS metagenome assembly JYMV01 (sample SAMN03354496, study PRJNA234377) | hydrothermal vent metagenome | biome: Deep sea; feature: Hydrothermal plumes at the Eastern Lau Spreading Center, Western Pacific Ocean; material: Seawater | place: Tonga | collected 2009 | depth 2000 m m
CGTGTTCAGATGAAAGTATTTCGGTGTCGCGTACATCGAAAATGGAGCCTGCTATGTCCTCTGACTATGCCATGGCAGCCCCTGCCTATGCCCCGTCACCTGGTATTGAAAGTTACTCAAAAAGTTCACCAGAACCTAGAATCCAAATAAATGGGAATTTATCTTTAGAAGTACAAAATGTATCGACTGCTTTAGAAGAAACTCGAGTGTTGGTCATTCAATACGGTGGCAATATCACCTCGTCCGATTCAGGCGACTCTTTCAACCGATATGCCAACATATCGGCTTTAATTCCGAAGGAATCATTTTATGAATTAATTGAGGCATTAAAGAATATTGCCACAAAAGTTACCAATGAGAATATTAATTCTAATGATGTGACTGAAGAATTTGTAGATACCGAAGCAAAATTAAATGTGATGAAGCAGACGGAAAATCGTTTCATAGCACTACTCTCCGAAACAGCCAATGTAGAAGAGATAATGAGCGTAGAGAGAGAACTAATGAGACTGAGAGGGGAGATAGATAGTCTAGAGGGGAGGATGAAATACCTTAACAAAACTACAGATAACTCTGTTTTGAATATCTATATGACAGAAGAAGTACCTATTACAGGCAGTGGGTGGAGGTTTTTCGACTCCCTGGACAATTCAGTGAGGGCTATGGTTTCTTTTTCTAAACATATCGCAAATTTTTTGATAGGCCTCATTGTCTTTTCACCCATCCTAATTGGGATAGGCTTAATAGTCTTTTTGGCCTACAGATACGGGAAAAGGTACATACACCGTCGCAAGAAATAGTTCTACGGACTCACGCACGTCTATCCGTAGGGACAGTCTCTATGAGGGATGCTATTTAACTGCTGGAGTAGTTCCCCAGATATTCCTGAATTCCAATACCAAATAAAAATGCGATAGATAAGTTGAGCATTAGAAAGGTATCTTCTCCGTTATCTTTGCATCTTCGCAAGGGTCGTGGCCTTCCGGATGGGTATCCTGAAGCATTTGACCGAAGTTATCACTGGTGACATGACATAGAAAATACAGACCTGCTTCTTCAAGAAATTTCATTACATCGTGATGGATATCCTTGCCTTTTGGGTTTTTGGCTACTTCAAAAATATCTTTCCTTCCGTAATAGTTGTCCTTGGGCGTAGCACCATCTGTAAAAGTTTTATCCTTAATGCCCCTCATCTTGAGTTCTGAAACTAACTCATCCCACTCAGTATGACTTACCTCTCCAATTTCATACATGAGAGCATTACGAATCGGAAACATGATGGCCATCACTCTGTGAAAAGCTTTCTCATCATCCGTCATTCCGTCCTCTAAATGTCTTGCGAGTTCGTCCCCGTTAAAAGCAGGGGTTCCTCTAGCTTGTAGAATTTCACCGGCGGAGTTTACTGCCACAGCCTCATTCATGGAAAAGAGGAAAACTTCATCACCGTCTACTATGTGTTCAGTATTTGGCTTGAGGCCAGCTCCATGAGGTATTCCTAAGAAAATACAATAACCGTCCGGGTTTATCACACACGCATATTTGTCTTCTGGCCTACTTTCCTGTCCAGGAGGTTGTGCGGGAGCAGGCTGGGAAATTTGGTTTGAGTTAGTTGTTCTGGTGGCTACCACCTTTTGTGCCGAGGGAGCAGTCGTTGTACCCCCGCAAGCGATAATTAACAAAAAGGCAATCAGAAAAAACATTAACCAATTGTTCATAGCTGCCCTCTTCGCAATTTCGTATATGTAAGGTCAAAAATACCTCTCCGTCCCTTGCCAACAACACTATAGTGAGCATAGTGCCTCACATGATTTTGAATTAATTGGTTATATCTTCATCCGTGGAGTTTGCAAACCAATTGACCCCAGTGTTGGCCCCACTCGTAACATTTTGAAACAATAGAATCCTCGGAAGATTCAGAAAGTGCTATTGGGCCGTAATGAGATGAGTGGGCGTTTCCCTGGATGACCATTCCATGGTTGAGCAAGACATGAAGCATGCTAAGCAAAGCTAGTTCTGCACCACTACCAGGGCTTCCCCCAGCAGTGAATGCTCCTCCGATCTTTCCAGACAATGGGCCTGGATAGTCTTGATGAGCCATCACGTCGAAAAGTCGCTTGATTTCCCAATCGATACCTCCGAACCGAACCGGAGTGCCGATTATTATTCCTTTAGCTAACAACATTTCTTCCCAACGAACATCACCAACTAACCTAACGGTGGCCTCTAACCCCGAATCCTGAATTCCTTGACGAATGGGCTGCACCATATGTTCGGTACGCCCATTTTTGGAAGTGTATATTATTAGTAAACTATTCTTCTGTTTCATTTTTATCACCCTGTGATATTTCTTAATTTGGTTTTAATAGTATGCCCCTATTTCGTTACAGCCTACCCAGGCACTCATATGCCTAGACCCATATTAAATGAATTATCTATAATGAAAACGTGCTTAAGAAATTTCATTACACCACCACCCGCCGATGAAGTCGGAAAAACTCTATTACCTCATAAACTTTTGTGACAATTTTTTCTTTTCTCTGGCAACCGTGACTTATGGGGTTTACGCTGTGCGGCACGGCCAGTTGGAAGCCTACCAATTAATCCTCATTGGTACTGCAATGGAGCTCGCTGTCTTTATGGCTGAGGTTCCAACCGGAATAATGGCCGACCGATACAGTAGGAAGGGCTCTATATTAATAGGTCTTTTCGTAATGAGTGCTTCCATCGCAATCGTGGGATTATCGCCAACTTTTACTGGAATCGGATTAGGAATGTTCTCATGGGGAATTGGGTACTCGTTTATAAGTGGTGCACAAGAAGCATGGCTCTCTGACGAAATAGGTGAGACAAAGGCTAACAAGGCATTTATTAAAGCCGCCCAATGGCAGATGGCAGGGGGAGTACTTAGCATCATTCCTTCCATTGTTCTTGCGGGAATAAACCCCCGCCTCCCATTCATTACAGCAGCATTCTTCTACGCTTCACTGATGTTTTTCCTATTACTGCAAATGCCGGAGAAAGGATTTATTAGAAGAGCCAGCAGCATGAAAGGTAGCGTATCTATTCTTCCTGAAGGTTTCTGGTCAAGGCTTAAAACTAATCACCTTATGTTCATCGGTATAGTTACCTCGGTTTGTATAGGTGTGACTATGGAAACTTCTATGAGATTCATGCCACATATCATGCTCAACCTTCAAAATATGCCGACCATCTCTTTTATGAATTACTTTACATTTGGTATGACCGGTGATGTGGAGTCTAGCGAACTTGGCTGGTTCGGCATCATCAAAGGTGGTGGCTATCTAGCGGCACTTTTTGGTACTTTTCTTGTAGGAAAGGTGGTGGAGACTGAACGTCTTCTTTCAGTATCACGTGCTTTAACTTTCTCAACCTTCATTTTAGGCCTGTCTGCTTTAGTTTTTGGAGCCGCCAATGGGTTTCTTTTAGCACTATTTTCATACTGGCTTTTAATTGCTGTAGAAGAGTCGATGTATCCACTACGTGTAGCATTTGTAAACAGAGGTGTTCAAAGCTCTGAGAGGGCGACTCTGATATCAATAATTGGCCAGTCTACATCTTTTGGGGAAATGTCGGCTGGTCCAATAATGGCCATAATATCTGTCGCAAGATCAGTTTCTTTTGCTTTAATTACTTCAGCCGTTGCGTCGGTTTCCGCCTCGTTATTATTTGCAAAATCATCTTTTACCTTAAAGGAGAATGAAGGATAAAGCCGTTCTCAGCAGAATAACTCTCATAAACACATTGTGACTGACTCTTAATCAGTAGGTTCTCTGTTCAGAACAGGACTTCGTCCTACCCGCACCACATCTAGCGAATGTAGTGCTCACTCATGATTTTGGATTATTTATAATGGCGTCATGACGCTACACAATAAGGTGGTTCATGAAATTAAGGAGTGTCTTCAATGGTTATTGAACGTAAGAACTATGATGGAATTCCCCTGACAGGCTCGCCCCATTTTCACGCTGTCAGGGTGGGAGATTTACTTTTCTTCGCTGGAGCAACTGCCAAAATGACGGGTGCTGAAAAGGGAAGCATGGCTGATCAGACGAGGGTGATTTTCGAGCGAATGAAATACATTATGGAATGTGAAGGAGGAACCCTTAGTGATGTTGTAAAAATTACAAGCTACGTGACCGATTTGTCAGAATCCGCTAAATTTGAAACTCAAATAGTTCGACAGGAGTATTTCGGAGAAGATCTGCCCGCCAGCACAAGGGTCCAAGTTGCGGGTTTAGATGGTCCTAACTTGCTGATTGAAATTGATGCTATAGCGATAATATCTCAATAACAACCTTTGACCATTTGATTACGGCCTTGATGAAACAGGTTGTGGCAAAAGCTAATTAGCCAGTAAAACGGTATTTATGGCCATTCCAGCGGCGGCTATGGTTGGATCAATGACTGGGACTCCTAATAATTTTTCTAGGGCTTCGCGATACTTTGCCATGCCCGCGCAACCCATAATTATTACCTCTGCACCGTCTTTGTCACGGAGTTCTGTCCCCACTTCCAGCATTTTCTCATAGGTATCGTTGCTATTCTCTACCTCTGCCACAGTTAGCTCCAATGCACGCTCACCGACGCAATGATTGTGAAGGAGTCGTTCCCGCATGTGTCGGATGTGGCGAGGAATCGACTGGCTAAGTATTGCTATAACACCAAACGAATGACCCCGTGAGAGGGCTGTTAGCATTGCACATTCAGCAATGCCAAATACAGGTCTATCTGTTTCTTCTCTACAAAGGGCTAACCCAGGGTCTGAGTAACACGCAATTATAAAGGCAGAAGCCTCGGTGTCGGCTCTAATACTATCCACAATCAACGGTTCAACCTTACTTACATCAGCCTGACTTTCAACTCCGAACGGGCCGTCTGAAAGGGTTATACATTCAAGATGTGGACCACCAGCTAAACGCAACGGCTCCAAAGCCTCCGAAATACCGGAAGTAACAGCATCGTTAGAGTTTGGATTTATGACTCTTATTACCGGGTACATTAACCTGTTTTTCCTTATCCAGAAATCTTAACATCAAAGTGTTGGCAGAAACGAATTAGTTAAGGATGAGCAGTATCTTTACATCGGAATATAGTGACTTAGATTAATATTTTATCTGGATCCTTAGTAGGATTGAATTTGAAGGTTTAAAGCGTTTCTAACCATCCGTAACATTCACGTTTAACGGTAAGGTAAAGGTAATAGCCGCTGCTATGGCAAAAAGAATTCCAAGATAAACCATGACCATATCGAATCCGAAATTCTGGTAGATAGCTCCTGCCATTATTGGGGACATCGTACTCATAGCTAAACTTATAGTTGCAGTTACACCGAGGACGCTAGAAGATATGTTTTCCCCTGCGATATCTAGGGTTGCCGCAGTTATGATCGGTTGATCCGGGTATAAAAACACTCCAAGGAGTACTATTGATATAGCTAGAAAAATCCCCTGTGAAAAAATCACTAACGATAGAGCAATCAGACTAGACCAAATTAACCCAGGAATTAAAATCTGTTTTCTTCCAAACCTATCTGACAGGTATCCAGCCAGGGGTTTTGTAATAATTCCTATCACTATTAGCAGTCCTATATGTAACCCTCTTGCAGAAGGTCCCATAGATAGTTCATCGTAAAAATATAAAGGCAGTATTGTCAGCAGTGCTACTAGGGACATGCCGCGGAGACCTTTAACGGTAGATATACCCCATATAACAGGTTGCTTTAGCGCACGAGATACCGTGCTAATATGGCGCGCATAATTGATCTGTTCTTTTTTAGATTCACTTAGTTGCCATATCTTGGATACAGAAAATAAAAATACGAAGGCAAATCCAATTGCTATGACTCCATAAAAGCTGAGAATTTTCTGCCAGCCTAGAAGATATAAAAGTAAGCCGGTAACAAATGGGCCGCCTGCATCTCCGATGCTTCCACCAATCCCATGGAATGACAAGACAGTTCCCCTATCGTTTGGGAAACTCCGAGATAAGGTAGAAGCCGCAGACAAGTGCCAAAAGGAATGTGAAGCGGCAATGATGGCAATGCCAACTAAAAGTAGCGGAAATGCTGGAGATACCCCCAGTAGGACTGCGCCGGCTCCGAATCCACCTATGCAAACAGTCAGGAAGACAGCCCAGTGTTGTTTCAACGCATCAGACAGTATTCCTCCGGGTAAGGATACTAATCCTGTTGACACTTCCCTCACCGTAAGAATTAACCCTACCCCAATACTGTTCAAAAAAAAATGATGTTGAACTTCCGGGAGCACCACGATGAATCCTTGAACCACCCAATGATAAAGCGTGTGCCCACCGGCTAATATGCCCACAAAAATCCATGCTTTGGTGCTGCCGAACTGAGTAGTATCCGATTTAGATATCATCTTATTAAATCGACAACATTAGGTGGAGGACCCCGACGAATAAATGACTAATTGGTATAAATATTAGTCGCCAGATTTCCATGGGTGAATAATAGCATGGTGCTAAGGCAAGCTACGGCAATTGGACTGAACAGGCTGGGGTAGGGAGGCATATTTACTCGGTAAGTATTGGGCCCAACTAATTGTAGATATTCCTATATTCTCAGAGGAATCGATATGACGGGAAGATATCGTCAATTCGCATTCCCCGTGCAGAATTTAAAGCCGGTATAAACTACTTAAAATAATAAGTTGGGTTCATAGAAAGTAGCCTTGGAAGATATGAATTCACGCTGGTACAAGAATTGAAGGGTAATCGGGAAAGTGTTTGAAGCAGTGAAGAAATTTAATCGCAGAGTAGTTTCGGTGTCTGTGAGGCAGCGATCAGGTGCGTTGTGTGTTGTTATTCCAATTGTGGTTGGGTTTCTTATCCGGTTCCATAGGTTAGGGGATTTCAACAATAATTATTACACGGCCACCGTGAAATCCATGACTCAAGGATGGTCAAATTTCTTTTTTGGCTCTTTTGATCCAATAGGTGTGGTGAGTGTGGATAAACCTCCAGCCGCATTTTGGTTTCAGGTTCCTTTTGGCATGGTATTTGGCGTCAATGAGTGGTCGGTGGTAATTCCACAATTTATACTTGGTATCATCACAATCCCGGTAATTTATTATGCAATCGTTAAGCCTTTTGGCCGATTTGCTGCTACCGTTGCGGCTTCGATTGTTGCGATACTTCCAGCGAGTGTCATTATCGATACAAGCAATGAACCAGATGCCTTAGTAGCTTTCTGCCTGTTGCTATCAGCCGTGGCAATAATGAAGGCTGCTCACCATACTGACTGGAGATGGCTGATAATTTTTGCTGTCTGCATATCCATAGGATTCAATTCAAAAATGTTCGTGGCTTATGTACCTTTGCCCATATTCATGGGATATCTACTAATGGCATCTAAAACTAAGTTAAAGGACACTTTAATTCGCATAATCTGCACTAGTATTTTCATTTTGGTTTTGTCCTTTACTTGGCTATCATCTGTAGCTTTGACCGCCGAAGATAATCGTCCATATGTTGGATCTACTCAAGATAACTCAATCTGGACTTTAACATTTGATTACAACGGCCTAAGAAGATTTGGTGGTTTTGGAGGACCCCCTCCCAACTCAATAGCCGGTGTAACTGCAGTGAATCCCGCATTGCCCAACCAATATACTCAGAATAAAGCGGATGAACCCGATAATACAGATGATATCACCGGTTTAGCACCGCCCTGTTTACCTTTAAGTGCTCCTCCTGGAATGGCATTGCTCCCCCCGCAACGTCCCAATTTACCTCCTTGCCCAAATGACACCACAGCCTTTCTTGATGATTCGGATAGAAGTTTGAATATTCTAGCCCTACTAAGGCCGCCTTTAGCAAATCAATTGGGATGGTTACTTCCACTTGGAATTATTTTACTTGTACCAGTGGTGGCGACTTCCTTCCCTGCACAGGGATATGAGAGCGGGAGAGCCCTCATTTCTAGTTTCAAACAATCGGAATCGGTAAATCAGGGACTGCTATGGAGTGGGTGGCTTGTTATTGCTTTGATTATTTTTGGCAGTGCCAATGCAACACACACTCACCCTTACTATTTGGTTGCTGTAACAGTTCCACTGGCTGCAGTTATCGGGATAGGACTCTCGAGGTTAATAAATGGAAGTCGTAGCTCCGGCTATTATGCATGGTTGACTGTGGCGGTTCTTATAACCGGGTTGCTGAGTCAGGTATACGGGGCGAATGAATATGTGTCAGAAATCACACTTGTATGTTTAACATTGGTTGCCTTTATTGGGCTTATTTTGGTTGGTAATGGAATCGTGAGGGGAATGAGGCAGGAACGATTGACTGCCTATGCAATTGCTCTAACCATTGGTGCTTTCGGGTTCGTGCCAGTCAACATTTCTTGGGAGTCAGAAGGTAAGATGGTTATCCCTCCGAGAGTGGGCTTGATAGCTCCTCCCTACATTGCAAATAATATCGTTCCACCTGCAGGTTCACGGGTAGATGGAGTTACTACGAATTTTCCAATACGTGGAGATAAGTCCCAATTTTCGGAAAAAATTATCAACTACCTCCACACTGATTTTGACTTCTCCAATGGCGCAGCTATTCTGGCGACTCAGAGGGCAAGGGATGCGGCACCATTTATATTAGCGGATATCGACTGCATTGCCATTGGTGGATTTTCTGGTAGTGACCCGATATTTAACGTTGAAAAATTTAATCTGTTTGTGAATGAAGAGGGAGTGAAATATTTTTTTACAGGAGGAGATAGTAATCTACCAATTCGGCCGACGAGACAAATAATAGGAGATGCCGGGGCGGGTCTACAATCAGGGGATGTTGTCGCCTATGTGCGATCCACATGGCATGATATATCTCATTTGGCCGATCTTCCGAGAGGTACACTATTTAGTAATCCGATTCAACGATGACTTACATGAACTTATCAATAGCATGTAGTACCTCAGACTATTTAATTTATTAAGGCTTTCCGCCGGAATTAAAATAGAGACATGAACACCTACTTGCTACCACTGTGGTGGCAGATTCAAGGAATGGTGGCAGTCTCGCATTTCCCACCTCTTCAAATCCAACAGCCCAGAAATCCTCTTAGCTGGGAACAAAAACGGTGTATAATAGCCATTCACCATTATATAGGGCTGTCGCTCAGTTGGAAGAGCGCTTCAATGGCATTGAAGAGGACTATAACCAGATCGCCTTCGGCGGAAAAAGGTCACCACACCACCCCCCAATCAGTCATGAAATCGCAATAGATGAGTACCTATTAAGTCTCCACAATCGCGGGTTGGGCAACAAACATATTGAGACCTCTGGGAATTTTCTCAGGCATTATATATGATGGGTTGCAACCACTTCGTACCTTCACTTCTGAGTGCGCCATGTCTACCCAGCATTGCCGTAGTAAATGTGCTCAGGCACAACAATAATCGCAGAGCGCCGGTCCTTTTGCACAGCCTGGTCGAACTCCTCCCAGTCAGGATGTTCTTTGCCGCTGCCTGCCCTATAAACTTCACGTAGGGTTAGCTTTAGCTCCTCTACGGGCGTAGCATCGGGGGACAATACCTGAGCGTGGCCTTCCAGCACGGCGTAATTACCCCAGTCACGCCGAGAGACCATCAACGAGCAGCGAGGATTACGTCTTAGGTTAGCTAGCTTGGCGCTGCCTGGGGAGATTGTGAAGGCAACACCATTATTGACGACGCCCACAGTGACGATACTCATTTGGACGGCACCGTTCCTACGGAAGGTGGTGAATACTGCCTCATGGTTAAGTGCTACGATTTCCTCTATCTTGTCTAATTGCATGCAATCTCCTTAGCTTATTTTCCAATCACTTTCTTTATCCCACCTTACCATCCATTTCGTAGAGGTATGTGAACCGATAGAGGAAGAAGCCGACCCCGATAATGTGGCTCAACTAACACCCACTCCACAGCCTGTAGAAGAAGAACCTGTGGAGGACAGAATCGAAGAACTTGAACGACAAATCGTTAAGTTAACAGCTCAAATAGCGGCACTTCAGTAGTTATTACGGGTAGCGTCACTGGGACGCTACCTCACATGCTGCGGGCAGGTCAACAAAACTTGGACCCTGACGCCCTGCTTGCAAAGCCCCGCTGAATCCCTCTTATACGATATAAACCGTCAGGGACTGTCAACAATGGGGAGTTCGGTCCAACATGATTGACCGTTAGGGCCATTTACTGGAATTAATATGTCAAGATTGGTTAGTCTATCGAAGTTTTCCATACGAATCTTGCTGAGTTCAGCCTTAATTACAGAAAACGCATCGTCTTCCACATAAAGTAATGGGCAGTAATGGGCTGGAAGAGTTTGCCCCCCCTCGTTAACAACTGAACTACGAAGACCTAGCTCAACAAGAGCTGACACACCATTTCCGAATACATCACTAGCAGTCGCGATTGGTAACCCAGCTTCGACAGAATCCCCAACTTTAACCTGTACATCAACGACATGTTCTACTTCCCAGACCGTTGATTCTGTTCCATCAGTTGACAACCACACCGAGAAATCACCAGACCATACGGTGCTTATGCCGACTACATAGCCCGTCACCGGTCCCAGTGCTGGTGTACCAGCTGGCACAGTGAATTTCCACTGAGGTGATAACATTTCGGGATTGTGTGGCTTTGGCATCCCGAAGCCAGTAAATGTTCTAAATTCTAGAGCGTTTTCTTGTTGATTTTCTAGAAGTGGACCTGCTGCTTACACTGCTGACACCTCTACAGGTAACGAAGTGAAAAGCCCCCATGGGGGTTGGGTTGAGCTAGGTGCAGCGGCAGCAGTAGCTACAGCGTCATCGTCAGAAGGACTACAAGCAATCACCACCGCAAGCAGCACGAATCCCAGAGCCAGTAATGTCTTGTGTCTTATGCCAGCTAACATGGGCCTGCCTCTGGGGGCAGTATAGACGATACGATTATCTGCCGTATCTTGCTGGCCTGATTTTGTCACCCCGCCTTACGTTCCTGTCGGCAGGCCCACACTGAACCCGCAAACAGTCCCAATGCTAGGACGATGAGGACTACAGCCTCTCCCAGGTGTCTACCACCACCATTATTGATGAGGTGTTGGAGGTGAATTCCACCCAACAGTGCCACCGCCAAGGATATCAGCCCCAGCGCCAGGCTAGTGAGTAGTAGTCTGCGGTTCCTGTTCATTTAACCTATTCTCCAATCAGATAAA
>JYMV01010022.1_pt1 | contig 11212 bp, 10 predicted proteins | sample 338911 | NCBI WGS metagenome assembly JYMV01 (sample SAMN03354496, study PRJNA234377) | hydrothermal vent metagenome | biome: Deep sea; feature: Hydrothermal plumes at the Eastern Lau Spreading Center, Western Pacific Ocean; material: Seawater | place: Tonga | collected 2009 | depth 2000 m m
AGGGGACGCTTGTGCTTACATTGTACGATTAAACCATGAATAGAACAAGAAATTTTTTTACTGTTATAAATATAAAGTGGTCTTAAATGACGCTGTTTAATAAAGGAATGACAATCAATTCGTGAAAAAAATGCATATAGAAATAAACCTGAATGCCTAATGTGTATGCCCATATGCACGCATTTGCATACTTTTCCCACAAAGATAAAGCAATATATAATATTAAGGGGTAAAACCACTACAATAAAAACATATATTAAGAAATCTACATTCCGTTAATTAGACTTTAATCGTAAGAAACAGAATGTCCATACCCTGTGTTGAAATCAATGTCAAGATAAAAGAACGACGCTGTAATCTATCAACTATTAAAACTTATTATATCGTCATAGGTCTATACAGCATTGTCCATTACTCTAAGCGTAAACATTTGTGCCAATTCACGACGTACATTACAACTGTATTGAGCTTGTCGTTGAAGGCATATAACTCTTTGGCCTATTCAAGAACTTATAAACTCCAAATATTAAACTAACATTACGTTCAAGAAGAGATTTTATCTAACTGCTGACCAATGAAGTGACGTATCGTTTCAAGCGAAAATCATGTATTACTGTTTGTTTACCTTGAGGGTTATCCTTATGAATCACTTCCTTTAATTTTATGACGAACTTTGTGGGGTTTGTTTCGTTCAATCTATTGTTTTCTGTCTAGTATTTTTCGACCATTATTTGTCGTTCCTCTTTGTTTTTTAGTCATTATATTGTCTATCCTTCTGCGATTTACGACTTCTAATATCACACTTTTTGGTATCTTCAAGACTGTTTTAAACATAATTATCTAAAAATATCAACATTTGCACCACCATATAACAGAACGATAACTTTTGTGATATCTACTATGTATCAATATAATAGATAATATATTATTATGTAGAGTTGGTACTAATTCCATTTTTTGCAACATGTCGACTATATCAAAACATTTATATAATTGGTGGCAGGAAAAACATTGGGCATGTCAACGTGCACTCTTTTCACATAATGTGGAGTGGACACACTGAATTCATCGTAAAATGTTAAATGAATAACCAACAAATAAAGAGTGAGTGAGTGATTATTGTTCAACTCCAAGAAAGCAATTTTCCGCTATCATGGTGGGAACAAGATACATTCAATGAGATGATACTGATTGCCACTTTGTACTAGACCAACACATTGATTTTAATTTTTACATCCCTGGGTCACTGAAACAACATTTCGCGGATAGACATGTCGCTCCACATCGGACACAATATTCTGATTCAGAGCCAACCAGTCTTTGATCTTACTTCTTAGTGCTACATGCTTAGTGGGGAAGCAACACATGTTAACATTATAGTCTTTGGTTCGACCAGAGCGGGGCTCGTAGCCACGTTCTATCACATTCGAGGTGTACACACTAACTATAACACCACCGAAGAGGATAGCATATCAAATTAATGATGATCACAAAGGTCACAATCACATAATACACATTCACTTCCGTAAGTAAATATGTTCCAAATAACACATATATCAATTAACTCCATTGCCACACATCTAATTTTTAAATGATACCGGAATGGTATTTCCGGATTTAACTACAATGACGCCTTTCATCAATCTTAGATACCCCTCGGGTTTTCCCGTCTAACATGCAATTAATTAATTTGATCTTTTAGCCTACATATAAATTTAATCCACTGAGAATCCATTGTTAATAATATTACACTATTTTAGACATGACAATTTATTTTGTTCCAGGAATACATAATAAATCACATTCTTGCCGTATTTCATTATCCAGGGTGTCCTTCAAGTTTCAGCAATAAATCGAAAACACTAATACCACTTTATCGTAAAAGTCCCAAATTTCAATTGAACATTCGTAGAAATTTATATTTATATTGTGCATGGAATATACAGTATAGTAATATGAATGTTTTTATGACTTTATAGCTCTTTTTCAATTTTAAGTGTACACATATTGCATTTCAATAACACGACGGGTTTCACTAGTGGAACAGGAACTGCTTACCTTTCAGGAGCACATGCGTTCACCCCAAGATTTAAATGGCGTTCGATTCGATCTTTAGTTTTCTGTGTAATGTTTTCTAGATCATTGTATGCCATTTTGTCCTTTTTCGTTTGGTCATTGTGTTGTTTGTCCATCGATTTACGGATTTTGATAACCTATTTAGCAGTTTCATACTATTCTTACCACTTTGATGTCACATCAGGTGCACGGAATATAAATCCACTAGATTACATATAAAATTCAATAGTACAATTTATTAATTGCGAAATGTATAAAACAAAACTGATAACAAAGTCTCCCAAGCGACCAAAATATATCATACTAATAAAGACGTAGATATTGAATTTAGTGTTGACGACGCGAAGATCAAGCCTTAATGAAAATGGATGGATGCTTGAATATGAATAAAATTAACATTGATGATCATAGATCTGTCATAAACGAACACAAAATGTAAACATGCATACTTTTTTTCTAAAGAAGAATAGCACAGAAGTTCCCCTCTTCCAAAGCCAATTCTTCTGCAATGAAAAAATAGCCTTAAAAAGGGGGTGATATTTACTATCGCAGTGGATCTGAATTCTGACCTGAAAAGAGGGATGGCCTTTGGTGATAGTGGTCTTATAAGAGGAGAGACTACTCTATTATTTTAAATCTTCATTAACGCTGATTATTTATTTAATCAACAAAGTTACTCAAACGTCGTCTTAGTTAATGTTCACAATTCTATTCCCTGATGCACCCACTGTATGTATTTCACAGTCCCCAAATTGTCGTTAAGTGACAACACTACAACCATTCTTTATAGGATAAACATTATTAACTTTGTTCAATGTCCAGATATATATTCTGTAATGAGCTTAGGAACTAGCAAATCTTATTTCCATTTATCTCCTAATGTCATCAATAATATAGTTCCAGTTTCCATACAATCGTGAAAGGCTGTAAATGTTGCTTCATTGTTTGTCAATCTGGTTATAGGGCTTCGGTGATGAATATTTCAGAAGACCTTGCAATATGTTGTAATATAACTTACCAGAACGGACAGAAAATAAATGTGGTATGTGCCAACAAACACAAAAACAAAGGCTTAATGGAAGTTAATCTGGTTATGTGAGTAAATATAGGGGAACCTTACTATAAAGTTGAACGAAAACAAATTATTCCTTGTAAGTCGACATCAGGTTAATAAATGGGACAATATATACACTACATTCCAAATAAAGATGTGAAAATATACATTAGTTTGGATGATAGTATTAAATAGTGGAATCATCATCTGATTAGTCTTGTACTTTATAATAAAATTTCCAAGCTCCATAGCTTATTGCGTTTACGGCTAATATTGACTGTCTATATTTGTAAAAATGAAATGTATTCAATTCATGATATATCATACAACCTGCAATTTCTTATAGTTCAGCAATTTATTTGTTAGATTTATTTATGCTTGAAATTTAAAGTTCCTAAATAAAGTATATTATTACACCATCGTGTAGTCGACTATAGTTGAGGTTGGCTGTCCTGTTCATTATGCCTTTTGTTTTCTTGTTCGCAAATTATTTGCTTTCCAGTTTTTAAATTTGAGCTTATCCGATGAAGGTTTTCCAAAAACGCGTCGCGGGATAAATATTTGTAAAACACCCCATTCAACAATTGATCACAATGATTGACAACTATATTACTTTAAATGGACTGCTATTTAGTTTGAGAAACTACATTGTTGTCTCATATTATTTGTTGTTTCTTTGTGTTATTCACGTAAAACATTACCACTTTTACCTGATATTGAACGCTTTTCGTATCTAAGCTAATAATTTAGCTTTTACCTATATGTTACGGTAATAACACAAGCAAACATGTTTTGTAGCAAAAATGCAAGTTCTCAAACCAAATTGCAGTCCGTGGTTAAACATGTTTTTTTCTTCATATTGTGGTATATTTGTTGGATATACAGCAGTAAATAATACATGTTCTTACAATATGTTGTAGCCGTAATTGGATAAATATATATTCATAATTGAGATATCAGTGAGTACAGATTATAGCGCAAAATACTCATAGTATAATGTTAAAAACAGCATCATGATCTAGCATGTTGGGAAGACAATTATGGATCCTTTATCATCGCCATGAATGGTCCATAGATTACACCATTCTCCACCATTTTGTGGTAAAATGGCATTAAATTCGATAGCATAATCAACAAAGTTAATAAAAATGACCGTCGATTTTCTGACATCTATCATAGGAAATTCCTTTATAAATAAAAGATCAGCTTGGCATCTGACAATTGACGATGAGAAGAAAAATCATTTCCCCCATATTACTGCTAAGATTGACGTACATCGCCATGCCAATTACATTGAGAAACTTAACGTGATATATATTGAAAGAAAAGGTCACAATAGTTATAATTAGCTATATATCCTTGACTATTGTGAGATTAGCTTAGAGATCAGTAGGGGAAAAAATATGTAACATGATTGGGAATTAGACATGACGTCCAAGGGACAAAATATCAATGCTACGTCTGATAATGGATGAGAAGGAAAAGAACTACATATTGATAAGAAGACATTTTATATGATACTAATGCATTACACACAGCTGTTAAGCATGTTTTTATCAGTCGTTTATGCGTCATGCACTTGGTAATTCGATAAAATTTCCCTCACCTCAACTTGCTCCGCTGTGATAATATGATAAAGGTACAAACATTACATAGCCAAAAAATCAAGATTAAACAGGTCAGAACTAGAGAAAAATAATAATCATCAAGCAGTATGACTAATGGAAAAAAGTGAGTAGAAATCAGAGTATTCACATTAGAAAATTAAAGTCAATCAAACATATAATAAAATTAGAACTGGACGTGTAAACATAAAGTTAATTACTAACTTTAATACATATATAACAAAATGCGAATTATTATTATCATTATTTATTTGTCAAAAATATAGATAATGAACTTGTCCACAATCTTGTAAGCTAGTTATATGGTGAACGAGCAAACAAGCATGAGCGTTGACTGAAACATAATTAAACAGGAGACCGCCATACAAATGTGATATTTACTTTATATTATTATCACATGGTCAATACCTCTGATCGCTCCGTGGTGACGGTTCTCAAGGCTCTAACCAATAGAGCTGCTCATCTCGTTGTCGGTTGGTGGATAGAGGAAGCCCTGTCAATGGGGGCTGCCAGATTATTATTCGGAATGCCTGTTCGTGAACCATACTGGGTAATGCAATTGGAGAAACCACATTCTCGGCTAGCGAAAACCAATTTTGTAGATGTGGATAAAAGGAAAGGCGCATTCTAGTCGCTATACAAGACTTAATGTTTCGTCCCTAACCAACACTCCATACCTTTTCAGCGGCAAACAAAAGTCGTTGACACATCACTTCCCTCATTTCTATATAGTTTTTGTATGTAATATATAAAATTTAGATAATACCAAATGGGCAATCAAAAATGGAAAATCCGTAGACACTGGCAACATTCAGCACACAAGAAAAAGGAGGAAGAAATACAAAGCACAAAAGCACAACTCATCACAGAAAATTTAGAGCAACACGGACCCACCAAATATCGGAGATGAATTGCTCTCAATCAATAATCAATATGATCGCGCCAGTAGTGAGTGTTCCGGCAATGTCATGGTTAATTATATATATTTATCATTGAGACATACAGTTCCTAAATAATCTAATCCTTACTTATTATTAGATAAACCAAGGGAAGACAAAAGGTGCCATCAAAAATAGACAATCCAGAGACACTGACAACAATAGAAACACAAGACACAGAACGAAGACAAACAAACCACAAAAACACAACATATAAATCTAAACAGATGAGCAACACGGACCCCGCCAATACTAAGATTATCCTCCCCCAAGCATATGCCACCTTAGCTGGTGTTGGATGTAAACAGATGAGCAACACGGACCCAACCAATACTAAGATTATCCTCCTCCAAGCATATGTGACCTCAGCTGGTGTTGGGAATAGTGTTCATATGTGGCCTTAGCTGGTGTTGGATATAGTGTTCAAGCCTGTTATTTTGTATGTGACCTTAGCTGGTGTTGGGTATATTGTTCAAGCCTGTTATTTTGTATGTGACCTTAGCTGGTGTTGGGTATAGTGTTCAAGCCTGTTATTTTGTTTTCATTTTAGCTTTGATTTGTTTCTTTTGCTTTTTGTTTCATTGTTTGTTTGTTTGTAGTTTTTTGTTTTGACATTTTTGTTCCCAGATACTTATAATTTGCCTGTTTATGAATCGTTCGACCTTGTGGGTACCATATACAAGTTATTTCAGAGTTGTGCACACTATTTGGGATATTAACGTTTTTATTATTTTCTCTGATAATTGTTCTCGTTAAATGTCCATCTTTCAGTTGAGAAATATCAATAAGAAAGAAAAAGTATTGCTTTCATATCGGAATTTGACCTTGACTTTACCAGTAACAAAAATCTTTAATCTATCAATTTAGACTTTATTTGTAAATCATATTTGAAATTGCAAACGTGTTGTCGACGTATCTATAATATATCGAAAATATAGGACAATGAGAAACGTTGAATGGTCTTGAAGGATTATTTGGATCAACGAGATATTTGATATATCAATCGACATAAATGACAAAAAATAGAAAACCAAATCATCTAAGGAAAACCGCATCTCTGTAGTTCTATATATATTTTGTTTTTGTTTGTGAATAGAGTACAAAATGAGCGACATATTGGAAACATTCCAAATAATAGTCAATTCACATAGAAACATATATGGCATTTCTCAAATTTACGTTTATCTGGACATTATTCACAAAATAGCAAATGTTGATAACCTTTGGAATTAATTGGAACTGTTTTAGACCTAGAAACTGTAGGGACATTAAACATTAGTTGTTCAGAATTTCTCAGATATTTTGGAGAGTTAAAGTCATTGATGCATAACACTACACGCGAGCAATATATTAGTAATCTCATGGTGTTGATAAAATAATCAAAAACAATAATTAAAAAAAAATACAACCACGGTCAAAATAATTCCAAAATCGAATAGAAAATCTATCACTAACATACAAATACATGACCACTGGCACTGCAGCTTCATACATGCACTTCATTAAGAAGTATCGGTAGTACACTAGTTGCATAGGCATACACACGCCTTCTTAGGGAAATGATTTTGTTATGCATGTATTTTCCATATGTGAATTAAAATGTCAGCTCTCGCATAAAATTAAGTGAGCAACATTGTTCTAATGAACTCTGAGTCAGATGTATTAATGGCTGACACCGGTGTGTCAGCAGAAGAAATTAGCTTCGACCTACAAAAGTGCACAATTTGTACTTTTAAAATAAGAATCATCGACATCAAACACATTCGCTTAAGCAACAATGGTACAGAAACAATTGCATTAATCATTAAAGCATGCTACTCTAGAACTTGGGGCGAACATTCTTAAAAGATATAAACAGTACAAACAATGTTTTCTATTGCATCACGCCTGGTCAGATCCTGTTAAAATCTGGTCAGTGATAGTGGAAAGGAAAAGATATACGTAAAATGGTAAAAGGTGGTTTGCAAATTAATGAAAGAAGAACTATCCATTTATTTGTCGTTAGTCTCGATGCTGTTTCGTATATATTTATATCAAAGTATAACCAATAAAGGTAAACATATATAATACGAAATGCATGCATAGTGTGTAATAGAATGAAAAACAAAAATACCCCACCGTTGGAACAATTCTATGATTAATATCAAAATCGTAGAAAGAGGCAAAATCGATAATTGATAAGACACTAATATATGACCGCTCACCTTCCTTGTATGGTACAAACATTGCAATAAAAAGTGGCAAGCTTAAGCTAGATTATGGAATTATAATGAAATGGTGGGGTTCATGCAAGTGCATTCCACATTTAAGCAAAATACTAACCCTCACATATAACCGGCCAAACAGCGTTATTATAATATATTTATATAAAGCTATGCAGTATCTCTGTGACAAATGAAACCGCTAAAGTTTATATAAACCACTTGTAGTATTTTAAAACAGCATACTTTAATCAGAAACAGAATCCATACTACTGCAAGATAAAAGGATAACATGGTTAAATCATATCAAATTCAAAAGTCAGCAAATATCAACAGTAAACATTTCAAGAACAGAAAGACAAATATTTATTAATAAAACTGAAATATTAAGAAATGTGTATATACATATAATCTGAAATTGTAAAGTGATTTATACGAATGGCTTGAAAGAGTCACTGTGCATCGGTCAAATATAGAACCATTACAACAATACTGTAAGTCTCAATCGTATTCTTCCCGTAGACATATTAGATATGTCCGTATACCTCTTTCTTACAATGTGGTATTTTTGTTTTTCATTTATTGTACTGCGATATAACATTTTTCAGAGCTAATATGTACGAGACATGGGTACATCAATTCTGACGTTCCGACATCACTCGCCACGACTGAATAACTAGGTTTCGGAAACCTCGTTCTGGAGAGGGCATAAAGCGCTACAAGTATAATATATGATTATATAAATGGCATAAGCTTCAAGGAAAACTTGGATTGACATTTTGGTACTTAAAACAAGAATTATCTACAGAAGCATAACTGATATATGCCACAAAACTGAAGAATACTGCATAATATTATTTGCTATAATATTCAATATGCGCTATGTAACAACAATGTAATACGAACATAAGCACAATTAAGATGTTTATGAATTAGTTATTTTTCCAGTTGTTTCATTAATAACCATCATATTTTCATGCTATGGTGTCTGCCCACAAACATGTACTGCAGTTTTGAAAATTTTAGAATAAGTTGGCAATTTCCAAATTTGTATCGACAAATTGTCGCTTGCCAACATTTTATACATTATAAAATTTGCGCTGATATTAAAAAAAAAGCTCTCAGCTAAAACATTTGAACACTTTATCATTGTAACAGTATGAAGATTATAATTTGCCATTTCGGGGTTTAAAATAGCTACTCTGCTGAGTATGTCTTGTGTATAGTATTACATCCCTCTCACACCACTTGTCATTTTTTATGATGGAGCCATTTTACGCTATATTAATTTAGGTAGACCCATAGGAGGAACATAATAATTACAATGTACATATAAAGTCCACTTTATGTTCCTGTTCTGCAATAGTACATGCAACTCTTAATTACAATTGATTCCAGTTCATTGATCTATAGACGAACATTCATTCCTAGAAATAGATATTAACACACAGAACTGATATAAATAAGACTATTGGATGCTTTAATAATGTTAAATCATATATTGTCATGACGACACACAGACACGGAAGTGTACTGCCGTGCAGATAATCTTATAAACTAATTTAAGTATGTATGTGGTATTGTCTACTTCAGAAACCAAATCAATTTATTCGAAATATAGTTATTTCTAATAAGTATTCCGAATCATGTTCTACCTTGTTGATTCGTGCAGCATGCTATCAAAACCGATTTAAGAAAGTCATATATTTAAAAGGAGAAGCCTTAGATAAATACCAAAGTTCAGACAACACTATGGCCATCTGAAAATTAACAAAAGCACAAAGAGTGATCCACAAAACACTACATAGAAAACTCAAGATTAAGCAACAGAGCGCACATAGTTTGATATGCAAGAAAAATGCTTTATGCATGTCTTCACATTTGCTGTTCCGTTCTGTGTTGTCCGCTATGATGTCCGCGAAAAAAAAATGTTCAATTCCTCTTGACCTCTATTTGTTTTGTGGAGGGTTCATGCTTTATCTATGCTATTTGTATTTATTTACGTATACTGGTGTCCAACACGATTTCCATATTAGAAGATGTTCGTGTCCCTTAGCAGTAACACGAGGAGTGTCACACGTGGAGCAGGAAATGCTAACTTTACCGGAGTACCTGACTTCGCCATCGGTTTTAGTGAGGTCCGTGTGGCTCGATTTTTTGTTTTATGTGTAATATTTTGTAGATCGCTGCTTGTCCTTTTTCTTTTAGCCATTGTATTCTCTGTGCTTTTCCGATTTACCGCTTCTGATTAACTCTTTGGTGTCTTCAATTTTGTCTTATAAAGAATAAGTATCACCGAAATGATGCTGATATTGAAAGTTATCGGACAAGTGTGACGTCAACCACATTATATGACGTCACGTACTGATAAAAAACAATAACGTCAGTTTCGAACGTCTTGGACGTTACATATTTCAATGCTGTTCTTTGACATATAGATCATGTCAACACTATGTCTTTTATCAATAATGGATCGCCAGTAATGATGTTTGTTTGTTTATTTGTTTTTGTTATCGAACTATCTTCGAAGTATGAAAAGAAGGTTTAAACTGTGATGGTCGTCATTTCACTAATATCATCAAAACGAGCAATAACCTATCATCTTAACTGAATTCCCTGCACACAAAAACTACCATGACATATGTATTGTGTGTTGTACTAAAACACTTCTATTAAAAACGTATCTTTTGGTGTATGTGTTATTTCATGCTTTGAAATGCCTGTCACATCACCGACAAACAGTTTCTTCAAATGACCTTTCTGTTAAACAATATTCCAGAGCAAATTGTAAGACATAGCCCAAGAGGATATGATTCTTCAAGTTCAAGTTTCTATCCCGAGATCAAAAACAGAACGGGTATTGATTGAGGATTAAATAATAATGAAGGAGTTTAATAAACTCCAGAACTAAAATGATACAAAAACATATACTGTGATTCCATATGGGAATCGTGAGTAAAACACGAGAAATCTTTGTTTTCATACAATGGTTGAATAAGGGAGGGGTTATTGTTGTTTATCGTCACTTTCAGCAATTATTTAGAGACATCGTGACTGCCAGATTTAAAACGGACGGCTACAATGAACTGAAAGGTACAACATCTGGTCATATATAATGTGATAATGTGGCTAGATACACATGAGGTAAGTGTCGGTGCGAGCCAAAAGAGTGCAAAAACAGTTGAATAGTTAGTTACCTCTGTGTGCATATTGCTAACCCGTCACTAATTATTATTATTATTATTATTATTATAACATATTTGTATAGCGCATTATATAATCATAAAACTACTCTAAGCGCTTTACACTAATATATAC
>JYMV01012526.1_pt1 | contig 11211 bp, 10 predicted proteins | sample 338911 | NCBI WGS metagenome assembly JYMV01 (sample SAMN03354496, study PRJNA234377) | hydrothermal vent metagenome | biome: Deep sea; feature: Hydrothermal plumes at the Eastern Lau Spreading Center, Western Pacific Ocean; material: Seawater | place: Tonga | collected 2009 | depth 2000 m m
ATCCGTAATCCTGCAAGTCCATATGCTTTTGAAAAGGTTCGCAGCGTAATGACATTATCATATCGATATTTCATTGAATCAGGATATTCTTTTATATTCGTTGCAAATTCAAAATAAGCCTCATCAAGAATAACCAAAACACGTTCCGGGACATGTGCGTAAAATTTATCAAATTCTTCTTTTGTAATATAGGTGCCCATAGGATTATCAGGATTAGCAATATAAATGATCTTTGTATAATCATTTATTTTTTCCGCAATGTCACCAAGATCAATGCGATGATTTTTCATTGGCACCCAATGAATTGAACGGCCAGTTGCATTGGCCAGGACCCGGAAACCAATAAACGAATCGGCAGCGGCCACAATTTCATCATCACCCAATAAAAAGGTTCTCAAAATATTGGAGATTATGCCTTCCGACCCGGCACCAATTATTACATTTTCTATTTTAACATCGAATTTTTTTGCCAGTTTAGTGCGTAGTGCCATCCCAAAAGCATCAGGGTAGCGATTTACTTTTTGCATGGCGGATTCTATTGCTGCAATTGCCAGCGGTGCCGGGCCCAAGGAATTTTCATTGGAAGCAAGTTTAATTACTCGATCCAGTCCCTTATCACGCTTAATATCATCGATCCGTAAGCCGGGTTTATAACTGGCTAAATTTTTTATATAGGAAGGTACAAGTGGCATGACAATTAACGCTGTAAATTTACATAATTATACATAATTATTCGATCCTATCGTATTCTAGTTTTATTGATAAAAAACATAGAAATTGCTGATATGGAAATTAAAGGACCATTGATCAAGGGCAGCTTTATTGAGCGACCTAATCGATTTATAACAATAGTTAAAGTAGGAAAAAAATCTGTTAAAAGCCATTTGTCCGACCCTGGTCGCTTGCGTGAAATACTTACACCAGGGAGAGAATTATATTTACGGAAAGCAATTGAATCCGAACATCGAAAAACAGATTATAGTACAATTCTAGCTAAGTATAATGGGGAACTGGTTTCACTGGTTACTGCATTGCCCAATCAATTTGTAAAAGAATGTATTGATTCTAGGATATTATTGTTTCTGAAGGATTTTGAATTAGTAAAACCAGAAGTTGTGCATGGAAATCATCGTTATGACTTTTTATTGAAAGATAAATCCGGTGATCTATTTTATTTGGAAGTTAAATCAGTAACTTATGTTGAAAATGGGATTGCCAAATTTCCTGATGCAGTGACAGACAGAGGAAGACGGCATGCGCAATCATTGCAGGCTTTGGTTGAAACTGGTTTTCAAGCAGGGATTCTTTTCGTGGTGCAGCGATCAGATGCACATTCCTTTCAACCTATGTGGGAACGTGATCCAAAATTTGGCAAAGCATTGGTTAATGCTTATCAGGCTGGGGTACATGTATGGTGTATAACTACGCGTATTTCTAAAACGAATATGACATATGAGAAGAAAATTCCTGTAAATCTGCAGCCAATATGAGTTGGGTACGTAATTTATTGTATCCTTTCTTAGGTAGATTAGTATCCATTATTGTTCTGTTTTTTATTGGATCCTGTGCCGTTATTAAACCACCCAGCGGTGGGCCAAAGGATACGACACCACCGTTTCTAGTCTATGCAGAACCACCAAGCGGTACTTTACAATATAAAGGTGTGCAGATCCGGTTAGAATTTTCAGAGTATATGGATGAGTCCAGTATTAAAAAGGGAATTCGCGTTTTCCCGAATGTTGAAGGCGAGATATCAATAAATACCCACGGAACAAATCTTACAGTTGATTTTCCAGATAATCTGGAAGAAGATCAGACTTATGTAATAAATCTGAGTCGCAATATTAAAGATGAACATGGCGTGGAAATGGCTGAAGCAATTTTTCTAGCCTATAGTACTGGCGATAAAATTGACAACGGTTCAATCTCTGGTGTTGTTTGGGGTGATGGACCAATGTCAGTACACCTTTGGCGTATAATTCAGCAAGATAGTCTGGAAAATATTTTTCAGACGATGCCAAATTATTTCACTGATGTTTCAAATAAAGGGGGGTATAATTTTCAATTCTTATCTGCAGGCAATTATTTGCTATTAGCTTTGGATAGAAGTGCGGCTGGACTAGCGCTGGATACCCGCAGAATGAAGTATGGACTTTTCTGGCAAAAAATTATTGCGCTTGACCAGGACCAATCCATCACTGATGTAAACGTGATTACGAAGAAAGAACAACCCCAGTTAAGATTACAAAGAGGAGAATGGAATGGTAATAATTGGGGCAGAATAATTTTCAGTCGTTCATTAAATTATTTGAATGATAATTATTCCGTAATACTTACATATGATGATGGAACAATTGAATCACCTGTTAGTTTTCATGATCCTGAAGATCCAAATGCTTTGATATTAATTAGGTCAGACAAATCTCCTATTTCAAATAAGATAAGGATCAAGATTGAGAATATATTTATCGATAATGATGTGTTTTTGGATTCAGCATCAGTTTCTGTGGTCGTACCGCAGGATGATGAAAACTATATAGATTTGACTGAACCTAAAAAAGCAGTAACGATAACACCAACTGCTCATAAAGATACAGTATATCTGGAACTAAAATTTTCTGAACCCATACCTCACTGGGGGCTAGAGTATGAGTTATACAAAAGTGACACAATCAGTGTTAATGAAAAAATAGTTTACATTAATCCAATGTGGGTGAACATATTGCCCCATAATAATTGGGAACCAAGAATAAATTATACCTTAAATATATTTGCTAGTGATTCATTAAAAAATATGGGAGGAACGTTGCTAGACTCCGTAATAACAGTGAATATAAAAACCACAGACTATCAGGGTTACGGGGGTTTGTATATACCGATCAAAGGAAAGTTAGACTCCGGTATAGGAGCGGTATTATACTCTATTGAAAATCCGGAACAGAAAAATATATCTTTCGTAAATTCACAAGCACGATTAGAATTTAACCAGATTCGAGAGGGCAAATATACTTTAACTCTTTTTTCTGATAGGAATAATGACAAAACTTATACTACTGGTACGGCAAAACCTCTTACGCCAGCAGAATGGTTTTATGTAATGCCTGATACAATTGAGGTACGAACTAACTGGGATATTGAATTGCCATCATTAAATATCCAGGAGTTATATTGAAAATGTACTGTGTAATTATGGCAGGTGGCAGCGGTACTAGGTTCTGGCCATATAGCCGAAAAAGTAGACCAAAACAAATGCTCAATATTCTGGGCGAAAAATCAATGCTGCAGATGACTGTCGATCGTCTGCGGAAATTACATAATGTAGAGGACATTCTAATTGTCACACGGGCTGACTTGGCTGATAGTATTAGAAAACATGTAAATGGTGTGCCTGCTGAAAATATCATTGTAGAGCCAGAAGGTAAAAATACGGCTCCCTGTATAAATTTGGCAGCACTACATATAGCTAAACGGAAAAAGAATAGTATTATGGGTGTGTTTCCTGCTGATCATCTCATTGTTGGACATAAAGAATTTGAGAAGGCAATAAACACTGCTTCATTTTTGGCCAAAAAGGATAATAGGCTAGTGACCATAGGTATTCAACCAACCTTTCCATCTATTGCCTATGGTTATATACAATATGAATCTGATAGTGAAATGGACCACATGAATGCTTACAGCGTAAAAGCATTTGCAGAGAAACCACACTTAGATCTGGCCAAGAGGTTTTTGAAAAGCAAGGATTTCCTATGGAATGGAGGCATCTTCATTTGGAGCATTGCTACCTTCATGAAAAATATCAAAATCCACATGCCCGAATTAAATGATCAAATTAATAAAATCAGTAAACGGATTGATAAGGGTGTTGGTTTTGATGATATCTGGTCCAAAATTACACCAGAATCCATCGATTACGGGCTAATGGAAAAAGCAGGGGACATTTATGTTGTCAAAGCCAAGTTTGAATGGAGTGACCTAGGTTCATGGAATATTATTCATGATATCAGTCCAAAGAATAAAGATGGGAATACAATTCGCGGAGATGCCCTTATACTCGAAGGGAAAAATAATTTTGTACAATCTAATGGGCAGTTTATTGCTCTGCTTGGTCTAGATAATGTTGTAGTTATCACAACGGATGATGCTACACTTGTTGTTGCTAAGGATCGAGTTGAAGAAGTAAAAAATGTGGTAAAATATCTGCAGGATGATAAGAAAGAAAATCTGTTATAAAAATGACTTCAAGACCTGAAGAACTAATCGTTATGTTTGAAGAATTGGCAGACCGGCTTAACATCAAACTCGTACAAGATAAAGGTGATTTTGCTGGCGGATCATGTTTGATAAGAGAAGAAAATTTTATTGTGGTCAATAAACGAAAACCACTGGAACAGCGCTTAAAAGTACTGGCAAGGGAATTTGGTAAAATAAATCTGGCAGATGTGTATTTAGTCCCCGTATTACGATCATATATCGAGGGTTCCTAAAGCGAATAGATCAATATTAATAATTCATGAAATCACTTGATTTGTAAAGTGAGTTAAATTACAATTCTTATCCATTTTTAGAACATTAATCCGAGGAAACAATGAGGAAATTTACATCAGGAGATATACGAAATTTTGCTGTTGTAGGACATGGTGCAGTTGGTAAAACAATACTTTGTGAAGCAATGCTTGCCTGCGTCGGGGAGATCAACCGTATGGGATCAATTGAGGCCCAAAATACTATATCAGATTATCACCATGATGAACACGAACGACAAATATCAATTCACTCATCACTGCTGCATCTGGAGTGGATGGATAAGAAGTTCAACATTATTGATACACCTGGCTATTTAGACTTCATCGGTGAAGCAATTAGTTCCCTTGCTGTGGTAGATATGGCTGTCGTTTTACTGCATGCCGTGAATGGTGTTGAAGTAGGCTCAGAACAAGTGTGGTCATATGCTACAAAAAATAATATTCCTAAGGTTTTGGTCATTAATGGTTTGGATCGGGAACACTCAAAATTTGATGAAATTGTCCAGCAGACAAAAGATCATTTTGGGAAAAATGTATTTCCGATGCAGTTGCCTGTAAATGCAGGTCCTGGATTCAATCAGATAGTAGATGTATTACGAAGTGAACTAATAACCTACCAAAGGGATGGCAGCGGGAAATACTCGGAATCTGAATTGCCAGAAGAATGGCAGAGTCGTGTAGAGGAACTGCATCAAGAATTGATCGAATATGTAGCTGAATCGGATGACACTCTTCTGGAGAAGTTTTTTGACCAAGGAAATCTATCGGAAGAAGAAATGCGCAGCGGAATTCACCATGCTATTCAGAACCAAAGTTTCATACCATTATTTTGCACCTCTGCTGCTGTCAATGTAGGTGTCACTAGATTGATGGAATTCATATCTAAATACGGTTCTTCACCAGTTGATCGTGGGACTGTAGTTGCGAAAGAATCTAATTCCGATGAAGAAGTATCGGTCGCTTTAGATGGTAAAGAACCAGTAGTATATGTCTTTAAAACCATCAGTGAAGCGCACGTCGGTGATTTATCTTTTTTCCGTGTTTATTCTGGCAGTGTTTACGCTGGAATGGATATACTGAATACATCCAGGGGTAAATCGGAACGTTTTGGCCAGATGTTCTTGCTAAACGGCAAAAATCGTTTAAGTGTTAATAACTTGAATGCTGGTGATATTGGAGCCGTTGTAAAATTAAAAGACACGCATACTGGCAATACACTTTCATCACAGAAATTTCGAGTGGTAATGGATGGTGTAGCATTGCCAAAGTCGAATATTCATATGGGCATTATCCCAAAGGCTAAAGGTGATGAAGAAAAATTAGCTGTTGGTCTCTCAACCTTACACGAAGAAGATCCTACTTTTGTTTATCAAGTTGATCCAGAATTGCATCAAACTGTTATATCTGGTCAAGGTGAATTGCATTTGCAAGTTTCCGTCCAGCGGCTGCAACGCCGGTTTCACCTTGCGGTAAATACATTTAAGCCGCGCATTCCTTTTAGGGAAACAATCAGAGGAAAGGGTGAATCAAAATATCGACATAAGAAACAATCTGGAGGTGCAGGGCAATTCGCAGAAGTTTGGATGCGGATTGAGCCCAAAGAGCGAGGCGAAGGGGTAGAATTCATTTCATCCCTTGTGGGACAGAACGTGGACCGCGGATTTGTTCCTTCTGTGGAAAAAGGTGTACAAGCTGCTTGCGTTGATGGTATTCTAGCTGGTTACCGAGTAGTGGATTTAAAAGTCGAATTTTATGATGGTAAGCAGCATACAGTTGACTCTAAGGACATTGCCTTTCAAATTGCTGGAAAAGGCGCCTTCAAGGAAGCATTCAACAGTGCGCAGCCATGTCTTCTTGAACCAATAATGGATATAGAGATCCGTATACCTGAAAATTTCATGGGTGATGTTATGGGTGATGTATCCAGCCGCAGAGGGAAAATTATGGGTATGGACTCAGAGGGAAGTTTCCAGGTTATAAAAGCTCAGATACCGCAGTCAGAATTATATCATTATTCAACTACAATTCGTTCATTGACTGGTGGACGGGGAATCCATTCTGAAAGCTTTAGTCATTATGAATACCTACCCCAAGAACTGCAGAAGCGATTTATTGCAGAGTCTCAATCCGATAATGATGAATATTAATGATGGATCGTCTCTGGGCACCATGGCGAATGGAATATGTCAGAAGCAGCAAGGAAGATGGCTGTATTTTCTGTACAAAACCAAAAGGTGATGATGACAGAGAATCGTTGATTCTCGTCAAGGGGCATCAATCTTTTGTATTGATGAATCTATACCCCTACAATAATGCCCACCTGATGATAGCTCCCTATGAACATGTGGACACCACAAGCACGCTGGATCAGGAAACGCTAAACGAAATAATGTGGTTCGCAGATGGCGCCATGGCAATCATGAAAGAAAATATTAATGCTGAAGGATTCAATTTTGGTACCAATATCGGCGTTGCTGGTGGAGCGGGTATTGTAGACCATATTCATTTTCATGTAGTGCCCAGGTGGAACGGAGATACAAACTTTATGCCTGTGATTGGTAAGACGAAAGTACAGTTACAGGGTTTACAGGAAACCTACGATGAGTTGAAACCGCCCTTTGATCTACTAATGAAAAATAGATAATGGAGTATTTTACTCATTCCTGGTTGCCATACATATACCTATATGGTATAGGCGGAATATTCTTTTTTTCTGGTGTTTATATTGTTTGGCGCACTGGTGCAATTGATTTAAATAAACCCCATCATCGTATGTGGATGAAAATTTTCTTTTTGGGCTACGCCTGGTTTATGGCAATTCATGGTTTATTAACGATCTTTGCTTTGCGGTAGACTATGGAAACTTTCCATAATATTGGCACTTCTACAGACTGGATTGTAATGGTCGTTTATTTTTTGACTATTATGCTGTTCGGTACATATTTTGGCCGGTATACAAAGGATACGACTGATTTCTTTTTTGGCGGTCGGCGGTTTAGCTGGTGGCTTATCACTATGTCGATAGTAGCCACAGGTGTGGGCAGTCATAGTTTTGTAAAATATTCAGCCAAAGGGTTTGAACATGGTTTCAGTTCATCTATGACGTACCTGAACGATTGGTTCTTCGTCCCTTTTTTCATGTTTGGCTGGTTACCGATCATTGTCTATTCCAAGGTGCGGTCAATTCCTGAATATTTTGAAAAAAGATTTAATCCATCAGCAAGATTCCTAGCTACTATACTGCTCCTGCTCTATATGATCGGGTATATTGGTATTGGCTTTTTAACGCTGGGTAAAGCCATTATTCCGATGCTGCCAGAGGCATTCCATATTTTTGGAACTGCGCTGGATGTTACACTGATGCGCGCTATTGTTGTGATAGCTGTTATTACGGGTGTTTACATCACCTTTGGGGGCCAAACCGCAGTGATATTCACAGATCTTCTGCAGGGATTTATTCTGATATTTGCAGGTTTTTTGTTATTCGCTATTGGTATCGCATATGTGGGGGGTGGTCAGGTATTTTGGGACCTTTTACCTACTACATGGAAGTTACCCCTCGCGAATTTTAATGAGCCCTCCAGTTTTAATTTTGTCGGGATATTCTGGCAGGATGCTGTGGCAGGATCTGTTGGGTTTCTATTTATGAATCAAGGATTACTGATGAGATTTATGGCCTGCAAAAGTGTGAACGAAGGCCGCAAAGCAGCAGCCATAAATATTTTATTTGTATTACCGTTATCGGCTATTGTGGTAGGAAACGCCGGTTGGTTAGGGAAGGCAATATCTGCTCTGAGTCCCGATATTATAAGTCCCAACACTAGTCCTGACGAAATCTTTGTTGTTGTGGCTAGTATTGTTACAAGTCCTGGTGTATTTGGTTTTGTTATGGCGGCACTTACAGCAGCATTGATGTCTACAGTGGACACACTAATCAATGCCACCGCAGCTATATTTGTAAATGATGTCTATCGTCCATTAATGAAATATTTTCGAAAAAGTCATGGTGACAAAAAAACAAGAGATAAAACTGAACTTTTTGCTGCTAGATTAACATCAATTGCGATCACTGCAGCAGGTGTTTTATCTGTGTTAGCTTTTGTTCAATTTCCAACGGTCTATGAAGCACATGGGTATTTTCATTCAACACTAACACCACCATTGGTTGTGGCGATATTTATGGGTGTGTTCTGGAAGAGATTTTCGTCAGCAGGTGTTATCACTACATTCTTGGGTGGTGTGGTACTTATGATTTTAGGGGCCAGGTATCCAGAGATGTTAATTGCTCCGTTTGATCACGGTATAGAAATGAATCCTAGTTATCCCTATTCTTATATTCGGGCATTATACAATCTGGTTGTATGTGTAGGTGTTGGCCTTTTTGTAACCTACACATCAAGTCTGCAAAACCGGTTTATTACTTGGGTAAGAAATACCAATAATGGACAACCAATTATGTTGCTGATAACTATATCCGCCACAATAGCTTTTTTCCTACTGGTTTTTGGTATAACTACGTTTGAATTATTCTACCCTGTTATTGTTATCATGTTTGTACCATTGATCGTCATCTATTATGGACACTATGATGAAGAATTAGCCACAAATGGTCTTACTGTTTGGTCCATTGCTGCTGCGAAAGCAGCATTTAAAGGTTCAACTCCGAATGAACTAGTAGGAGAAAAAGTAGAAGTACATTTTAAACTACTGGACAATGATATTGATAAAGTATTGTTTTCTAAAAATGATCTTTCGCGAATGATGGCTGAAGTCGGTGATCTTGTGTACCTATCAGATAAACGAAAATGGTTGGGAGGCTTAAAGTCCATCCATTCAGAATACGGTGAACCACATGATGAGGAAGGTATTGTATATATAAACAGGGATCACCTGGATCATGGTCTTTTTGATGAGGGAAGATCTTTAATTGCCGAAAAGGAAATGTAGCAATTTGAACGAAGTTTAAATTAGTCTAAATTTGCCGCGCTTATTTTGATAAATCACCCATTCCGGAGTAGCTCAGTTGGTAGAGCGAGTGGCTGTTAACCACCAGGTCGGGGGTTCGAGTCCCTCCTCCGGAGCATTAAAGCCTTGACAATTCAGGGCTTTAACTTTTTATATATCATATTGTTTAACCAAGGATTTTATATATGATTTATTTTTTAATAAAGGAGTATCAGACTCCATTTTAATACTTGTAGCAGCAGCAGCCCAAGTTGCAGCCTGTTCAGGCATTAATGATAATCGCATATATACATAACTAGCTCCGCATGTATCTCCCCGGCCACTGCGGCCTACAATTTTTTTAGATTTGAATGGTTTTTGAATTATTTCGTTGTTGGCGTATACCAGTACACCATCCTTGTGTGTGATAATAATTTCCTTTGGTCCATATGATGCAAGAGTTTTAGCGCTTGCAATTAAGTCAGTTTCTCCTGAAAGAAATTGTGCTTCCACAGCATCTGCTTTCAAGTAATATACATTATTCAATATTTTTTCTTTTTCCTCCCACACACTATCTATAAGTGTACCATCATCATTTTTCACTCTGATAAATCCTTGGAGATCAATTCCAATTAAAGCTTCTTTCTTGCTTAATCTCATGATTGTATCTTGATCAACTTCATCTCTAACAGAAGCATTAATTAAGAAAATTTTTGAATCGATTTCAACAAATTGATTAGCAGAAAATGAGCCTGCTGACTTATACATAATTAGCGTGCGATTGTCCCAATCATTTGTAGGATAAATTAATTTTATGTGTGTTGAATCAGGTGTATATGTTGGGAATACATCTACACCGAGATTTTCAAGATTTTTTACTACATGTTTATGGTCTTTATTTAATCGCGTTATTGCAGCTGTCTTTGCACCTAGCGCAATTGCAGCATGTGCACCATAATTAAAACCTCCACCATCAACTTGTTTGGTAACTGAAGGGGTAATAATTGTATCATTTGTATAGTTACCAATTAATGTTATATCGTATTGCATATTTTCTATCTGATTAGATTATTACTTATTGATCAATTATTAGAGTAGGAAGCCACAAAACTAATTCGGGAAAAAAGGTTATCAAAAACAATGTAATGACATTCGCTATTAGAAAAGGAATTGCCCCTCGAAATATCGTATTTATACCAAGTCCTGAAATAATAGCACATACATTTAAACAATTGCCTACAGGCGGTGTGCAAGCTCCTACAGCCAATCCGACGACCAATACAACACCAAACAATACCGGTGAAACACCAGCTTCAATTATACCGGGTAGAAGGACAGGTGTTAAAAGCAAGATCGCCGGGCTAACATCAATAAATGTACCGGTAGCAAGAATTATCAATATAACTAGAAACATCATTATAGTGGGTGGGAGCCCCATAGAAATAACAGAGTTTGCTATGAGTTCAGGAATGCGTTCAAAAGCAAGTATCCAAATAAATACTTTAGAAAATGCTATAATAATCATGATTTTAGCACTCATCATAATGGATGAACGAATTGCATCAATAAATGAACTGATTGTCAGATCTTTGATTATTATAAAGCCGATTATTGCAGCATAAAGAACACCCATGGCGGCGGATTCAGTTGCTGTAGTGATACCTAGGACGACAATACCTATTATAAAAATTGGCATAATAAGGATATATACTGATCTCAAGGTTTCAGAAAAAAAATCCTT
>JYMV01021395.1_pt1 | contig 11211 bp, 8 predicted proteins | sample 338911 | NCBI WGS metagenome assembly JYMV01 (sample SAMN03354496, study PRJNA234377) | hydrothermal vent metagenome | biome: Deep sea; feature: Hydrothermal plumes at the Eastern Lau Spreading Center, Western Pacific Ocean; material: Seawater | place: Tonga | collected 2009 | depth 2000 m m
CCTCCCAAACAACCAGCGTGAATATACCTAAACATAGATTGATTCCAGACGAGTCCTATAAAAAATCCAGCAATAAAGAAAAGTACGATCACGAAATGAACTATAAGTACAATTTCAGACATTTTTCATAATGCCTCCTTTAATTTTTTGCCCTTGTAAAAAATAGAACTTGGATCTTTCTCCCTTTTTTTAGTTGTAGTCGAAGATCATAAGAACAATGAACCCGACGGTTGTTATAGCTGTCATCCAGATCATGAATTTGAATATACTTTTCTAATCCCCCCGGTTTTAAGTGCACTCCAGTATTGTACGCCAAAAAAAGTTGCACCCGCTTTCCCTTTCAGAATGCATGAAGCATCACGGTGGTTAGACGGTGCTAAATGTAGTAGAACCATTTATTTAGACTTTGAAGGATACGTAAGGGGGGATTAATAGATGGGATACTACTTAGATACGCTCTCACATTTTTGTAACAAAATAGCTCTTACGGCACTAGGTAGGAAGTGCTATGATTTGTTGTCCATAACTTGTCCATTTTTGTATCAGGACGAAAGTTGGCTATTGAATTTAAAGGCTTCTGAGGGGGATTTTCTTCAAATGGAGGTTCCCCCCGCCTCCACCAATCTTTTAAGTTACAATAGTTTATAACATTCTTTCGACCTTCTGTAGCTTGGACTTGTCCAAAAAGGAGGTCTATAGTGACGACCCGGTCCAGATGATCCCACCCTCATCGCCTTCCAAAATACGATTTTAAGATCCGCGGTCTTTATTACTTCTGTTATGTATTGCCCCTGGATGTTACCGAATCCCTGAACAAAAAAGAATTGCGCTTGGGGCTTAAGACAAGGTACATAAGTGAAGTGGCTAAAATAGCCTCGAAGCTATCCCAATGGTACGTGTATCGATACACGCAGTTTTACAAAAAATTATTGCCTCATTTTTTTTAATTTTAAATGTATTTTTTTATCCTAAAAATTTTTTGGTGGTGGTTTATACCCAACTTCATTTACGTCTTTTTCCCAAACTGTATATTTGCCCAAACCGAACATAATATGGCACTTATTCCGGCAGGAAAATTAATGGTTTATTCAAAATATGACGGTAAAGAAGTTTTCATTGACAATTTCTTTATGGATCGTTTTGAAGTGTCTCAAGAATCTTATGAAAAAATTATTAACTTTAATCCATCTTTTTTTGTCGATAGGAAACGACCTGTTGAAAAAGTGAACTGGTTCGAGGCAGTGGAGTATTGCCTGAAAATTGGGAAGCGTTTACCGAACGAATGGGAATGGGAGTGGGCCGCTCGTTCTGGAAGTACATCAAAATTTTATTGGGGAAAAGAAGATCCCAAGCTGTATAGTTGGTTTAATAAAAACTCAGAGAAAAAAACTCAGCCCATAGGTCAAAAAAAACCCAACTCCTATGGCCTGTTTGATATGGCGGGAAATGTTTGGGAGTGGACCGATAGTCACCGTGAAACAACACAAGGAAAAGTGCTGAGGGGGGGATCTTGGAGAAACTCAATGAATGCCATGCAATCTTTTAAGTGGATCACGAGTTTACCAATATACAGATTTCACTATGTAGGTTTTCGCTGCGTCAGCTCTAAACTTCCGGTAAATAACAATTGACTTATCGGGAAGGAACTATGTTAGTGGTTTTAAATTCATTTTCTTGTCCAAAACATAATAATGGCTAGTTTTCCCAGAAATTTGGGGCTAAGAATTGGTGCTGTAAAAAGGATTGTCGACAAACCAAAACCCATTAATACCATTGTTTTAATTTGAGGCCCGACCCATTACAATAAAGGTGAAATCGTTTTAAATATATTGAATTTTTATATGTAGAACAGTATTTTCTGCTGCTTTAAAAAAACATGGTCTTCTTCCACCTTCATTATATTTTTTAAAAATTTTTCTACAGTTCCTTATAACCATTATTAATGATTTACGTTCAATTCAACCATTTTAAAATGTATTTTAGTGACGGAGAACTATTTTGAATCATATATATAAATTTTTAAAAGAATTAATGCCCTATGATTTTTTTAATAGTCACCGGTTACGTATAGGTCCAAACGGAGATGGTGGATACGTTCTCTTGAATGATGGGTTGGAGGACATTGATGTTTTGTACTCATATGGAGTTAATGACAATTCTGATTTTGAACTTATGTTTTGCGAAAAGTTTAATGCAATTGCTAGATTATATGATCATACAGTGGATGCTCCTCCTTTAAATAAAGAATGTTTTTCTTTTTTCAAAGAAGGTGTTGGGCCTAAAAAAACTTCAAGCCTAAATACAATCGAAAATCATATAAACCATAATGGTGATAGGGGTAAGAAATTGGTGCTCAAGATGGATGTTGAAGGAGATGAATGGAAGACTCTTTTACATACTCCTATTTCCACCTTAAATTTATTTTACCAAATAATAATTGAAGTGCATTTTGTGCACAGCATAATGCCAAATTCTATAGGTATAAATTTATCGGAGGCTAGAATTGGGGAGAAAACTAATGTAATTCGAAAAATTAATGAGTATTTTTATCTTTATCATGTCCATGCAAACAATTACAATCCGCTGTACTACATTGGTTTTTTTAAAATACCTAACACCATAGAATTAACCTTTGTAAATAAAAAATATTTCACACCCAAAAAAGATTCAATAACGATATTCCCAACGGAAGTTGACTACCCTTGCGACAAAACTAGAAAAGATATAAAACTCCATTTTTGGCCGTTCTATCCTGGAACAATCCAACACATATCACAAATGATTGCTCAGCGGGGTTGGGAAAAATGGAGTGAAATAATAAAACTGATATTCGATCGTGTTGTCACAAAGTGGAAATCATTAGTAATCAGGGCTAAGTTGCGACGCCCTACTTCCTTTAGCTAGCCTGCTAGTTTTAAAAAAATCATTCATCCATATAAAAATCCTATAATGTTTCTACGAACAAGATGACAAAAATTAAATCAATGTTTTTATGTAAAATATGGGTTAATTATCAGACCATTCTGGGTTTTTAATCCATGTCCCCTTGTGATCTTGAATGAATTTAGGGGTCGTTTCGGAAATTACTTTAGGTTTTGCTTCTTTTTCCTGATCATCAAGAGATATAATCTTGTCGTCCCGAAGGACTTTTCCGCTAAAAGTAATTTTCATATTCAAATTTCCTTTCCTCAGGTTTCAGCGTCAACTCTCATATCCAATAGTTATAATATTTCAAATCAAGCAACAAACATAAGAACCAGAAAATATTTTTTCTTTAGCAATACAACTCTAAAGATAGGTCAACAATTTACGAATAAAGAATATTTGATAAATACCTCTCTCTTACTTTTTACAAAAAAAGTTACCACCTTTAAGATAGATTTTATAAACTAAGCTTTCTCTCTTGAATCTCTGCTCTTCTTGTCTTTGCTAGTTTACCAAGCTCTCCCAGTGCTTTTCGGGCTCTAGCTGCAGAGGCCTTTACATTTTTTGTTTCAAAACTCTGATTTTCCGCAAGATAGGTTTCATAAGCAGATATAATTTGATCGTGGGTCATGCGTACATTCTCCTCTTTTTAAACAAATTAAAATTCAGTCTCAAGCATGTAACTATCACAGATAACTAAACAAATCCAAGTAAAAAATTCTACCCGTAAAATAATAGCAATAGACGCCTCAAGCTACTTTTTGCGTTTTTGCAGCTCGTTTCCGTTCATTCTCGTCCAAGTGCCTTTTACGTAGTCGAATACTGGTAGGAGTAATCTCCGCAAGTTCGTCATCATTAAGATAACCAAGCACCTGCTCGAGGCTCATTATTCTAGGAGGCGCAATACTTATAGTATCATCTGATCCAGAAGCTCGCACATTTGTGAGCTTTTTCCCCTTACAAATATTAACAACAAGATCATTATCTTTATTGTTTTCGCCAATAATCATTCCTGTATAAACTTCCTCAGTTGGGCCTAGAAACATAACTCCTCTATCTTGCAAATTAAACAAAGAGTGCGTAGTCGTGCTTCCGTTTTCAAGAGATATTAATACTCCGTTATTACGACGAGCCAATTCTCCACAATACGGAACATAATCATGGAAGCTATGATTCAAAATACCAGTTCCTCGGGTAAGGGTTAACAGTTGTGATCGGAAACCAAACAACCCGCGTGTTGGAATGACAAATTCCAGCCTAACCGATTCCGTTCCCGTGTGAATCATATTTTTCATTGCACCTTTACGTTGACCCATTGCCTCCATCACAGTTCCCATGTACTGTTCTTCAACATCAATTATTGCAAATTCTTCTGGCTCCATTGTCTTGTCATTTATTTTCTTTAAAACAACTTGTGGTCTGGAAATAGAAAATTCATAACCCTCCCGCCTCATAGTTTCTATAAGAATAGTAAGGTGCAATTCTCCTCTACCCGAAACTTTAAATGTGTCATTGGAGCTTCCTTCTTCAACTCGTAAAGCTACATTTTGTTTAATTTCTTTAAATAACCTTTCACGCAATTGTCTTGATGTAACAAACTTCCCTTCCCGTCCGGCAAATGGTGAGTTGTTAATAAGAAAGTTGATGGATAATGTTGGTTCATCAATTTCTATTAAAGGCAACGCTTCTAGGTTGTTTCGATCAGTAATGGTTTCCCCAATATCCACTTCTTTCATTCCAGCGATACCAATAATATCTCCTGTTACTGCATCCTGCGCCTCTTTTCGTTGTAGACCTTCAAAAGTGAATAATTTAGAAACTTTAAAATCCTCTTTATCGCCTGATCGTTTAATCAAAGTGTATTGTTTGCTCAAATCATAGCAACCCCTTTGAATCTTCCCAACTGCAATTCGTCCTACGTAGTCATTATAATCAATGTTGGAAACCAACATTTGAAATGCGCCTTTTGGATCACCTTCATGTGGCGCAACTTTATCAATTATCAAGTCTAATAAAGGTTTCATATCCTGGTCTTCTCCACCTGGTTCAACTCGACAAAAACCCTGTTTGGCAGACGTGTATATCGTGGAAAAATCTAACTGGTCATCTGATGCTCCTAGATTAACAAAAAGGTCAAAAACTTGATTTAGCGCGTTTTCTGGATTGGCTCCAGGGCGATCAATTTTATTTACAACAACAATAGGTTTCAGTCCTAAGTCGAGTGATTTTTTTAATACAAACCGTGTCTGCGGCATGGGACCTTCACAGGCATCAACTATTAGCAAGACTCCATTTACCATTTTAAGAATACGCTCAACTTCTCCACCAAAATCGGCATGGCCTGGAGTATCAACAATATTAATTTTATAATCATTGTATTTAATGGAAGCATTTTTTGAAAAAATGGTGATGCCTCGTTCTTTTTCTAAATCATTGCTGTCCATGATGCACGACCCTGCCAATTCATTAGCTCTAAACATGCCACTTTGCCGCAATAGACAATCAACAAGCGTTGTTTTCCCATGATCGACATGGGCAATAATTCCAATATTTCTAATATGTTCGTTGTTCATAATGTTACGAATATTCTTTCTCTAAAGTTAAATTCTCAAAAAAGATCACTTAGCTAGCACAACTGCCAAACCACGCATTATATGCATTTTTTATAAAAATCCAAAGTAAATACTAGATTCAGAACTAATTAAATATCAATGATTAAGCTGGTCTGATATAGATTTTGAAGGTATTTGGCATCTCACCTCATTTACAAATAGATTTACTGAGAAAAAAGATCCGATGATTTTAGAAAAATTTATGGGCCTATCGGTTCACTTCAAATTAATTGATGGTTTTTTTAATAATTCCTTGGCCTTTGCAAAAACTGCTTCCACCGAATGGTCCATACAAATTCTATTTTGGCAGGGATCCGGTGGAAGACATTTAGAGAAAAATAAATCTCGACATGGAGTGGTGTCTTGATAAAAAACATAATCGTTGTTCCCATATACTTGACTATCTCGATAGGTATTTTTGTAATCCGGACCTACCAGAACCAATGTAGGTACCTTTAAAGCTTGTGCAATGTGGGCAGGCCCAGAATCATTGTCAATCATCAGATCAGCTTGCTGAATTAACGCCATACTCTGACGCAGAGCACCTACGTATACAAAAACACCTTCCACTTTCTCCAAAAGATTATTGGCAATAGATTGCTCCATCTTTGAAAAAATTCCCATCACTTGGTTTTCTCCGCCCTGAATTAATTTCTTGGAAAGTTCGATGAATCTGTCCATACCCCAATGGCGATAGGGTTGGGTTACGGCAGGATGAATCATGATTATTTTTTTTTCTCGGTCTAAACCACTTTCTACCAGGTATTCGTTTGCCCATTCAGACTCCTTGTCTGTTACATAAAGTTCGGGTTGTTTCGTAATAGGCTCCAAACCAATCGATCGGATACAGTCCAGATCTCTTTCGATAGAAGATTTATCAAATTCGTGGTCAGAACCAATTATTACATCCGAAAATTTTTCTCTAATAAAATAACTTCTATTTATTCTCCACCGGGCTTTAATATTTTTGGTTAATCTAGAAGATAAATTTCTTGCATGCAGATTAATGATAAGGTCAAAATTGTGGGCACTCAAATCAGCCGTTATTTGCTTGAGCTCTAATGCTTCTGGCTTTTCTGACAATCCGTACAATTCATCTATATTAGGATTATTTTCAAACAAGGGCTTGCAAAAATTAAAAGTTAAAACCGAAATTGAAACATTTGGCATATGAGCTTTTAGGTTCTTAAAAACGGGTGTAGCTAAAACAGCATCTCCCAATCCACGTATTTTTATTACAAGTATTTTTTTAATTAAAGTTCTGTTATTTTCAATTTGTTTCCCACTTCGAATATATTTTTCGTAATACCTAAGATGGCCTAATAAAATAACAATTGAATCTAAAAGACAAAACACCAAACCTTCAAAACCTTCCCTCATTCCCTTTCGAATTAACCAAGTTATAAAAAAATTTTTTAACGAATATCTAACTGCTCCAATCACCAACATTCGTTTGTTTAAATCTGAAGACTCTTTATAAAGTTGATCCGCCAACCAATTTGCTCTATCTATTGCGTTTTGACTAGCTTCGTTGAGGGTCCTTTCTCCAAAATGAATCAGTTCACCTTTAAGATGCTTAGCCTTTCCTAATTTCAAAATTTCCGTAAGAGACACAGATTTGTTTGGAATAAACAATAAACCGGAGGAAGGGTCGCAGGCCCAGTTCATATTATATTTTAACCGTTGTTTTAAAAAAAAACTCTTCCGGTCAAAAGGATAAAAGTAAGACGAAACTGGTTTTGTGCGAATGGTTTTAGTTATATTTTCTTTTAATACAGAAGATAGATATTCTTTATCCTGAATTAATATATACCAGGCAGAATTTTGAACTCTAATGCCCGTTTCCCAAAGTTCAAATATATGAGGAGATTCACTAACAATCCAAGAGCCTCCATTTTCTTTAATAACCCGTGAAATATGAGGATTTTCTGGGCCCACCACTACAATATTTTCAAACCAAAGCTTTAAATTCTGAAATGAGTCCACCAAATGGTTCCCAGGTTTACGGTATGCAATTATCACCACAGGTGTTTTTTCATCGTTAGTAAAACTCATAAGCCACCAGTAACTTTAAAAATACTTAAAGACCTGCTTAATTTAGTGAAACCTAACTTCATAATGCTTTATAATTTTAACATTGAAAAGCTTTAAAACTAAAGGTTTCGCTCACTATTCCCGCTAAATATTTATCGCGCAATATTTCCTAATATGATAAAAAATACCTATGAGAAAGACCTTATTCTAGTTTTTTTTATGCTATTTGATTTTCTATGGTAAAACAATATTATTAGGCACTCTCATTTAATTGCTATGGATTCACAGAACCTACACAAAATCGCATTAATTACCGGTATTACCGGACAGGATGGGTCTTACCTTGCTGAGTTTCTTTTAGAAAAAGGGTATGAGGTTCATGGTCTTATTAGGCGGTCTAGCACATTTAATAGAGGGCGCATAGAACACCTCCGACAGAAAAATCCATCTGATAAAAATAAGTTCGAGTTACATTACGGAGATTTATTGGATTTCCAAAGTATTGATGATTTGATCGCTAGTATTCGCCCGAATGAAATATATAACCTTGCCGCCCAAAGTCATGTCGCGATTAGCTTTAAGACATCAGAATATACCAGTCAAGTCAATGCTCTTGGACCACTACGAATTTTACAGTCTATTGTTGCCAATGGTCTGAATGAAACCTGCCGGTTTTATCAAGCATCCACTAGTGAAATGTTTGGTAAAGTTATGGAAATTCCTCAAACTGAAAAAACTCCTTTTTATCCAAGAAGCCCTTATGGAATAGCCAAAGTTTCTGCACACTGGACCACAATTAACTATCGCGAGGCCTTAAATGTTTTCGCCTGCAACGGAATAATGTTTAATCACGAATCACCGAGACGTGGGGAAAACTTTGTAAGTCGAAAAATTACCCTTTCACTAGCGATGATTCTTGCTGGGCAGCAAGAAAAGATTTTCCTGGGAAACCTCGATGCCCGTCGTGACTGGGGATTTGCAAAAGACTATGTAGAAGGGATGTGGCTGACATTGCAGCAACCCAAACCAGATGATTTTATATTTTCAACAGGCCAGCAGTACAGTGTTCGCGATTTTGTTCGGGAAGCCTTTGGGTTATGTGGGTTTGATATCGCATGGAGAGGGTCTGGAACAGATGAAGTGGGTTTTGATAAAAATACCAATCGTGTGCTGGTGGAAGTTAATCCATCCTTTTTCCGTCCGACCGAAGTTGATACTCTCATAGGTGACTCTAGCAAAGCTCAAAAAATTTTAAATTGGCATGCTAAGACAACTTTCAAAGAACTAGTGCACCTCATGGTCGAATCTGACTTGAAAAAATCTGGATTAGACCCTAAAAAATTCTTCAAACCATGTAAGGTTAATCGCTAATCATCGGTCGGCCTACCTGTTATCCATCCGTTTCTATTAGTCCCAATTAAAGGGAGCTTCTCTTCCTTGATAATTATTTTTTTCTGCATGTATGGCAAATGGTATTCACACTATTGGGTTTGCCTAGAAGTTCTTTTCTTGCAGCCACATATTTTTGACCGTTCCAGATATCTTCAAAATCCTGTTCAAAAATATTTCCCATGCGGTCTTTTTCCTCTATGTGCACAGAACTACAAGGAAAAACATCTCCATTCCAATTTACCATCGTTTCTAACCAAGGGCTTTTACAAAGCTTCATAGTTCTTTTCAGCTTTGTTCTGTCCTCAGTATAGGTTTGATATCTGGGATCATCTGGGAGCCATTCTCCATAGGTATCCATCAGTTCTTTAATAGGGACAAAAGTATCTTTTTTCAAATGAATAGCCGCGCTAAAAATTTGGAGGGGAACCCCAAAGTCGCTGGCCATCTTCTTTGCTTCCTCAATCTGGTGTTCATTTTGCTTCATTACAATAAAATCCCATTGGATTTTAGTACTAGATTTATATAATTTTTTTGCTGCTATCAGTTTTTTTAGATTATTTAATACCGTTTCAAGGTTTCCACCAACACGGTACTTTTCATAAACCTCTTGAGTGACCCCATCAATGGAAACATGCAGAGCGTCCAAGTTTGAAGTTAATAGCCCCTTTATCTGCTCATCATTTGTAGCATTAAGATTAACCGTAGTGATTGTCCTTATCTTATGTGGTTTCTGAGACGTATACCGAATCATTTCAACAAATGACTTGTTTAAAATTGGTTCGCCCCATGAAAAAAGTTGTACCGTTTGAGCCCATTTGCTGAATATATCAACGACCTTTAAATATTTATCCAACTTAAATAAACCGTATTCCACGCTAGTGTCACCTTCTCCCGTGGCAAAGAGGACATTTTAGATTACAGTGATTTGTTGGATCTATCGTAATCATCTTAGGCATAGCAATAGCCTGAGAAAGTCCAAGCCTATAGCCTAGCTTAATTTTTAATCGAATAATTTTTTTGTTGATTTTGAATAACCGTCTAACCAACCAGATACTTATTTGTAAGAATTAGGTTCTCTTCCTGGATAACCATTTTTTTTACAAGTGTGGCAAATGGTCGTTACATCGTTAGGTTGGCCTAGTAGTTCTTTTCTCGCAGCAACATATTTTTCCCCATTCCAGATTTCTTTAAAGTCCTGTTCAAAAATATTTCCCATACGATCTTTTTCCTCTGTATGAACGCAACTACAAGGAAAAACATCTCCATTCCAATTAACCATCGTTTCCATCCAAGGACTTTTACAGAATTTCATGGATTCATTTCGCTTTTTCGTTTCCATATTATAACTGTTATACATAGGATTTTTTGGAAGCCATTCTCCGTAAGTATCAATCATTTCATCAACTGGTTTAAGCATATCTTCCTTTAGGTTTGTTCTCACACAATCAATATTTATAGGAACCCCAAAATCCTTAGCAATTTTCTTGGCTTCCTCTACTTGATGCTCTACATATTTCCATTGATGGGGTTACGCAAGAGGTGTACGAAAAATATAGGGTGGGTGGGAACCTTGAAACAGTATTTAACAACTTAAAAAAACTTATATACAAAAAAATTAAACAAATCCAAAACAAAAATTGTATGGGATTTTATTGTAATGAGACAAAACGGGCATCAAGTAGAGGAAGCCAAGAAAATTGCTAAGGTTTTGGGTTTCCTATAAATATTGATTGTGTGATAACAAACCTAAAGGAAGATGCCCTTAAACCAGTTGATGAAATGATTGATACCTACGGAGAATGGCTTCCAAAAAATCCTATGTATAACAGTTATAATATGGATAAGGAAAAAGCGGAATGAATCCATGGAATTCTGTAAAAGTCCTTGGGTGGAAACAATGGTTAATTGGAATGGAGATGTTTTTCCTTGTAGTTGCGTCCATACAGAGGAAAAAGATCGTAGGGGAAATATTTTTGAACAGCATTTTAAAGAAATCTGGAATGTAGAAAAATATGTTGCTGCGAGAAAAGAACTACTAGGCCAACCTAACGATGTAACGACCATTTGCCACACTTGTAAAAAAAATGGTTATCCGGGAAGAGAACCTAATTCTTACAAATAAGTATATGGTTGGTTAGACGGTTATTTAAAATCAACAAAAAAATTATTCGTAGAACCTCAGTGCTATGATATGTATTTATAAAACCAATTTACCTATAAGTTTCTATTGATGGGAGTGGAAAAAGCA
>JYMV01027541.1_pt1 | contig 11211 bp, 6 predicted proteins | sample 338911 | NCBI WGS metagenome assembly JYMV01 (sample SAMN03354496, study PRJNA234377) | hydrothermal vent metagenome | biome: Deep sea; feature: Hydrothermal plumes at the Eastern Lau Spreading Center, Western Pacific Ocean; material: Seawater | place: Tonga | collected 2009 | depth 2000 m m
GAAATTTGGATCCATAATAATTAGTTTAATCCCGCCATTTTTATTGTAGTGTCTGTACCAAGCCAAGGAAAGTAAGCGATCATGTAAGTGTGCTATAGGTAGGGGCATGGATATTCACTCTGTTTCGATTATTTGCGTTTTGGAAGCATTCTAACGGCTTGGTATTTCTTGTTTTTCACTTGAACCCAAACCAAATAGCAATATTGTTAACATCTAATAATCCCTTCTAGTTGAATAATAAACTACGAATGTTTTGTTTTGACTTTCTATAATGATAACGTAGAAGAATATAAACATCATATATACATACAAAACAGCGATACATCTGTTCTCTGTCTGATATATCAGCACTTTTAAACTTCCCATATAAGAACTTTTCACCATTTTCCCATGTAGCTAAGCATTGAAAATCAAGTTCTGAAAGTTAAAAGAAATACAAAAATATATATTTATCACATACTACATAGATAAAAGCCTTCATGGTTTTTTATTTAACCATTTGAATATTTGAAGATCATAAACATATCTATACTATGTTGATGTTTTACTACGGTTTAAGAACCATCTCTTTCTGTAAATTAAAGTTTATTGTATTTCCTATCACACATTTCAAATACTAATTGAAATTAGTCATTGGCAACTGTTCAAACAACCACTATTCACTAAAATGTAAATGAAATTTCTAATCAAGCTCACTTTCTACACAAAATTGTCTTAATTAACATGACGAGGTCATCTCCATTGCTCTTTTTTCTGTGTTAAGAATTCATTTTCAAACTTAATTGCAAGTTTTAGCCTTGAGTAACTAAGAACATTTTGTAACTTAACTAGTAGTAGACACTTAGTAGGCTTCCAGTAATATAGTATGTTGTCTTTGTTCTTAGTAATTACTGTAACACATACGCACCAAGCAAGATGAAAAAACATAACAACTAAAACAAGTGGAGTCTTAGCACACCTCTACTGAATACAATGTTTAATATCATGAATTATATTGCATTTCCAAATATGTGGTAATAATCAAATGGCATAGTAAATAAACGTTAGAGAAAACCGGAGGGGCAATCAAGAATGGACAATCCAGAGAAACCTGCAACATTAGGTACACAAGACATAAGACGAAGACAAACAAAACAAAGAACACAAAACACTGTGTTGGACTCCACTATGCTCAAACAAACACAAATGATTATATCAAATTTAGCAGTCTTAATTATCACGTGACAATGTTCTACATATAATTTTTTTAATAAATATTTTTGCCTAGTAACAAAAATACAGGTTTTCTCACAAGAAGGTATACATTGACGCGAATTAAACTTTTTGGAATCAATTCAGGAAAACACTTTAAGTGTTAATCTTCAATTTGCAGTCATAGTCGGGTCTCCACAAGACAGCAATCCACATTATGTGACTTCTACCATTTGATTAAGTAATAAAATAAAAGACAAAAGATACCATACTGTCTGTCGGGACCACTTCCATCATCAAATATCAAACTCGTAGAAAGAGACAAATTCGATAACCCTAACATACAAATAGATGACCGCCCTCTTCCCTTGCTTGATACGGGTACTTTAAAATGTAGCGGGGTTGAATTAGTTATATGGGCTCAACCTTCCCTCTTAGTGAAATGAAGCGGTAGGTCATTCAAGTGCTTTCCACATGAAAATAAAATGGCAACCCTCACATATAACAGGGTGAACATGGAATTATATATATCTACGTGATGCTACATCAAAAACCACTATATCTTTAATGCGGACAATATCTGATATTAAACAATTGTGTTTCCATACCTTTATCACTGGTCTCTGGCATTCCTGGACATTTTCGAAATTTGAATTTGAATTTGGAATCATCTGCACATGCTCTGATCTCCGATATTGGTTGAGAGCATTCTCTATTATGTGTAGTACTATTGGAATATTTAAAGGAATAGTATCCCTGGAATGGACAGGCGACTGGTATACTAGGAACTGAAATTTAAAATGTTACAAGTAATATTTACTAGAGATAGTTCTAACCGAGGACTGTTCCTGGGTGATCAACTCGGTAAAATATAGAAAAAGAAAAAATCACAATGGCCTTGTTGAGCTTTGAACTTGAATGGATGAAAACAACGAATATTGTCATATCGGCCATATGTGTTTTTGGAAGTGTATAAAATACATCTTCATCATACTAAAATGATAGTAAAATAGTATGTTATTAAGAAAATCTAGGGATGTAAATGAACATGAGAGACTATTCAACATTACACCTTAGACATAAATTCAAGTAAAGGAACTGCGCCTTTATTGTGTCGATAAGATATGAAAGTTTGTGAATGCTAATAAAGGCAGAAATACAGTTGTGAATCTTTGTGTTTTGTAAGGAGAGTTTGAAGATATCAAAGGGGCAATCAGAAACCGTATATTGAAGAAGAACAGACAACACAATGGCCAAAAGAAAAAGGACGAAAGGACAAACAACGATCGACAATACATACATATAAAACTAAAGATCGAGTAACACGAACCCCACTAAAAACCGGGGGAACTCATGTGCTCCGGAAGGGTAAGCAGTTCCTGCTCAACTAGTGGCACCAGTCGTGTTAATCTAGTTACAAACCCGGTAATAACAGAGTTTTGCTTGTTGTATTAAAAATAATAACGTATCGGGAACAGAAACTGTTGGCTTACATGACGTAGAGGAAGCTTAACTTCTGTTAATGAGTTTGTCTTCTAGGTTGTGATTAGCTGTTTAATTCTGGAATTTACGACTTAGATTTTATCTTTGTTTTATATATATATTATTGGAAGTCTGAGTTATTCAATTGAACAAAATAAAATATTCCCTAGGATGATAAATTTGGTATATATAGGCCAGAACATATTCCAATATTCAATAGCATTATACATTTTGATTTCCCTATAGAAAATGAAGGTTTTGTTGCTTTTCAATTAAAAAATGTCGCAATAAAAAGTATGTCATTTTCCTCAAATAAACGCATAGGCCGAATTACAAATTTCAATAACAAGAAGATCAGTTTTATACTACTTTTGATCATTTCATTTATCATCAACAGAGATAGCGTTAAAAATAAGGATTTAAAGTTGTTAAAGCGAGAATAGAATCATGCTATGAATATTAATTTTAAGATAAACTGCTTGAGATTTGGAAAATATTGGTAACATAGTAGCTATTCGATCAGAATATTGAAGAGATAAAAATAGAATGTATAATATGATAAATCGCTAGCAATACAGAAATGTCAAAATAAGAGTTGACATAATTAAAAGAGAAGTATGACCTATAATTTGTTTAAATCACCATTTTACGAGGTGGTACATAATTTTGTTATTCTTATTTTTTCACCATGTTAGTATGTGGTTTAGCGTGTATAAGGCCAATGCAATGGTAGATAATATAACACACTCATCCAACAACCTCCTAAAGACAGAAATTACTACGAAGAGGGCCGATGTAAATCTATAGCTACTTTCTGGCAAATTTAAATCAATTAATGAGATTCACAACCATAACCTCTTCACATTTAAATCTCAAGAGGTAATAAAGATATAAACAAATCCCTATGCAGACTCTCTTCAACTAACCACAAGACCACATACAAAATCAAAAATTATTCAAACCAAGGTTCTCCTCCTGCTTATGATGGTTTTATTGAACGAACCTTACTTAAAATCGGGGTGAACTCAGGTGCTTTGGAAGGGTAATCAGTTCCTGTTCCACTACAGGCACCCATCGTGTTAATCTAGTTACACACCCGGTGACAAGTCATGAATGAGGAAAGGACCGGGAAGTGTTTCTACATGGAAATGAAGGAACGAATAATAAGCACTGGTTGAAGATTGCCTAAATCTTAATCATGTTTTCATGGAAAAATGGTTGACATATAGCACATTGATTGTTTAAAGTGATTTTGATGTCAAAAGATCATGTGATTAACTATAAATATGGTAGGAATGGCAAAAGCGGATTTATTAAAAATGTTGCTATACAACAAAGATAAAGAAATCAATTCTGAAATTGCTACATAAACCAGTTTGGCTACACAATCAAATTCAATTAAAACAATCAAACGCATTTCTAACACTAACAATAACCATATTTTAAACTGAAAGAGATAAATATTGCTGCATTTCTTCAGCACTTGTTACGCACCGATACGTTTGCCTTTGGAGAAAATGGAAACAATTTTGTGATAAGTGCTGGTTTATTAAAGTTCCACATGAAAGCATTGCGATATGATTGACACTAAACACAAGAAAATTTAATAAGCTGCTGCAACAGCACGACTGGAATGTATCAATAATTCAAGGCTAGAAAAATCAGGACAATAAGCAAATAATTGGATGTCGTTTTGTATCAGGTTGTAAAACTCGGTACACCATGATATTATAGAATGATAAAACACAAAACTGCCACAAGAACAATCATCAGATCTAATGGTGTAAATTCTAGGAATTATAGGATTTTTTTTCTATTTTTAATTTGGTTCGATTGATATGTTGTTTAACCTATACTGCCCAGCTACAAATGTAAATTCATGGCCAAAACAATAACTCAAGCAGTGTGACCCTTTGAATGCGATAATGAGACTTGCAATGGACTTTAAGCGACCCCTTCAAACCCATTTACATGTACAATGTATTTCCCATCCTTTGAGCGAATTGCGAGTTTTGTTCGTCCCGCGCCAGAAGAGGACACATCTTGTTGTAACCCACGACAGAAAACTAGGTGATATTTCTATGCTCCGTAGTTGTAAGAGAAACTGTTGTGTAACAAAGAGTGACTGAGTGTTTGTTGTTTAACGCCAACTCTGCTACAAAGATGCTTTGGTCTATATTATGTTGCAGTCAACGTTTGTGAGTAACGATCGCTCTTATTAATCTCAATGGATGTAAATATACACTCTGTATCCGCTTTCATTGCTGTTCTTCATAATAAATGCACCAACAAGTTTAAAGAATGGATCAATTTTTGAGATAAACGTACAATCAACATACATGGGAAAGAAGTAAAATACATTGTTGCTCTTCATATATGATGTGAGTGAAAGAAGGCACACACACGGAGACCTTTAGCTTCTTTAGATATGTACAACTAACTGATTTTAAATAAGTATCAGATATGCTTGTTTGTCCTACGTGTAATGGTCTTTAACCAACAAATTCTACCTTTTTAGCTAGTAGTAATTTAACTATCAGCATTCATTGACCCTGCTATTGTACTGTCTATAATTATGTTGTCATTCATTGTATGATAGTGTGTGGTCTTTTTGAGAGGAAGCGAATCTGTGGGAATTGTTTATTGTTTGTGTATATATCTATTGCAGTAGAAAATCTAATTTTCAAAAGTGAGGGTTGGGATCACATTCACCGTTAAACCCACAAAATGTTTGTATATGTTCGAAGTCAGGACCAGGTTTTCAAACATCTTATGCAGTAGTCGTTTTTCTGTACAATGCTTCGAGGTGTGAGGTAGTTGTTTGGTTTTTTGGTTATTGGTTGAATTGTTTACCATCACTGTTTATGTAACTAATTTATTTAAGTGCTATCATCATATCCCCATTATCTACTTACCCCTAACAATTGTATGTAATTCTGCTTCACCATTTATTCTGCTACATACAGCATTAATATCAGTTTCTACTATACAATAACCTACAACATATAATAAACAAAATAAAACGTTCATGGGTGAATGTGTAATTGTCTGTGCCATTGGTACTTAAATGCTAAATTGGTTCGATGAATGTCGATTTCGATGAAATATATCATATACAACCTATAAGAGTAATTAACATGGCTCTTTTTCCTTAGTGATATATGGAGTTTAATTACGCATAACTACAATATTGCTCCGATAGGCAATATAATCCACAATGAATTTCTATTTCTATAGTTTGATTGGCTAAATCTTGCATCATAATAAAAAGACAATATTACTATATACAAGTTCGATATTATGTACACCAGTTCTATTCCAATATAAAACAGATGTTGATATATAATGTGTTACATGTTATTGATTTTGTTCGTAACAAGATGCCCCATATTTCATTTGTTTTCATTATGTTGTCCCTACCTGTGCATAGTACTACACTTAATAATAATAATAATAATAATAATAATAATAATAATAAACTTTATTTCAAGAGGGTAGCTCAATTAGTTTTCACTAATCTAACTTGAGGCCCTCACAAAAATATGATACATTTTGTTTACAACATAATTATGACACCCAGCATGCACAACATTACAAATTCATACTAAACGTATATTATACAATGTTTCATATATAAAATGAAGTAGCATATTTATTATTATTTTCTTAATGTTTTCTATTGAAATGTCTTTAAGATATGTAAAGCATTTTGATTTAAATATACTTAAACTTGCAGATAATTTGATATTCCACGGTAATTTATTCCAAAGAATGGCAGAACTATACGCAAATGATTTTTTCATAATATTCGTGTTTGGACGAATAAGTACCAGGTTGTTACTAGATACAGATCTTAGATTGCTAGTATGAACTTCGCTACTTGGAATATAAAGTTTCTTTAGGTAGTTTGGTGTCTTATCATGCAAAATTTTATAAACCAAAACAAGTTTATTATATGAGATTCTATCACAAAAACTGAGCCAGTTTAGATTTTCAAAGAGTTCCCTTGTGGGTATGAGAAATGGAGCATCAAGAATAATTCTTGCGGCTCGTTTTTGTCATTTTGTGATCCTTTGAATTCCTTCATCATTTAAGTTTCCCCACACATTACTGCAATAATAAAAAATTGGTAAGATATAAGAATTGAAAAATAAAATTCTAGATTTTTTAATCAAGATATTTTTTTATTTTTGACAATAAAAATAATCTTGAGTTTATATTCTTGCATATATGATCTACTTGCTCTTTCCAATCTAAATTATTATCAATATAAATTCCTAATAATTTTTGAGTATTAACATTTTTGATAAACTGATTTTCTAAATTAATATTTGGCTCATTTGTTACAGTAGCTATTCTTTGAGCGGTACCTATAAGCATACATGTAGTTTTTGTTGGATTTATCAACATATTGTTTTGAATGCACCATTTATTTACGGTATTCAGATCTTCAATTAGACTTCTCTCAATTTCTGATTTTCTATTACTATGACTTGGGTATAACAAACCAGCTGCATGTGATATAATATTTCTTTCACCAATTTTAACTTACATTTTTTAGATGAAGATTATAGGGCTTTCATTGAAACCAAACTCCACCCCGATTTTTAATATGATATTAAAATATCGTAAAACAGTTAATTTTTCATCCGCTTACAGAATGTGACTTCTGCTAAAAATCGATATAATTGACGTTCCTGTAAAACTAATATAACCCGGTGGTATCAAGCTACAACGACATGTCTCCGTCAACCTGGGCTAGCAGACGATCACAAATAATAATCAGTTTGTTTATTAAGAAAGTTTCGTTCCATAAGTCAGTTTAACAGAAAATGAAGTCTAAATTTACACAAATCTTTGTATAAAATTGAATACTGGCGTTGAGTTTGTAAATGAAATAGCATCATCTTACTAAAGATAACCAGACCTAATTGGATAAAATTCTACTACTTCGTAAACTGACTCCGGGGAAAATATTGATTCCTTGGAATCATCAGGAGGAATAAATTAAATGATGTCTTTACATATGCCTTGATTCATGGGATTACTGTATTATTTGTGTCTCACTACAATGACAAATTGTTGTTTGCCTTTCAACATATGATTGTGACAAATCTATCATAGCTGCATATGTCTGTATACCGTAGTGTATTTCTTTATGTAGTAATGCTAAGGTTTCTGTCATAATATGTTTTCGTTCAGACCCTGTGGGTATTATTGTGCATTTTATAATTTGAAAATAGCCATTTAAGTTCTATGGTAAGAGCGGCTGTCAGCACTCCTTGGGGACTTCCAATGCCTTGTAATCAAGAACACAAAAGAACCACGCAAGAGAAAACGCGTGCCATTATGAAATATTGTAGTGAGAAAATGGAAGGGAAGGTTGAAATAAAACAAGTTCAATAGCAATAACATCTTCACAAGGGTGCATATTTTGTAACAATAATAAAGTCGTGCATACTAGTAACTTAAAATGGTGAATATTAAGTTCTTCCCCAATTGAAGCCCTTTGCAAACCCCTAAAATTCAATTATAGAAACCAATTATAAATGACATTTCTTTAATATAGTAATTAGTTGTGGTTGTACACTGTTTGTTATTCAGTGCTGCCATCTACAAATTTTAAACGTAAATAATATGATATTATCGTCAGGTGGTAAAGTAAACCAGACAACATTCATTCCAATATGGCGGCGTTGAAGATGGCAATAAACATACACTATAAGTCACAATGACATAGTGTTTAAAGTGAAGGACAAACCAATAGTGGCCAAACAGTGGAAGACGACACAAACTTTATTCCCATTTCCAGGTTTGTTCTTCAGTTTTTTTTAGCGAAATATCAATACATCTAAAATGCCATCACATCCTTGTTAACTGGACGTAAACCCTCTGATACCTTAATATATATTACAGTTCAAAAGAGAACCAAAGCACAAAAGATTAATAAATTATGAAATGTATTAGGAGTAGCTTCCTCTTTCAGTAGGATTTCCACCCAGAATACATATATTTTCCCATTAGAACAAACGAAAACTTTAGAAACTTCTGTATGTATAAGGGATTTCGACAAACCTCTCACTTAACCTCTGTAAAGGGAGATAGCTCGTTATATTTGACACTAAAAGAAAGATGTGCAATGAGTGACTACTTACTTTGTTTATACTGTAAAATGTTATCATGCCACTTCGTTATGACTAAACATCTATAACAATTCCTGTTTCTGCAAAAAAAAACAACAATAAAATATAGATATAAATAGCGATTAGGATCGCAGATAAGACAAAAAAGTATAAGTATTGCGAATCAACAGTTATTCCACGAGGTGTAGCCGAGTAGAAACCACATCTTGAACTAATTTGCCAGTCTACTATCTTTAGGCAATTTCACATAATTACTCTGGCAATAGTGTATTGTTAGTCTTATTGAAAACAAAGATTACGAGTAAGACTTAAACATTGATTATTATGTCTGGTAAGAAAATAATTAAAACCAAATAAAACCCTATGATTACAGAAGCTATGAGCGGAAAGTCCATCTCATTACCGTTAATTGTTGTGTTACATAGACTTACTATTGCATTAATGTGTATTGCTGATTTTGTTTTATTATAATACAAGTGTATTATTTTCTAGATAAATGAAGTATTTGAAAAATAGCTGAAATAATGTATGTTTTGTAGATCGTTGTTTGTCCTTTTTTCCTTTTTCGTTTGGCCATTGTGTGGTCTATCCTTCTTCGATTTACGGATTCTGATTATCCCTTTGGTATCTTCAAACTCGTCTTAGTTTCAGTGTAAACATAATCTGATATATGAAACATCTAAACAAATGCACAACAAACAAAGAAACATAATCACAAGTTTCTATTATGTCAATTTCTTCTGGGTGTTTTCTAAAGCATACAAAACATTAAATAGTCATTATAATAGTATAAATACCAACCGGAATTTTACAGCATATTCTTGTCTAATTAGAGGAATACACATTGCACTGAATAATCTATTAAGATTCGCCCTCATTTACAAGACCAACAAAAAAAAGGAAGAGATTGGTTCAAAAAGTCAATTGCCCATCCATTTAATTAGCTTCAAACAGGACAAAGGGAATGGGAAATAAATTAAACTTCGGTGTGAAAGTCTGTCGACCAGAACATATTTATCAGAAAAACATATGCATCGTTTATTAAAAATCAAAGAAATCTGGGGGGAAACCTTGATCGATGATCATATTGTTTAGTGTTTAATATTAAAACAGCTGCAGAGGAAATCCCTTGTCTTTATTCCTACTTATTACAATATTTTCTGTTTTAATTGGATATTCTTGTAATAAACCCCTGCTATTATAACTGTCTTATACCAATAAAGAGTACAACGGTCGCAGTAATTAACAGAACTGAAAATGTTCCTAAGGTAAATAATTCACAATACTCTCTTAAAACACCCACACTGTATACTAAAATAGAACCTATTACTTGATTGAGACTTCAATGTGATATTATTTTAATTGAAATTTGTGAAATTTATCATTGATAATTTATCAATTGTAACATTATACACTATTAAAATACAAGGATAAAACAAGCAATTTTGTTATGGACTAGAATACCTCAAGCAAGAAATAAAAGGAAGGTTTTTAATGTTAGATAAATTTTTCATCCCACATAGACATCTTTTAGCTATCTTGGTTCATCTCTAAGTTCTTTGACATTATCGAAAAACTATATGGTATATATTCATGAAAGATGGGAATTACATGGATTTGTTGGTTCTGGGTTGGAAATACAAAACAGTTAAATAGTACTAGACAACAATAGAGCCAACCACCCACAACAATAATACGAACCACTGCCCCGGGGAAACCTCAAACTTGTAAGCACAGAAATGGTAACGATAGACACCGTTAGTAATTCCATGTTCTAGCTTTGGACAGGCTCTAGAAATGTGGCGACATTTAACCAGCTAATAAGGTTCCAACCCCCTCTTGATATTCATATTTCTAGTGGACACGGAGAAATAGACAAGTGATACAAATCCTTGCTATATAATACTAGAATATAACGCCGATATGAAAGGAAAAATATTGAAAAGAACACTCGTCTTGTCATTTCCTGGTAACTCTTTACAGTGTTAGCATGGTTATGCACAGATGTTACACGTGTATGAGAATGCAAATAAATTATATACTATTCTGTAACCGTGGAACCTGAAGTGGGTTCTGCTCGAAATAAGGGTAATAACAAAATTACCGAACATCGAGTAATCTTCCAAGGGGAAAGGCAAAACTCATAAGTCAAAAAACGCACAAAATCAGTCAACAACCAGAAAACTGGGAAAACCGCAATGGCCCTGACTTGGTACAGGCATTTCCAAAGAAATGGTGAGTTGAATCAGATTTTACGGCGCCAAACCTCCCGCTTCCATTACGGTTATAAGGTTCCGGTTTTCACTATAACAGCATTTTTTACAATACTGTGACAAATTAGGTATAATAGTAGTCAACGCAGTACTTTATGAAAATCCATCGTTTATTATCGTCT
>JYMV01034604.1_pt1 | contig 11211 bp, 8 predicted proteins | sample 338911 | NCBI WGS metagenome assembly JYMV01 (sample SAMN03354496, study PRJNA234377) | hydrothermal vent metagenome | biome: Deep sea; feature: Hydrothermal plumes at the Eastern Lau Spreading Center, Western Pacific Ocean; material: Seawater | place: Tonga | collected 2009 | depth 2000 m m
GGGTTCCCTTCGGTAGTAATTTTAATATGTATTCAGCACCTACTATGGCCATTAAAAATGATTTTAGATTTCGGTTGATCGTTGAAAAATAGAGATGACCGCCTTGTTTGACTCCTAAAGAACACGCCATGACAATTTGTTCAGGATTTGGGACGTGTTCCAACATTTCCATGCAGGTGAGTACATCGTATTCTGACTCATTTTTTTCACAATGATCCTCGACAGAGCTTTGTTCGTAATTAATATTTTGCAAATTGGATGTGGTTGAGTGTTTTTCGGCAACAGACAATGCATTTTCGGCTAAATCAATGCCTGTTACAACAGATGCTTTGGTTGCCAAGGATTCTGTGAGTATGCCTCCACCGCAGCCTACGTCCAGGCACTTTTTGGTTTGAAGGTCGGTGTGTCGTTTTATGTAATTAAACCGCAATGGGTTGAGCATGTGTAATGAATAAAAATCACCTTTTGGGTCCCACCAATGGTCGGCTAATTTGTTAAATTTATTGAGTTCTTCTTGGTTAAAATTTAAGCTGGCTTTATTCATTTATATTGTCTTCTTAACAGACTTTAGTTGTTCTTGATTGATGGTCAATATGGTAAAATTGTAACTGATTTTCGATCATTATAACGGCTATTAATATTAACTTTATAAAACAGTTGGAAAATGCAAATTCCAGTGTACTCGTTGAAGCTATATGACCAGTAAAATAACACAGATAAACCTAGAAGACGTAATCATAGGTAGAGCTCTGCCAGACGTTAGAGACGGGCTAAAACCAGTCCACAGGAGAGTTCTATATGCAATGAAAGTCTTGGGCAACGACCACACCAAAGCATATAAAAAATCAGCAAGAATAGTAGGTGATGTCATTGGTAAATACCACCCACACGGTGACAGTGCTGTTTATGAAACAATTGTCAGAATGGCTCAAGATTTTTCATTAAGATACCCTCTGGTTGACGGTCAAGGAAATTTTGGATCTGTAGATGGGGATTCTGCAGCTGCAATGCGATACACCGAAATCCGTATGGAAAAAATTACCCAAGAGCTCCTTGCTGACTTAGACAAGGACACAGTTGATTTTACTCCCAATTACGATGAATCCGAATCTGAGCCTTCTGTTTTTCCAACAAGAATACCAAACCTGCTCATTAATGGTTCGGCTGGAATTGCAGTTGGCATGGCGACCAACATACCCCCACACAACTTGAACGAAGTGGTGGACGGTTTAATTATGTTGCTTGAGCAATCCGATGTCAGCATAGATGATTTGATGACCGTTATACCAGCACCTGATTTTCCAACTTCTGGAACTATTCACGGGATCGATGGAATTAAATCTGCTTATGAGACGGGCAGGGGTAGGGTTCATATCCGGGCCAAAACCCACACTGAACCGATAGGCGATTCTGACAGAGAGTCAATTATAGTTACTGAACTCCCATACCAAGTCAATAAGGCAAGATTAATTGAAAAAATTGCAGAGTTGGTGAGAGACAAAAAAATTGAAGGGATCTCTGAGCTAAGGGATGAGTCAGATAAAGATGGGATGAGGATAGCTATAGAGCTTAAACGGGGACAGATTGTAGATGTGCTGTTGAACAATCTGTACAAACAAACCATGCTCGGGAGCGTTTTTGGCATCAATATGGTTGCCATCGTTAATGGTCAGCCAAAATTATTGAACCTGAAACAAATACTTGAAGCCTTTCTTGCTCATCGAAGAGAGGTTGTAACTAGAAGGACACTATTTAATCTAAACAGGTCGATCAACAGAGCTCATATCCTTGAAGGACAGACTATTGCATTGACAAATATTGATAAAATGATTGCTTTAATCAAAGCATCTAAAACACCTGCAGAAGCACAAAAAAAAATAATTTCTAAATTATGGAAACCAGGTAAGGTAATTGCGATGCTTAAAAAAGCAGACAATGTTTCTACCAGACCACAAGCATTTGATCAGAATATTAAGTTTGGTATCCACAAGAAAGGTTACAAGCTCTCCATTGAACAGGCGAAAGCAATACTGGAACTTAAATTACATCGATTAACAGGACTCGAACAAGACAAAATATTTACAGAATACTCCTCACTATTAGATGATATTAAAGGATTTACGAATGTTCTTGAAAACGCCGATACCTTGACACAAGTAATTAAAGATGAGTTGCTAGAAACCAAGAGTAAATATGGCGATGAACGTAAAACTGAAATCGTCGCGTTTTACTCTGATTTCACTGATGAAGATCTGATACCAAGAGAAGATCTCATTGTAACTTTATCGAGAGAAGGTTATGCAAAGACGCAACCATTAGATGTCTATAGATCTCAAAGAAGGGGTGGTACAGGGAAAAAGGCAACTTCCTTTAAAGAAGAAGACTTCATTTCTAAATTATTTGTTGCCAACACCCATGACACCTTGCTGTGTTTTTCAAGTTATGGAAAAGTCTATTGGATCAAAGTTTACCGTTTGCCTAGAGCTGGTAGAAATGCCAAGGGCAGGCCAATCGTTAACCTGTTGCCATTAGAAAAAGAAGAAAGAATTCAAGCAGTCCTTCCAGTTAGTGCGTTTGAAGAAAATAAGTTTGTTTTTATGGCAACGGAACAAGGAACCGTAAAGAAAACCCCTCTCTCCGCTTATTCGAGACCAATGAGAAATGGAATCAAAGCAATTAAACTTAGAGAAAAAGATAAAGTAGTAAGTGTTGAAATAACAGATGGAACAAAAGAAATCATGCTTTTTTCAGACGCTGGAAAAGCCATTCGTTTCTCAGAAAAAGATGCACGGCCTTTAGGAAGAGTATCGCAAGGCGTAATAGGGATGCGACTTGATAAAAAACAAAAAGTAATTTCTTTGATTGTTGCAAAAGAAGAAGGCAATGTTTTAACTGCAACTGAAAATGGATATGGAAAGCAAACACCTATTAAAGAATTTAGTCTCCGCAAACGAGGGGGGAAAGGTGTTATTGCTATTCAAACATCAAAACGAAATGGAAAACTAATCGCTGCCAATCAAGTGCAGCCTGATGATGAAGTTATTTTTATCAGCTCCGTAGGAAATTTAATCCGCACAGCAATAGATAACATCTCTGTTATTGGTCGTAATACCCAGGGTGTGAAATTAATACGTTTAAACGACGGTGATAAACTGCTTGAAATGGAACGAATTATCAAAGACAGCAATGATGAATAAAAACCATGCCAATAAATGTTTACAATTTCAGTGCCGGACCAGCCACCTTACCAAAATCAGTTATTGATCAAATAACAGACCGTTTGGACAACTTCACAGACGGGATGTCTATTATGGAAATCAGTCATAGAAGCGTTGCATTTAAAGACTTTGCTTCGGAGTCTGAGAGCAATTTAAGGTCTCTTCTTCAGATAGACGACAGTTACGCAGTACTTTTTCTTCAGGGAGGGGCAACTCAACAATTCAGTATGGTGCCGATGAATCTGGCCAATCAAGGCACCGTTGATTATCTCATAACTGGGGCCTGGTCAAAAAGAGCGGCAAATTATGCTAAATACCATTGCAACTTAAATATAGTTGCTGATTCTTCAGATAATAATTTTATAGATGTTTCTAATCCAGCAGAATGGGTAAATTCAAAAAATGCAGAGTATTTTTACTATTGCGCCAATGAAACCATTCATGGTTTGGAAATTCATGATATCCCTGAAGCCAATGTTCCAGTCGTTTCTGATATGTCTTCTACCCTTTGTACGCGACCTATAGAGATAGAAAAATACGGTCTTATTTTTGCAAGCGCTCAGAAAAATCTAGGAATCGCTGGACTCACCATTGTTATTGTGAAAAAAGATTTGATAATAGATAAAGCAAAAGATTTGCCTCCACTCCTGAGATATGACGCACATTATCAGGAAAAATCCATGTTGAACACATCTCCTGTATTTTCTTGGTATGTTGCTGGATTGGTATTTGAATGGATCCTTGAACAGGGGGGTCTAGATACAATGTCAAAGTTGAATGAGAAGAAGGCTTCACTGTTCTATAACTACATTGACAATTCAATTTTGTATCAAAATGATGTAAACCCCAAATTTAGATCATGGGTGAACATTCCTTTTACTATGACTCAAGATGGTTTGGAGGAGAATTTTTTAAAAACGGCTTCAGATGTTGGATTGAAAAATCTTAAAGGACATAGAACTGTTGGAGGAATGAGAGCCAGTGTGTACAATGCTATGCCGATTAAGGCGATTGAAGAATTAATTGCTTTTATGGAAGACTTTGAAAACGTCAACTTGTAATAAATGTATAAAGTACTGAAACTGAACAAAATAGCAGCAGAAGGAATTGACTCCTTCCCATCTGATAAATACATTGTGGGCGACGACATATCAGACCCTGATGCAATTATATTAAGATCATTTGATATGCATTTAATGGAAATTCCTTCATCACTTCAAGTAGTCGGACGTGCTGGTTCAGGTGTTAACAATATCCCTGTAAAGAAATTATCAGATTTGGCGATACCGGTCTTTAATGCACCAGGTGCCAATGCAAATGCCGTCAAAGAACTGGCAATCGCAGCCATCCTAATCTGTGCCAGAAACATTCATCGAGCAATTGAATTTGTTGAAGAATCAGAAAATCCTGAAGATTTTAAACAACGGATAGAACTTGGCAAGAACAAGTATGTTGGTTATGAGCTACCCGGAAAAACCATCGGTGTTATTGGGCTTGGAGCAATAGGGGTAAAGGTAGCTAATGCCTGTTTGAACTTGGGAATGAATGTTATCGGTTTTGATCCAATGATGACGGTCAACAACGCTTGGGAACTCCAACCGGGCATTGAAAGCTCTGATAATTTAAGTGCTGTATTAAAAAAGGCGGATGTTGTAACAATACATATACCTTCAACAAACGAAACAAGAAGTTTTATTGGGAAAGAAGAGTTATCTATGATGAAAGATAACGCTACTTTGATTAATTTATCCAGAGCAGAAATCGTAGACGATAACGCTATTAAATCGAGTCTTACAGAAAATAGAATTAAAACCTACGTTACAGATTTTCCTGATAGGTCTTTGGTAGGAATGCCCAATGTTCTCCTCCTACCACATCTTGGGGCTTCGACAAAAGAAGCTGAAACCAAGTGCGCTAAAATGGTTGCTAAGAGCATCAGGTCATTTCTAGAGAATGGTAATATTGATAATTCGGTTAATTTCCCAGAAGTTCACCTAGATAGAATATCGGGTTCTCGTTTATCGGTGACAAACCAAAATAAACCAAACATGGTGGGTCAATTTACAACTTGCTTAGGAGAAGCTGGTATCAACATAAATGATCTTTCACATAAAAGTATGGGTGAAATAGGCTATACATTAATTGACGTTGATAAGTCAATTACACCTGAAACACTCTTAAAAATATCTCAGATTGAAGGTGTCATTTCTATTAAGAACCTTAATTAAAACAACCCAATGAACGTATCGTATTTAGGTCCAAAAGGAACTTTTTCTGAAATTGCTGTTGCTCGTTATTTTTCAAATAATATCAGCAAACTTCCAAAATCTTCAATCGAGGATGTATTCAAATCAGTCCAAGAATCAGAGGTAGATTATGGAGTAGTGCCAATTGAAAACTCGGTTGAGGGCTCTGTCAACAATACCCTAGATTTATTGTCAGACTCGAAAGTTCTAATTACTGGAGAAATGGAATTGATCATCAATCAATGTTTGTTATCACAAGAGACAAATATAAGATCAGTAACAAGAATCTTCGGTCATCCACAGTCTTTGGCACAGTGCAAAAACTGGATACTAAGTAATATTCCACACGCTGAATTAATTACTGTGATCAGTAACACAGAAGGAGCACTTAGTTTAAAAAAGCCTGGTGACGCATGTATTGGGGCAGAAGTCATTGCAGAGTACTATTCGTTAAATATAAACGAAAAAAATATCCAAGACTACAGCAACAATGCGACACGCTTTTTGGTCATAGGAAATGCAGTTTCAACTGCAACAGGGTCGGACAAAACATCGCTACTAATAACCCCTCCAAATACCGGTGATTCAGGTTCTTTGTACCGTCTCCTCGAACCATTTGCAAAAAATGAGATAAATTTATCCCACATTGAATCAAGGCCCTCCAAAGTCAAAAATTGGAGCTATGTTTTTTTCATTGATATTGATGGACACGTGGAAGATAAGAATATTCAAGCAACTATAGGAGCCCTAAAAGAAAGGGGTGTAGAAGTAAAATTTCTAGGTTCATACCCTAAAAATCAATAAACATAAAACTGAATCTTTGGTTTTATCACAATGACAAAATCTGAATCTAAACAAAAATTATTGGCTAAAAAACCAGGTTCTATTGCTGGTGTTGTTTCAATTCCAGGTGATAAATCTATTTCACATAGAGCAATTATCTTGTCTATGATTGCTGAAGGGAGAACGAGGATACACAATATTCTCGATTCAAGCGACACAAATAAATCTTTAAATGCAGCCATTAATCTTGGCATTGAATGCAAGAAAAAAGACGGATGCATGGAAATTAGAGGCAAAGGCTTGTATGGGTTGAAAGATCCTGGGCAAGAACTTTTCTTTGGCAACTCTGGAACATCAATGAGACTGTTTATGGGTGTTTTAGCAGCTCAAAAATTCTCAAGTACTTTATCCGGCGATTCTTCTCTAAACTCCAGACCAATGGAAAGAGTGGCTGTTCCACTTCGTAAAATGGGGGCACACATTGAAATGGAGAATGATCACGCTCCATTACAAATATATCCATCAGACCAAATAATCGGAATCCAACAAAGATTAAGTGTACCCAGTGCTCAAGTAAAATCCGCGATTCTTTTAGCTGCTCTATACGCAAATTCTAAAACTGTCTTAAGTACAAGTTCGGTTACTAGAAATCACACGGAACTAATGTTGGAGTCCTTTGGCTGTGACATCAGACACAATGAACAAGAAATTATTTTAGAACAAGGAGAACTCAAAGGAATCAATGCTCTCACAATTCCAGGCGACTTTTCCTCAGCTTCTTTCCTAATTTTGGCATCGCTGATAGCGAAGGATAGTCAAATTATCATAAAAAATGTTGGCTTAAATCCCACCCGCATTGGGTTTCTAAAAATTTTACAAATGATGGGTGGCAAGATTACAACTACTATTGACCCAAACAACAGTTATGAAATCCAAGGCACTATCAAAGTTAAATCTTCTGAGCTTCACGGAATTAATGTCCCCAGCAATTTAATCCCACGCTCTATAGATGAACTGCCTCTTGTATTTTTGGCTGCGGCTTGTGCAAAAGGCACTACAACGATAAGAAATGCCACCGAACTTCGTTTCAAAGAATCAGATAGAATAACAGCCATGGCTACGTTGTTATCGCAATTATCCATTGACGTAAAAGAGTTCAATGATGGCCTTACCATCAATGGTGGCGTTATGAGCGGTGGAGAAATTGATTCATTTGGGGACCATAGAATAGCAATGACGGCATTGATTGCTTCTGCTTGTTCGAAAGCAGATATTTTGGTTCATAATACAGAAAATATCGATACATCTTTCCCAAATTTTGTTGGAATAATGAACCAACTAGGCATGGATATAATTGATCCAGAATGCTGATTTTGGAAAACATAATTACAATAGATGGACCCAGTGGGGTAGGTAAAGGGACCTTAGCCATGTCACTTGCCAAGAAATTGCAATGGAACTATTTAAACAGTGGGTCACTTTATAGGATTCTTGCATACCTTTCAGGTCAGCAAAAGATTGAGGATTCAAATACAGAAGCTTTGGTTAACCTGACAAAAAACCTTAGTGTGGAGTTTGAAATAAATAACAATGAACTGGTTGTTATTTTAGATGATAAAAACATATCTAATATGACCCAAACAGAAGACTGTGCAAAAAAAGCTTCAATCATCGCTTCCAATAATACCGTCAGAAAATCATTGATAAAAACTCAAAGAATGTTTTACAAAGAACCAGGTCTAGTAGCTGAAGGTCGCGATATGGGAAGCGTGATTTTTCAACAGGCAAAATTTAAATTCTTTTTACAAGCAAGCGCCAAAATACGAGCTGAGCGTAGGCATAAGCAGTTGAAACAAAAAGGGATAAATGTTAGCCTCTCGCGACTGATCAGTGAGTTGGACCGGAGAGATAAAAGAGATTTATCTAGAAAAAGCTCACCACTGATTATACCAACGGGGGCAGTGGTCATTAATACTGATGATTTGACAATTGCTGAAGTAATGGGTCAAGTGATGAAACATAGTAAGAAATTGTTTAAAACCAAAAAATAGAATTAACTATGAATGAAAATTTTGAAACACTATTTGAAAATAGTAAATACAGTCAAGAATTAAAGAAAGGACAAATAGTTCAAGCAGATGTAATCGAGATCACACCCGACCATGCCATTTTAAATGCTGGGTTAAAATCTGAATCTACCGTATCCATAAGTCAATTTAAGAACCCAGAAGGGGAAATAGAAATTAAAATTGGTGATACTGTTGAGGTGTCTCTTGAGGATATCGAGGACGGTGAAGGTCACACAAAACTATCACGACAAAGGGCTAAAAACGAAGCTACTTGGAAAGAAGTAACCAAGGCTCTTGAAGAGAACTCGGTCATTAATGGATTCATCAAAAACAGAGTTAAGGGAGGTTTTACCGTTTTAATTGGTCAAATTAATGCATTCTTACCTGGCTCTTTGGTTGATGTTAGGCCTGTTAGAGACACGCAATACTTAGAAGGAACAAGCTCTGAATTTAAAGTTATAAAAGCAGAGAGAAAAGCAAATAATATTGTTGTTTCAAGAAAAGCAGCCATCCAAGGAGACAACATAGAATCAAAAGCAGAACTGATAGAAAAAATTAATGAGGGTGACATTATTGAGGGGATAGTGAAAAACTTAACAGATTACGGAGCATTTATTGATCTTGGAGGTATTGACGGTTTATTGCACATTACTGATATTTCGTGGAAAAAAGTAAAACACCCATCACAACACCTTTCAATCGCTGATAAAGTAAAAGTAAAAGTTCTCGCACTAGACAAAGAAAAACAAAGAGTTTCATTAGGATTGAAGCAATTAGATAAAGACCCATGGGATAAAATTATTGAAGAATTCGAAGTGGGCCATAAAATGACTTGTGGCATATCAAACATAACAGATTATGGTCTTTTCGTAGAAATTAAAGATGGTATAGAAGGTTTGGTCCATGTCTCTGAAATAGATTGGACAAACAACAATCCTAATCCCTATAAAATAGCAAAAATTGGTGATGAAGTTGAAGTTATGATTCTTGATATTGATAGTGAAAAAAGGCGTGTATCGCTAGGTATAAAACAGTGTTTGCCAAACCCTTGGGATAATTTTTCACAAAATTTCTCTACCGACGACAGAATCAAAGGCACAATTAAATCAATTACTGACTTTGGTATATTTATTGGCTTGCAGGGCAACATTGATGGCTTAATTCATATTTCTGACATTGCCTGGGAAAGTGAAAACACCATAAGCCTAGGTGAGTATAAAAAAGGTACTGAGATCGAGGCTGTCATCTTATCAATTGACCCTCAAAGACAGAGAATTTCATTGGGAATTAAACAACTAGAAAACGACCCATTTGTCGCTTTCATGACCAACAACCCAAAAGGAAAAATAGTTAGTGGTGTTGCTGGTGAAATAGATGAAAACAATGCTTTAGTTCTCATTGATGGCAATATAAAGGGTTTATTGAACATTGCCGAAGTATCACAAGAGAGCCTTCGGGATGTGCGAGCAGTTCTTAAGAGTGGCGACGAAATTGAAGCAAAAATTATTGGTTTTGATAGAAAAAATAGAACGGTTAAATTATCAATAAAAGCTAAAGAAGAAACAGAAGAGAGGGAAGCTCTTGAATCATATAAAGCAGATGAGTCTGAATCTATTGCCAAAACCAGTCTGGGAGATTTGTTAAAATCAAAGTTTAGAAAAAAAGATAAAAACGAGTAAGAATTGCATTCTTAAATATTATAATGTTCTAATAAAGTCATGAAAGTTAACAAAAAAGAGCTAATAGAGAAAATTTCCAGAAACCAAGATCAATTGCCACATCGTGATATTGAATTAGCAGTAAAAACAATAATCAATTGCATGACGCAAGCACTTTCAACTGGAGAAAGGATCGAAATAAGGGGATTTGGTAGTTTTTCACTTCGTTACCGTAAACCAAGAATAGGCCGCAATCCAAAATCAGGCATGACTGTTAACATCAATGAACGTTATGTCCCTCATTTTAAACCAGGAAAAAATCTAAAAAAGAGAGTCAATAAAGGCACAGATTAATCTAGTTAGATCAAAACTGTAAATGCCATCAGAAAATACTATATATCTTGCAGCGATTATTTCTGTCTCTGCATTACTTGGGTATCTGTACTTAAAATTTGTTGATAAGGAAGACGACGACTCAAAAATCAGTCCAGAATACCTGATAGGTTTGAAACTCTTATTAAACGAACAAGCAGACAAAGCCATCAACCTTTTCTCAGAGATTGTTCAGGTCGATGAAGACACCATTGAAACGCATTTAGCCTTGGGGGTACTTTTTAGAAAACAAGGAAAGATTGATCAAGCGATAAAATTGCATGAGAACATTATTTCTAAAAAAGAACTAAAGGAACATCATTATTATCAAACTCTTGAAGAATTAGCAGAGGATTATTACACGGCCGGTTTATACGATAAGTCTGAAGAAATTTTTGAAAAACTAATAGATATAAAAAATCATAAAAATTCTTCGTTAAGCAAGCTAATGCAAATATACGAATACACTTGTGAATGGGATAAAGCATTATCAACAACTGAAAAACTTAATGCTATTGATCCCTCAAATGAATATAAAAAAAATATTCCTCATTATTTATGCCAAATATCTGAGAAGTACATTGCTAAAAATGATCTGGAAAATGCAGAACTATATATCGATAAAGCAAAAGCCACAAAATCCAGTTCCTCAAGAATACTTTTTGTATCAATCCAGATTGCTCTAAAAAAACGAGAACTAGTAAAAGCAGTTGCACTGTATAAAAAATTGTGTGAAATCAGTGACCTGGGACACCAGATTCTTTTACCTGATTTAATTGCAACGGCAAAACAAAATGGTCATATAAATCAAGTAAATGGGATGATGCAAGGGATTTATAATAAATCATCTAAGGTAAAAGAACAT